>Ga0164296_1004560_pt1 | contig 12523 bp, 11 predicted proteins | sample GEODES057metaG_FD_113533 | JGI IMG/M metagenome (GOLD analysis project Ga0164296, IMG submission 113533) | Dystrophic lake water microbial communities from Trout Bog Lake, Wisconsin, USA - GEODES057 metaG | ecosystem: Environmental > Aquatic > Freshwater > Lake | place: USA: Trout Bog Lake...
GCCTGATTGGCTTTGGGCATTCGTTTTTCCCTGAGATATGACCGAAAAGAAATTTGAGAAGTTGACCGCCGTTAAAGGCATGAACGACATTTTGCCGCCCGAATCTGCCCGCTGGGAGTGGTTGGAGGAGAAGGTGCGGGGATTGATGGCCCGTTACGCCTACCGCAACATTCGCACCCCCATCGTTGAACACACGCCCTTGTTTGTGCGGGGATTGGGCGAGGTGACGGATGTGGTTGAAAAGGAGATGTACTCTTTTGAAGACCGTTTGAATGGCGAAGCACTCACTTTGCGCCCTGAAAACACCGCCGGCGTCGTCCGCGCGGTGGCCGAGCACTCGATGCTTTACGACGGCGGCAAGCGGCTTTATTACATGGGCCCGATGTTCCGCCACGAGCGGCCTCAACGTGGACGTTACCGGCAGTTTCACCAAATTGGCGCCGAAGCCTTGGGTTTTCCGGGCCCCGAAGTCGATGCAGAACTGATCTTGCTGGCCCATCACCTGTGGCAAGCGTTGGCGCTGAAGGACGTGAGGCTGGAGCTGAACAGCTTGGGGCAGCCGCCCGAGCGCCAGGCGCACCGCGTCGCCTTGATTGCTTACCTAGAAGCCCATGCCGATCAGCTCGATGAGGATGCCAAACGACGCCTTCACAGCAACCCGCTGCGCATTTTGGACACCAAGAACCCCGCCATGAAATCCTTGGTGGCGGGTGCGCCGCGTTTGTTGGATTACTTGGGCGAAGCTTCATTGGCGCATTTAAATGCATTAAGGGCTATTTTGGATGCCAATGGCGTTACTTACACCATCAACCCCCGCTTGGTGCGTGGCCTGGACTACTACAACCTGACTGTTTTTGAATTCATTACCGACAGTTTGGGGTCGCAAGGCACCCTTTGCGCGGGCGGTCGTTACGACGACTTGATTGCCCAAATTGGTGGCAAGGCAGCACCGGCAGTGGGCTGGGCCTTTGGCGTCGAGCGCGTGCTCGAGTTGCTCAAAGAGCAGGCGTCCATCCCGGAGCCCTTGCCATGGGTCTATGCCATCGTGCCCGATGCGCAGGCCATGCCCCAAGTCATGCGCGCCCTGAATGAGGTTCGTCGCGCCGGTGTTTCGGTCCAAATGCACGCGGGATCGGCAGACGCCTGGGGCAGCATGAAGTCACAATTCAAGAAAGCCGACGCCAGCGGAGCCCAGTGGGCGCTGATTTTTGGAGCCGATGAAATGGCCCGCGGTGAGCTCACCCTCAAAGCGCTGCGTGACGGTGTCGGCGCACAAAGCACCTTGCCTTTGACCAGTTTGGCGGCTTGGGCCAGTGGTTTGAGTCCTGCAGCGGCCAGTCCTGCGTGAACCTTGGCCTGAACCTCGACAGGGCATCAGTCAACCTACAATCAACCCAAATCATCACGGAATCCCATGGCGCATCTCGACCTCGAAGAACAAGAACAGCTCGACCAGCTAAAGCATTTTTGGAAACAATACGGCAACGCCATCTCTTGGGTGGTGACGGCTGCTTTGGTGTTGGTCGCCGGCTGGAATGCTTATCAGTACTGGCAAAACAAGCAAGCGGTTCAAGCATCCGCCTTGTTTGATCAATTGGATCAAGCCAGCCAGGCCAAAGACGTGGCCAAAACCAGCCGCATGGCGCTGGATCTGAATGGCCAATTTGGTTCGACCGCCTATGCTACCCAAGCCCAATTATTGGCCGCCGAAGTCTTGGTGGACAAAGGCGATTTGTCTGCCGCCACCACGGCTTTGCAATCCTTGGTCGAACACAGTTCAGACAAGGGCCTTCAATCGGTCGCTCGTTTGCGTTTGGCCTCTTTGCAGGCAGAAAGCAAGGCCTTTGACGTCGCTTTGAACACGCTCCAAGCCAGTTTCCCCAAAGAATTCGAAGCCTTGGCGGCCGACCGCCGTGGCGATTTGTGGATGTTGCAAAACAAGCCCGATCAAGCGCAAGCGGAATACCAAAAAGCCTACGACGGCTTGACCGAACGTTCTGAGTTGCGTCGCTTGGTCGAGGTCAAACTCAATGCCTTGGGTGTCAAGACGGCACCCGCAGGAGCTGCCTCTTGAATCGATCCACTTTCCGGTTGGCCAGCCTTGCTGGTGGCCTTTTAACCGCCCTTGTTGCCACCGTTTTCTTGGCCCTGTCTGCCTGCAGCACCGACAACGCGCCCAAGCCGTCGCCATTGCAAACGCTGACGCCCGCCTTTGAGGTCAAACCGACTTGGACGGTCCCCGTGGGCGAGGTGGGCTTTCCTCTGGTGGTGCCAACGACCAGCAACACATTGGCGGTGGCCAATAACAAAGGGCAAATCGATGTTTTGGCCTTGAACAACGGCAAGGCCTTGCTGCGCGCTGATGTGGCCAAACACCTGACCGCCGGGGTGGGCTTGGGCGTGGCACAAAACCAAGCTGGCGAAACCCGTTTGGCCGTGGTTAACGACGCCAATCAACTGGTTGTTTTGGAGGGTGAGCGCGAAATTTGGCGCAAAACCTTGCCAGCCACCACCTACACGCCCCCCTTGGTCGCAGGCGGTCGGGTCTTCATTTTGACGGGCGAACGCACCGTCATGGCCTTTGATGGTCAAAAAGGCTTTCAGCTCTGGACCCAGCAACGCCCCAGCGAGGCCCTGACCTTGAAATTGCCTGGGGTCTTGATGGCCGTGGGCGACACTTTGGTGGTCGGTTTTTCAGGGCGTTTGGTCGGCTTGAACCCGGACAACGGGAGTGCCCGCTGGGAAGCGCCGATTGGCACCCCGCGGGGAGTGAACGACGTCGAGCGATTGGTCGACTTGGTGGGTCAGGTTTCCCGTCAACCCGACACACTGTGTGCGCGTGCCTATTCTTCAGCGGTCGGCTGTGTCAACGTGGCCAATGGCCGCACGACCTGGAGCCATGCGGCCAACGGATTCACCGGGTTGGCGGGGGACGCCAATGCCGTTTATGGCACCGAGTCCGATGGCAAAGTGGTGGCTTGGCGTCGCGGCGACGGCGAAGCCATTTGGACCTCTGACCAGTTCAAATACCGCCAATTAACGGCGCCAGTCCTGCTCGGTCAGGCGGTGGTCTTTGGTGACGCGGAAGGCTATTTGCACTTCTTGGCCAGCGACGATGGTCGGACACTCAACCGATTGAGCACCGATGGCTCGGGTTTTGCAGCCCCGCCCGTGGTTCAAGGACAAACTTTGGTGGTGGTGACCCGCAAGGGCAATGTGATGGCGTTTTCAATCTAATGAAACCTGTTATTGCCCTGGTTGGCCGACCCAATGTCGGCAAATCCACCTTGTTCAACCGCCTGACCAAATCACGCGATGCGATTGTGGCTGACTTCGCCGGTTTGACGCGCGACCGCCACTATGGCAACGGCAAGCAAGGTCGCTACGAATACATCGTCATCGATACAGGCGGCTTTGAGCCGGACGCCAGCAGCGGTATTTACAAAGAAATGGCCAAGCAAACCCAGCAGGCGGTGGCCGAAGCGGACGTGGTGGTGTTTGTGGTCGACGCCCGCGCTGGCTTGTCGGGCCAAGACCACGACATCGCCAACTACCTGCGTCGCTTGGGTAAACCCACCTTGTTGGTCGCCAACAAGGCCGAGGGCATGGTGGAAGGCGTTCAACTCAGCGAGTTTTACGAACTCGGTTTGGGGGATGTGACGCCGGTTTCAGCGGCCCACGGCCAAGGCATTCGCAGCTTGGTCGAGCTGGCCTTGGATCCCTTGAACTTGCCTGAAGACGACGAGGTGGTTGAAGACAATTCAGCGATCAAATTGGCCGTGGCAGGGCGCCCGAACGTGGGTAAATCCACCTTGATCAACACCTGGCTGGGTGAAGAGCGCTTGGTCGCTTTTGACATGCCCGGCACCACCCGCGACGCCATCAGTGTGCCCTTTGAGCGCAATGGACAGCACTTCGAGCTGATTGACACGGCGGGTCTGCGCCGCAAAGGCAAGGTGTTCGAGGCCATTGAAAAATTCTCGGTGGTTAAAACCCTGCAAGCCATTGAATCGGCCAATGTGGTGCTGCTCCTGTTGGATGCCACCCAAGGCATCACCGACCAAGACGCCCACATTGCGGGCTACATTTTGGAAAGTGGCCGTGCCGTGGTGATTGCGATCAACAAATGGGACGCGGTCGACGATTACCAGCGCCAATTGGTCGAGCGCGCCATCGAAACCCGTTTGTCATTCTTGAAGTTCGCGTCGGTCCATTTCATTTCCGCCAAAAAACGCCAAGGATTGGGCCCACTCTGGACGTCGATTGCCGAAGCCCATCGCTCGGCGACGGTCAAAATGCCCACCCCCATCTTGACGCGCTTGCTCCTCGAAGCGGTTCAATTCCAAACCCCCAAGAAAACAGGCATGTACCGTCCCAAGCTGCGCTATGCCCACCAAGGCGGCATGAACCCGCCATTGATCGTGGTTCATGGCAATTCTTTGGAGCATGTCACCGAGGCCTACAAACGCTTTTTGGAAGGCCGCTTCCGCAAAGAGTTCAAACTGGTGGGCACGCCTTTGCGCATTGAAATGAAGACTTCTGAGAACCCTTTCGCTGACAGGGAGTCTCGTTGAACAGCGCCTTTGAGGCGTTTCTATGTGTTATGTTCTTGACTTATTCACTTAGAATTTTTTTATTTAGAACACGGAGAATATCGTGAGCAACAAAGGTCAACTTCTGCAGGACCCCTTCTTAAACGCACTGCGCCGTGAGCATGTCCCGGTCTCTATCTACTTGGTCAACGGCATCAAGCTGCAAGGTCAAATTGAGTCATTCGACCAGTACGTGGTGTTGCTGCGCAACACGGTGACGCAAATGGTCTATAAGCACGCCATTTCAACCATCGTGCCCGGCCGAGCCGTCAACTTCTCTGCCGGCGATGCGGCCGAAACCGAAACCCCTTGATTGCTGACGAACCCTCCAAAACCAACCGTGTTTTGTTGGTGGGCGTTGATTTGGGGCTGCCGCACTTTGACGCCGAGTTAGCCGAGTTGGGGCAACTCGCCCTGACCGCCGGTTTGAACCCGGTGCATCGCCTGACTTGCAAGCGCAAAGCGCCCGATGCGGCCCTGTTCGTCGGCAGCGGCAAAGCCGATGAAATCAAGTTTTTGGCTGAGCAATACGAAGCCGCTGAAGTCTTGTTTGACCAGTCTTTGAGTCCGGCCCAGCAACGCAATTTAGAGCGACATTTGGGCCTGCCGGTGAACGACCGGACTTTGTTGATTCTGGAGATTTTTGCCCAACGCGCCCGGAGTTTTGAGGGCAAGTTGCAAGTGGAATTGGCCCGCCTGCAATACCTCAGTACCCGCTTGGTCAGGCGATGGTCCCACTTGGAGCGACAACGCGGGGGCATTGGCGCTCGCGGTGGCCCCGGCGAAACCCAAATTGAGTTGGACCGTCGCATGATCAACGAGTCCATCAAGCGCACCAAAGAACGTTTAAGCAAGGTGAAACGCCAACGCGGCACCCAGCGGCGTCAGCGAGAACGGCGTGAGACCTTCAATATTTCTTTGGTGGGTTACACCAACGCGGGCAAGTCGAGCTTGTTCAATGCCTTGGTCAAAGCCCGCGCCTACGCGGCCGACCAGCTGTTCGCCACCCTAGACACCACCACCCGCCAGTTGTATTTGGGTGAGGCCGGGCGCACCGTCTCGTTGTCGGACACCGTGGGTTTTATTCGCGACCTGCCGCACGGCTTGGTCGAGGCCTTTGAGGCCACCTTGCAAGAGTCCATAGAAGCCGACTTGTTGCTGCACGTGGTCGACGCCGCCAACCCCGATTACCCGGAGCAAATGGCCCAAGTGCAAAAAGTTTTGGCCGACATCGGGGCCGATCAAGTCCCCCAGATTTTGGTCTTCAACAAGTTGGACGCGGTGCCTACCGAGTCGCGTCCTCTCAAAAGGGTTGACACCCTCGAAATGGCGGGCCACCAAATTCCCCGCCTCTTTGTCAGCGCCCGCGACGGAGACGGTTTACCCGCCTTGCGCTCGGCTTTGGCTGCGCGGGTTCAGTCGGCGGTACCTCACTTGACGGCCGATGAACAAGCGCTTGCCAGTTTTGGGCACAATCTAGGGCAGCATGAAAATGAGCTGAAAGAGCCATCCGAATGAATTTTTCAAATTTCTCTACGAAATGGGGCGTTCAAGCCCAACGCGCTCAACGCGCCCTGCGTTCTCTGAGCGTGGCACGCGCATGGGGCCGGGTTTTTAACCAAGGCCAGCAACCGCCTGACTTGGAAGAAATCTGGCGGGACTTGAACCGCAAGTGGGGTCAATGGTTTGGCGGTAAAGGCACGGGCAACGCATCCGGGGCCTCTGATTCTCCCCAAGGTCCAGGCCCCAACGGGGGCGGTGGAAAAGGGGGTGGACAAGGGGGTGGCCAAAGTGGTGGCCCTGGTAGTCCCTTTGGCTCGCCCGGCAAGCGGGGTCCTTTGCAAGGCGCTGTCCTGGCCGTGTTGCTGGTCGCGGTGTTGATTTGGTTGGGCACGGGCTTCTTCATTGTGCAAGAAGGCCAACAAGCGGTCATCACCCAATTCGGACGCTACAAAGAAACCGTCGGAGCGGGCTTCAATTGGCGTTTGCCCTATCCCATTCAACGCCATGAACTCGTCTTTGTGACCCAGGTTCGTTCGGTCGATGTGGGGCATGACACCATCATCAAGGCCACAGGCCTGCGTGACTCGGCCATGCTCACGCAGGACGAGAACATTGTGGAAATCAAGTTTGCGGTTCAATACCGCTTGAACGATGCTCGGGCTTGGCTGTTCGAAAGCCGTAACCCCAGCGAAGCCGTCGTGCAAGCCGCTGAGACCGCCGTGCGCGAAGTGGTCGGCAAGATGCGCATGGACTCGGCTTTGGCAGAAGAGCGCGATCAAATTGCCCCGCGCATCCGTGCCTTGATGCAAACCATCTTGGACCGCTACAAAGTCGGTGTTGAAATCGTCGGTATCAATTTACAACAAGGCGGTGTTCGCCCCCCTGAGCCCGTGCAAGCCGCCTTTGACGATGTGCTGAAGGCCGGCCAAGAGCGTGAACGCACCAAGAATGAAGCCGAAGCCTACGCCAATGATGTGGTGCCCCGTGCTGTCGGTTCGGCCTCGCGTTTGAAGCAAGAAGCCGATGCCTACAAGGCGCGCATTGTGGCGCAGGCCACGGGGGACGCCGACCGTTTTAAATCGGTGCTCACCGAATACCAAAAAGCCCCCCAAGTGACGCGGGACCGCATGTACACCGACACCATGCAGCAAATCTACTCCAATGTCGGCAAGGTCTTGGTGGATTCACGTCAAGGCAGCAACTTGCTTTATTTGCCTTTGGACAAATTGATGGCCGCCTCGGCGGCCGCCAATTCAGCGAACAATGCGGCGAATAATTCAGCCAATGCATCGGCATCGAATACCGCCACGTCCACTGGCAATGATGCGCCAGTGGGCTCTGCCAACAACGCCTCGAACAACGGTTCCGCCAATGCGCCCCCCTTGGATATCCGCAGCCGCGACCTGAGTCGCAGCCGAGACCGAGACGGTCGTTGATCGAATAGCTTAGGAGTTCTTTCGTGAACAAAATTGGTTTTGTGGTTTCTTCGGTGCTGGTGGTCGTGGTGCTGCTCAGTTCCATGTTGTTCGTGGTCGACCAGCGCCAATTTGGTGTGGTTTTTTCCTTGGGTCAAATCAAGGAGGTGATCACTGAACCCGGGTTGAATTTCAAACTTCCGCCGCCTTTTCAGAACGTTCGGTACGTCGACAAACGTTTATTGACTTTGGACAGCCCGGACTCGGAATCCATGCTCACAGCAGAAAAGCAGCGGGTGGTGATTGATTGGTATTTGCGTTGGCGCATTTCCAACCCCAGCCAGTACATCCGCAACGTGGGCACCGATGAAGCCTCTGGGGCCACTCAGCTCAGCCGGGTGGTGCGCAATGCGTTCCAAGTTGAAATCAACAAGCACACCTTGGCGGAGCTGTTGGATACCCGCCGTGAAGAATTAATGGCCGATGTGCTGCACAGCGTTCAAGCGGTTGTGAACGGCGAAAAACCCTGGGGCATCGACGTGGTCGACGTGCGCATCACCCGGGTCGACTATGTGGAGGCCATCACCGAGTCGGTGTACCGCCGCATGGAAGCCGAGCGCAAACGGGTCGCCAACGAGCTGCGCTCCACCGGGGCTGCTGAGGGAGAAAAAATTCGCGCCGATGCCGACCGCCAACGCGAAGTGACGATTGCGAACGCTTACCGCGAAGCCCAAAACATCAAGGGCGAAGGGGATGCAGAGGCGGCGCACATCTATGCCCAAGCTTTCGGACGCGACCCTCAGTTTGCGCAGTTTTATCGCAATTTGGACGCCTACAAATCCACCTTCTCCAAAAAGGGCGACATGATGGTGGTGGATCCCAATTCGAGCGAATTCTTCCGCATCTTCCGCAATGGTGGCGGCAATGGCAGCAATGGCGGGGCTGGCGGGACTGGTGGTCCTGCCTCTGCACCCGCCCACAAATAAAGCTCGCTGTGCAAGCCGATGATTTCTGGTATGCGCTGGCCTTGGTCTTGGTGATGGAAGGGCTGCTGCCCTTCGTGGCGCCGGCGGTTTGGCGAGAAACCTTCACCAAAATTTTGGCCCTTCAAGACGGTCAAATTCGGTTCATTGGCTTGGTGGCTGTGGCGCTCGGCTTGGGCGCCATTTGGCTGCTGGGCTGAAGCCTTTAAAATCTTTGTTTTAACCCCTCTCCATTGACCATGTCCGCTTGGGTCCTCCCGGATCACATTGCCGATGTCTTGCCTTCTGAGGCTCGCCACATCGAAGAACTTCGCCGCCAACTGTTGGACACCGCTCGCCGCTACGGCTATGAGCTGGTGATGCCACCTTTGTTGGAGCATTTGGAGTCTTTGCTCACCGGCACCGGTGAAGCCTTGGACTTGCAAACCTTCAAATTGGTCGACCAGCTTTCTGGACGTAGCCTGGGGCTGCGCGCTGACACCACGCCCCAAGTGGCCCGCATCGATGCCCATTTGCTGAACCGCCAAGGCGTGACGCGCCTTTGTTACTGCGGCCCGGTGTTGCACACCCGCCCCGAGCGCCCGCACGCGACGCGTGAGCCCATGCAATTGGGCGCCGAAATTTACGGCCATGCGGGTGGCGAGGCCGACCTGGAAAGCCTGCTGTTGGCGCTGGAGTGCCTCCAAACCGCCGGCGTGCGCCAGGTCAAAGTGGACCTGGGCGATGCCCGAATTCTGGACCACCTGCTGTCTGCAGCCCATGTTGGTTTTGCGTTGAACCCCGAATTGGAAAACGGCATTGAACAAGCGCTCGCCGCCAAAGACGGCGCTGCGCTGGCGGCTTTGAGTTTGGGCTTGCCCGAGCCGATCCGAGCGCCCTTGTGTGCCTTGCCCGACTTGTACGGCGACGCCAGCGTCCTGAAGCGAGCCGCCCAATTGCTGGCCTCCGTGCCCGGCATTCAAACCGTTCTTGATGAACTCGCCGCCTTGGCCTCCCAATTGCAGGGCATGGCGGGCGTCGAGGTCAGTTTTGATTTGTCCGATGTGCGCGGCTACGCCTACTACAGCGGCGCCCGCTTTGCTTTGTTTGTGCCCGGCGCCTCCGACGCGGTGGTGCGCGGCGGTCGCTACGACGAGGTGGGGGCGGTGTTTGGCCGCAAACGCCCTGCGGTCGGTTTTAGTTTGGACCTGCGTGAATTGGTCGGCTTGGTGCCCGCCCCCGTTTTGAAGGCCGCCATTCGCGCGCCTTGGGGGCAAGAGCCCGGTTTGCGCCAAGCGATTGCGGCTTTGCGCGCTGCGGGTGAAACCGTGGTGGGCGTCATGCCCGGTCATGAAAGTGAAGTCGATGAATTTCACTGTGACCGCGAGTTGAAGCCCAGTCGCGAGGGCGGTGCATCTTGGGTGGTGGTTCCGCTCTAAGTCCGTCCTTCAAAAACTTACTTTTCCATTTTCTAAGATTTGAGAAACGCATGAAAAAAACGAGTGGCCGTAACGTGGTCGTGGTGGGCACCCAGTGGGGTGATGAAGGCAAGGGAAAATTGGTCGATTGGCTGACCGAAAGTGCACAGGGCGTGGTGCGTTTTCAAGGCGGTCACAACGCGGGCCACACCTTGGTCATCAATGGCGTTAAAACCGCACTGCACCTGATTCCCAGCGGCATCATGCGCCCCGGGGTGAAGTGCTACATCGGCAATGGGGTGGTGTTGTCGGCGGCCAAGTTGTTCGAAGAAATCGAAGGCCTGGAAAAAGCCGGTGTCGAAGTGCGTGACCGTCTGCGCATCAGCGAAGCCTGCCCCTTGATTCTGCCTTTCCATGCGGCATTGGACGTGGCGCGTGAAGCGGCCCGCGAACAAGGCGGCACCGAAAAAATTGGAACCACTGGCCGCGGCATTGGCCCCGCATATGAAGACAAAATTGCCCGCCGTGCCCTGCGCGTGCAAGACCTGAAACACCCCGACCGCTTTGCGACCAAATTGCGCGAGCTGTTGAACCTGCACAACCATGTGCTGACCACTTATTTGGGTTCAGAAAAATTTGACTTTGGCCCGCACTTGGCGCCCTACCTCAAGAACGGCGAAGTGCAATTTGACGTGGTTTTTGAAGAAGCCATGCGCCATGCCGAACTGCTCAAGCCCATGATGGCCGATGTGTCGCGCGAGTTGAACGAAGCCCATTTGAAGGGCGCCAACCTCTTGTTTGAAGGCGCCCAAGGCACCTTGCTGGACGTGGACCACGGCACCTATCCTTACGTCACCTCGAGCAACTGCGTGGCCGGTAATGCGGCGGCGGGTTCAGGCGTTGGCCCCGGCTTGTTGCATTACATCTTGGGCATCACCAAGGCCTATTGCACCCGCGTCGGCGGCGGCCCTTTCCCGACCGAATTGGACTGGGAAGTCGAAGGCACCCCTGGCTGGCACATGAGCACCATCGGCGCTGAAAAAGGCGTCACCACCGGCCGCAGCCGGCGTTGCGGTTGGTTTGACGCGGCTTTGTTAAAGCGCAGCGCCCAAGTCAATGGCTTGACGGGCTTGTGCATCACCAAACTCGATGTGCTCGACGGCCTGAAAGAACTCAAGCTGTGCACGGGCTACGAGCTTGACGGCGAACTCGTCGACATCCTGCCCTTGGGTGCAGACGACATTGCCCGCTGTGTGCCCGTCTATGAAACCATTGAAGGTTGGACCGACAGCACCGTCGGCGTGACCCAATACGACAAACTGCCGGTCAACGCCCGCTTGTATTTGCAGCGCATCGAGCAGGTCACGGGCGTGCCCATCCACGTCATTTCGACCAGTCCCGATCGTGACCACACGATCATGATGCGCCACCCGTATTTGGCTTGAACATTTTGTCCACCGAGCTGATTCACCATCCTTACCAAGCCCCCGAAGGGTTTGAATCTCCGGTCACACCGGTCTACAAGGGCTCGACGGTCATCTTCAAAAATGTGGCCGCGATGCGCCAACGCGATTGGCGCAGCCGCAACGGCTACACCTACGGCCTGCACGGCACACCCACCACCTTCACCCTAGAAGAGCGCTTGAGCTCGCTTGAAGGCGGTCGGCACTGCGTTTTGTTTCCCAGTGGCTTGGCGGCTTTGGCGAATGTGGCTTTGGCCCTGCTGAAGGCGGGCGACGAGGTCTTGCTGCCTGACAATGTCTACGGCCCGAACAAGGCTTTGGCCGAGCACGAGTTGGCGCATTGGGGCATCAGCCACCAATACTACGACCCCTTGAACCCCGCCGATTTGGCGGCGCGTTTGTCGAGCAAAACCCGCTTGGTCTGGCTGGAAGCCCCCGGCTCGGTGACGATGGAGTTTCCGGACCTGTTGGGTTTGGTGCAAGTTTGCCGAGAGTTCGAGGCCGCCTCCCCGATTCTGGCGTTGGACAACACTTGGGGCGCCGGTTTGGCGTTCAAGCCGTTTGCTTTGGGGCTGTCGTCCGGCCTCGGTTCATCCCCACCGACCCTGCTCGGCGTCGACATCTCGGTGCATGCGCTCACCAAATACCCCAGTGGCGGCGGCGATGTGCTGATGGGCAGCGCCGTCACGTGCGATGAAGCCTTGCACCTTCGGCTCAAAGCCACCCACATGCGGATGGGTTGGGGCGTAGGCGCAAATGACTGCGAAACCATTTTGCGTTCTTTGCCCTCGATGGCCTTGCGCTACGAAGCCCAAGACGCCAGCGCCCGCCAGTTGGCACAGTGGTTGGGCGCACAAAAAGACGTGGTGCAAGTGCTGCACCCCGCCTTGCCGGGCAGCCCAGGATACGCCCATTGGAAAGCATTGTGTGAAGGTGAACGTGAAGGTGAAGGTGGCTTGGCCGCTGGTTTGTTCAGCGTCCTGCTCGACCCCGCTTGGCACCCAGCCCAAGTCGATGCCTTTTGCGATGCTTTAAAGCTGTTCAAAATTGGCTACAGCTGGGGCGGCCCCATCAGCTTGGTCATGCCCTACGACTTAAAGGGCATGCGCCTATTGCCCTCCACTGCTTTGAAGCCCGGCCATTTGGTGCGTTTTTCGGTGGGCTTAGAGC
>Ga0164296_1004563_pt1 | contig 12518 bp, 10 predicted proteins | sample GEODES057metaG_FD_113533 | JGI IMG/M metagenome (GOLD analysis project Ga0164296, IMG submission 113533) | Dystrophic lake water microbial communities from Trout Bog Lake, Wisconsin, USA - GEODES057 metaG | ecosystem: Environmental > Aquatic > Freshwater > Lake | place: USA: Trout Bog Lake...
GCCACGGGTTTGGGCAGCGCGAGGGGCGCGGCGGGCGCACCCTCCCCGTCCGTGCCGAACAGGCCGGGCGCGTCCGTCACCGACCACGTCACCGCCTCGGGCGGGACGCCCTGCGCCACGAGACTGCGCACCGCCGCGCGAAAGCCATCGAGGTCGGCGCCGGGGCGCAAGGTGATGGCGCGCGGACCGGGCGCATCCCCTCCCCCTGCGAAGGGGGGAGGGAGAAGCGCGTTCCCGGCCCCCATCAGAACAAGCTCAGCTGCGTCGCCGGCTCGACCAGCCGCGTGCGCAGATCGAGCCGGTCGGTCAGCCCCACGGGCCGGTGATCGGCGGCCACCAGGAACGGTCGCGCCCGTTTCAGGCCCGATGTCAGCCGCGCCACATCGTCGAGGCGCAGGGTCGCATGACGGCGCGCCGAGATGATCTTGTCCACCGCCCGCGCGCCCAGCCCCGGCACCCGCAGCAGCCATTCCCGATCGGCCTTGTTCACGTCGACGGGAAACTTCTCGCGGTGCTTCAGCGCCCAGGCGAGTTTGGGATCGATGTCGAGGGCGAGCATCCCTCCTTCGGAGGCATCGGCCACCTCGTCGGGGGTGAATTCGTAGTACCGCAGCAGCCAGTCGGCCTGATAGAGCCGGTGCTCGCGCTGGAGCGGCGGCGGCTTCGGCGGCAGGATCGCGGACCCGTCCGGAATCGGGCTGAAGGCCGAGTAGTAGACCCGCTTCAGCCCGACGCTGCCGTAGAGCAGCGCGCTCTTGCGGATCAGCGCCTCGTCGGTGGTGGCGTCCGCCCCGACGATCACCTGCGTCGAGTGCCCGGCTGGCGAGAAGCGGCGCTTCTCGGCCTTGGCCTGCACGATGCGCTCGCCGATCTGCGCCATGGCGCCCTGGATGGCCGCCCCATCCTTCTCGGGTGCCAAGCGTTCCAGGCTCGCCTCTGTGGGCAGCTCGACGTTGATCGACAGCCGGTCGGCATAGAGGCCGGCCTCCTCGATCAGCCAGGGGCTCGCCTCCGGGATCGACTTCAGATGGATGTAGCCTGCAAAGCCATGATCGCGCCGGAGGGACTTCGCCACCCGGGTCAGCAACTCCATCGTGTGATCGGGCGACTTGATAATACCCGAGGACAGGAACAGGCCCTCGATGTAGTTGCGCTTGTAGAAATTGAGAGTGAGGTTAACGACTTCCTCCACCGAGAACTTCGCCCGCCGCACGTTCGAGGATCGGCGATTGATGCAATAGGCGCAGTCGAACAGACACCAGTTGGTCAGCAGGATCTTCAGCAGCGAGACGCAGCGCCCATCCGGCGTGTAGGCGTGACAGATCCCGGCGCCCGTGGTCGAGCCGAGGCCATCCTTGCCGGCGGCCCGTTTCGGCGCGGCCGAAGAGGCGCAGGAGGCATCGTACTTCGCGGCATCGGCCAGGATGCGCAGCTTCTTGGCAAGGGTTTCATCCATCGAACAGACAATGAACGACGCGGTTGAAGGTGCAAGGGCGACCGACGCTTCACCCTGAGCCGCGATGCCGCACCCTCACTCCACTCCATCGATCTCGGCGTCGACCACGTGTCGGGCGAGCGCGTAGGCGAATCCGGCCCGGGCCAGCGCGGCGAGATCCCGGTCCCGGTGCGCGGCCCGCAGATCCGGCCGGCGAAAAGGCCCCAACCGCCGCCGCTTCGCGTAGGCCTGCGCAGCCTGCGCCTCGATATCGGCAGCCTCCCCCTCCGGAACGGCATCGCGCTCGGCCTGCATGGCGGCCTCGACCACGTCGCGCGGCACACCCTTGGCGGCAAGCTTGGCCGAGACACCCCGGCTCGACGTGCCCCGGCGGCGCAGGGTTGCGACCCGGGTCTCGGTGAAGCGCGTATCGTCCACGAGGCCGGCCGAGACGGCCCGCGCCACGGTGGCGGCGATCATCTCGGCGAAGGCCGCCGGGTCCTCGCCGCGCAGCCGCGCCCGCTTCTCCACGCGCCGCGCCAGGGTCCGGCGCAGCATCTCGGTGGAGGCGCTGTAGCGCTCGAGGTAGTGCAGCGCCGACCGTTCGAGCCAGGTCGGGCTGATCGGTTTCGGGGGTGGGGCGTCGGCGTCCCGGCGTCCCGGCCCGGATCCTGCAACGAATGTTCGTTTCACCGGTTCTTCACGATCTCGACAGGTTTGCGTTCCATGACTTGGGTATGGAACGCGCGCAACGCGACAGGCTCGGTCATGGCCCGAACCACCGTCCTTCGCCCGACCGCACCCGCAAGCCGTGGCGGAGACGCCTCCATGCGGCGGCGACGTCCCTGATGCGCCGCGAGTGGCTCCTGGTCCTCGTCGCCCTGGGGCTGGCCGCGGTCGCGGCCGCGATCGTCTATCTGTCGCGCCCGAACACGCTCACGGTGGCGGTCGGCCCCCAGGACGGCCCTGAGGCCGCGCTGATCGAGGCCTATGCCGGCGCCCTCGACCGGGCTCGCGAGGATGTGCGCCTCAAGGTCGTGCGCTACGGCGATGTCCGCGACAGCGCGATGGCGCTCCAGCGCAACAAGGCCGACCTCGCCGTCGTCCGGCCGGACGTGTTCCTGCCCGAGAACGGGCTGACGCTGGCGATCCTGCACGACGAGGCCCTGGTCATCGCGGCCCCCGAGGCGGCCGACCTCGACGACATTCCCGCCCTGGCGCGCAAACGCCTCGGCATTGTGGTGCGCCACAGCGCCGACCTGCCCTTCCTGACGAACCTGCTCTCTTTCTACGACCTCGTGCCGGAGAACCGGGCCGAGGAGGAGCAGGCGGACGCGCACCCGGCCGACGAGGCCGAGGCCGGCCACGTCGTGGTGGTCCCGCTGAAGATCGGCGAGGTCACCGCTGCGCTCAACGACAAGCGCGTCGATGCGGTGGCGGTGATCGCCAGCCCCGCTTCCAAATCCGCCGCGGCCATGGTGCATGCCGTCGAACTGGGCTCGCCGGAGCGCAAGATCGGCTTCGTCTCGATTCCCGACGGCGACGCGATCCTGCAGCGCTTCCCCGAGCTGCAATCGGTGACCATCCCGGCGGGGACGTTCGGCGGTCGTCCGAAACGCCCCGACGAGGAGATCAAGACCGTCGGCGCCTCCTATCGCCTGATGGCGCGGGGCACGGTGAGCCGGGTCGCGGTCGCCTCTGCGACCCAGCACCTGTTCGAATGGCGCTCGCGCCTCGCTTCCGCGGCCCCGGCCGCCAAGCTGATGAAGGCGCCCGATTTCGACACCACCGTCGCGGCAACGTCGGCACGGCTGCCCAACCACCCGGGAGCGGTCGACTATTTCGAGCGCGAGCAGCAGACCTTCCTCGATCGCTACGAGGATTACATCTACCTGTTCGCTTTCTTCGGCGGCACGATCGGCTCCGCCTTCGCGTGGCTCGGGCAGCGGCTCGCCCGCAAGCGGCGGGAGCGGGTCGATTTCGTCCTCGACCGGCTGCTCGACATCATGCGCGAGGTCCGCGCGGCGACGGGGAGCGACGCGCTCGATGCCCTGGCGGTCGAGACCGACGGGCTGGTCGCCGACGTGGTCTGCTACGCCCGGGAGCGCAGCATCGACGCCCGCACGGTGAGCGCCCTGATTCTGGCGGTGGACGGGGTCCACGCGGCCATCGCCGACGCGCGGCGGCAGATGAGCGCGGCCGAGCCCCGATCTGCCAATCGCAACCGGACGGCGCGATTGCTCGCCCTCGATCTGCCGGCCGCGGAATAGTGCCTTGCGGCCCGGAGCGGCGCGACGCGGGCAGCGGAACTTCAAGGCGGATCGGTGGATGGCTGGCGGCGTAGGCATATCATGCTAACGGGAGGCATGTTCGATCCCGTTCCCGCACTCGACACGGTCCTGGACCAGCTCGACCGCGAGGCCCGCGAGCCCACGAAGCTGCGCGCCGCCCTCGTGCCCGAGCTGCGCCGGGTGATCGAGGAGGGCCATCGCGCCGCCGAGGCCCAGCTCTTGAAGGACCGCAACGGTCTGCGCTGCGCCCAGACGCTTTCGAATCTCACCGATGCCGTGGTCCGGGCGATCCACGACGCCGTGGTCTGGCGGCTCTACCCCAACGACAACCCCTCCACCGGCGAGCAGCTCGCCGTCGTCGCCACCGGCGGCTACGGACGGGGCACGATGGCGCCGGGCTCGGACATCGATCTGCTGTTCCTGCTCCCCTACAAGCAGACCGCGTGGTCCGAGAGCGTCGTCGAAGCGATGCTCTATGTCCTGTGGGACCTGAAGCTAAAGGTTGGCCACGCGACGCGGTCCGTGGAGGAATGCCTGCGCGAGGCGCGGGCCGACATGACGATCCGCACCGCCCTGCTGGAGGCGCGCTTCCTGTTCGGCTCACGGATCCTGTTCGAGGAGCTGGTGACGCGCTTCGACATGGAGCTCGTGGTCGGCTCGGCTGCCGAGTTCGTGGAGGCGAAGCTGCGCGAGCGCGACCTGCGGGTCTCGAAGGCCGGCTCGTCGCGTTATCTTGTCGAGCCCAACGTCAAGGACGGCAAGGGCGGCCTGCGCGACCTCAACACGTTGTTCTGGATCGCCAAATACACCTACCGGGTGCGCGATCAGGCCGAGCTGGTCAGCGCGGGCCTGTTTACCCCGGAGGAATACGCGCTGTTCGAGCGCTGCGAGGAGTTCCTGTGGCGGGTGCGCTGCCACATGCACTTCGTGACGAAGCGTGCGGAGGAGCGCCTGTCGTTCGGCCTGCAGCCGCGGATCGCCGAACGCTTCGGCTACGAGGCCCGCGGCGGCCTCTCAAGCGTCGAGCGCTTCATGAAAGCGTATTTCCGATTTGCCAAGGATGTCGGCGACCTCACCGCCATCGTGTGCGCGGAGCTGGAGGCGCGCCACGCCAAGCGCACGCCGGTGCTCGACCGCTGGATCGGCCGGTTCCGCGACCGCTTCCGCGCCACCGCCATGGAGGCGGAGGATTTCTGGATCGACCACGGCCGGGTGAACCTGCGCGCCGAGGACGCCTTCGAGCGCGATCCCGCGAACCTGATTCGCCTGTTCTGGCTCGCCGACCGGCACAACCTCGCGATCCATCCGGACGCCAAGCGGCTCGCCAACCGCTCGCTGCGGCTCATCAATCCGTCGCTGCGCGGCGACCCGGAGGCGAACCGCCTGTTCCTCGACATCCTCACCTCCCGCAACGCCCCCGAGGAGGCCCTGCGCGAGATGAACGAGGCGGGGGTGCTCGGCCGGTTCATCCCGGATTTCGGCCGCATCGTCGCGATGATGCAGTTCAACATGTACCACCACTTCACGGTGGACGAGCACCTGCTGCGCACGGTCGGCGTGCTGGCCGACATCGAATCCGGCCGGGGCCAGGAGACTTACCCACTCGTCTCGCGGCTCGTGCACACGATCCATAACCGCACGGCGCTCTACGTCGCGATCCTGCTGCACGACATCGCCAAGGGCCGACCGGAGGACCATTCCATCGCGGGCGCCGCCATCGCGGAGAAGCTCTGCCCGCGATTCGGCCTGAACCAGGCCGAGACCGAGACGGTGCGCTGGCTCGTGGAGCACCACCTGCTCATGTCGATGACGGCGCAGAGCCGCGACCTCTCGGATGCCAAGACGATCGAGCGGTTCGCCGCGAGCGTGCAGAGCCTGGAGCGGCTCAAGCTCCTCACCATCCTGACGGTGGCCGACATCACGGCGGTGGGTCCCGGCGTCTGGACCGCCTGGAAGGGCACCCTGATCCGCACGTTGTACGACGAGACCGAGGTTTTCCTCTCGGGGGGCCATTCCGAGATCGCCCGCACCGACCGGGTGCGCCTCGTCCAGATGGGCCTGCGGGAGCAATTGTCCGGCTGGGACTCGGAGGAATTCGACGCCTACGCGGCCCGGCATAGTCAGGCCTACTGGCTGAAGGTCGACGGCACACGCCAGCTCAAGAACGCGATGTTCCTGCGCGAGGCCCTCCGCGACGGCCGCACGAGCGCCACCGACGTCGCCCTCGATCCCGTGCGGGGCGTGACCGAGATCACGATCTACTCGCCGGATCATCCACGTCTGCTCGCCATCATCACCGGCGCCTGCGCGGCCGCGGGCAGCAACATCGTGGACGCCCAGATCTTCACCACCACCGACGGCTTCGCCCTCGACACGATCTTCATTTCCCGCGCCTTCGAACGGGACGACGACGAATTGCGCCGGACGAAGCGCATCACGGCGGCGATCGAGCGGGCGCTGAAGGGCGAGATCCGGATCGCGGACCTCGTGGCCGACAAGCACCCGCCAACGACCACCCGGGCCAAGACTTTCCCGGTCCCGCCGGACGTGACCCTCGACAACGCCCTGTCGAGCCGGGAAACCGTCGTGGAGGTTACCGGCCTCGACCGGCCGGGCCTGCTCTACGAGCTGACGACTGCCTTCGGCCGGCTTTCGCTCAACATCACCTCGGCGCATGTCGCAACCTTCGGAGAACGGGCGGTGGACGTCTTCTACGTCACCGACCTCACCGGCACGCGGGTGACACAGCCCGACCGGCAGGCTGCGATCCGCGCCGCTGTGATGGATGTGTTCGCAGGCGACGTCGCCGCCCTCAAAGCGGGGGGTCTGGAAGCGCTGGTGGCCGCGCCGCCGCCGCGCGAGGCGTGAGCAACGGGTTGATTTCGCTGGCCCCGGGCCAGATATCAGCGCCGGTTCCGCGTGCCTGAACCCCTCCCCCGGACGACTGAAACACGATGACGAGCAACGACATGCCCCAGGATGACCAGCGCCAGACCACGGTCGAGGCCGGTGCCGGTGCGGCCCAGGATCCCGCCTCCGCGGGCCACGGCGCCGAGGCGTCCGTCGATCCCATCGCGGAGACCCTGGCCCTGCTCACCGCCGAGCGCGACGAGCTGAAGGACCGGACGCTGCGCACGCTCGCCGAGATGGAAAACCTGCGCCGTCGCACCGAGCGCGAGGTCGCCGATGCCCGCGCCTATGCCGGCACGAACTTCGCCCGCGACGTGCTCAACGTCGCCGACAACATTCGCCGCGCCCTCGACAGCGTCCCGGCCGACGCGAAGGCCAGCGCCGACGGCGCCCTCAAGGGCTTGATCGACGGGATCGAACTCACCGAGCGCGACCTCGCCAAGACGCTGGAGCGCCACGGCGTGAAGATCGTCGAGCCGCAGGGCCAGAAATTCGATCCGAACCGGCATCAGGCCATGTTCGAGGTGCCGAACCCGGACGTGCCCGCCGGCACGGTCGTGCAAGTGGTTCAGTCGGGCTACGTGATCGGCGACCGGGTGCTGCGCCCGGCCCTGGTGGGAGTCGCGAAGGGCGGCCCCAAAGCCGCCGCCAGCCCGGCCGACGCCGCCTGAGCGCGTCCGCGGCGCGCCCTACTGGCAGGGCAGCGCCGTGGCGAAGTCGGCAATGAATTGCGCCGTCTCGCGGGTGTGGGCCGGTGCGCGTGGGTTGCGGGCGACCGCACCTGCCTCAACTTCAAGCCGACGGTTGCAGGCGCAGGACGTCAGCGTGCCCGACAACGGATCGGCCGAGCATGCGTCGTGGCGTGCACAGGCGCGGTCCAGTGCGTCGATGGGCTTGTAGCCCGGGCCCCGATTCCCCGGCCCGCAGAAATTGCCGTAGATCAGCACGGCGCCCCGCCCGGTCGGACCGGGCGGGATCACCTCCAGCGCCTGCGCCGCGGCGAAGGTCGTGAGGTTCAGGACGAGGAACGCCGCCGCTGTGGCGTGGAGGCTCAGAGTGTTCACGGCCAATCCCGTCGGAAATGCCCCCGACACCGCGTGGTGTCACCCACGCGGCATTCGGCAACCACGACCCCAGACCAGCCCCGAATAGCCGCGACCGGCCGATGGCACCGAAAAGCCGAACATCGCGCATAGCGGCCCAAGCCGGCCGGCCCGTCAAGATCCACCGCATTCAATACTGACTTAGAATCGATAGTTCACCCCGGCACGGACCAGGGCGAATCCCGAATCCTGTTTGCCGGCACCGTAATACGCAGGGATGCCCGTGTTGTAGTAGCTCGTGCCGGCGAAACCGCGATCGAGATGGACGTACAGAGCTTCCACCTTGGCCGACAGCTTCGCGGTGAAGGCGTATTCGATGCCGCCGCCTGCGGCGTATCCGGTCCGGTTGGTCCCGGGCAACGTGTAGGGATAGGAGGTCGCGTACGACGAGCGGGAACCGCCGCCATACGCGAAACCGCCGGTCCCGTAGACGAGGACACGGTCGAACGCGTAGCCGAGGCGGCCGCGGACCGTTCCGAAATAGTCGAGGCTCGGGCGGACGCTGTAGTACGGCGTCGTGCCCAGATAGGCCGCATCCGCCTTCGCGAAGGCCGTGCCTTGGATGTCGGTCTCGAAGCCGATCACGAAACCGGAGCCCGGCGTGAACTGGTAGTTGTAGCCGAGCTGGCCACCGCCGGCGAAGCCGCCGGACCGGTTGCCGCCGGTCACGGCACCGTAGGTCGGATCCGTGTAGCCGCCGCTCCCGGTATGAAACGCATAGCCGGCATTCAGACCCGCATAGAAGCCCGTCCAGGTGAAGGCCGGGGGCAGTGGCAGGGGCGGCGGCGGCGCACGGCGGGGCAGATCCGCGGCCTGGGCGCCGAGCGCGACAAAGCCTGCCGCGGCGCCGATGAGCGCGGCGCGAAACGAAAGCGTCATGGATGTCTCGTCTGTCGAGCGGCCGGGCCGCGGGGTCAGAGGGCCAGGAGAAGCAGGCCGACGACGGTCACCGAGAGGATCAAGCAGAGCCCAAGATCGAGGATCGAGGCGCCGCCGCAGGTGGCGGTCGGCCGAGCGCTGTCGCGGTCGGTCTGAGACAAGGCGGTCACGACTGCATCTCGCCGCGCCCGGTCGCGCAGGCGGCGACCCGGGCGGCTCTGAGGGCGCGGGAGGGCGTGATGACCCGCTTGGGTGCCGCCGCCCCGTCTGAGGGGTTGACGGGGGCGGCGGCCTGCGACGCCTTCGTCTCACTGGCGCGGTGGACCGTATCCGCAACAGCAATTCCGAAGGCGGGCAGCGCGAGGGCGGCGAGGACGCAGGCGATGCGCCCAAGCCGCGGCATAGGATGGTCGTTCGCGATCCGTGCGCTGGTGAGTTCGCCGATCTGAATGGGCGGCAACGCGTCCCCGATAAGAATGCGCGTCTCGACCGTCATCCGTTGAACTCCGCGTTTCCGTGGGAAATTTGACCACACAGCCAAGTTACGTGTGTAAAATTCCCACGTCAACGCGAAAACCGCATGACCGTGTGTGTCCGCGCACGTTGTGGGATTGTCTCCCACGTCGCATCGTCTAACGTTCCGATCATGTCCGAGACAGCTGAAGCACCGAGAGAGGGCGCGGGCCTGCACGCGCCGCTGGCGCGGCTCCTGCGCCCGCTGGTGCGCCTGCTGGTGGCCCGCGGCATCACCTTCCCGGCGCTGACCGACCTGCTGCGCGAACTCTACGTGAACGTGGCCGAGTACGACTTCGCGCTGTCGGGCAAGGAGCAGACCGACAGCCGCGTCTCCCTGCTCACCGGCATCCACCGCAAGGAGGTCCGGCGCCTGCGCGGGGCCGGCGCGCCCGTGAGCGTCGTGCCCGCCGTGGTCTCGCGGACGAGCCGGATCATCGCCCGCTGGATCGCCGACCCGGCCTTCACCGATCCGCAGGGTCATCCCCTGCCGCTGCCGCGGAATGCCGAGGGCAACGCCCCCTCGTTCGAAACCCTGGTCTCCGGGGTAACGCGCGACCTGCGGCCTCGGGCGGTCCTCGACGAGTGGCTGGACCGGGGCCTCGCTTTCACGGATGCGCAGGACCGGATCGTGCTGGCCGAGGCCGCCTACGTCCCGCGCGGCGACGGCTCGGAGGGACCGCAGCTCTACTATTTCGGGCGCAACCTGCACGATCATATCGCGGCGGCCGTGGCCAACATCGTCGGCGACAAGCCGCGGTTCCTGGAGCGGGCCGTCCATTATGACGGGCTCTCGAAGGAGCTCGCGGCCAAGCTCGAGGCGCGGGCTCGCGAGATCGCCATGGAGGCGCTGCAGCAGGCCAACCGGGAGGCGCACGCCGCCTGCCAGGAGGATCCGGGCGGCGACCACCGCTGGAATTTCGGCCTCTATGTCTACGCGGAGGCCGTGCCGCCCGCGGACGAGCGCTGAGGGTCCGGCCGGTGCGAGCCCTGCCCAACCGCCGCTTCGTCCTGCGCCTGCTCGCGGGCGCCGCGACACTTCCGTCGTCCCCCGCCCGTCCGCAGGAGACATCGCGCGACCAGGGGATCGGCGGCACCGGCATGATGCGCACCGACGCGCCGCGGGAGGGATCGCCGAGTGGTTCCCTCGGCGAGGGCGACCGCGGCATCGGCGGCACCGGTGTGATCGGCACGATCCGTGGTTTCGGCTCGATCATCGTCAACAACCTGCGCATCGCCTACCCGCCGGAGGTCGAGGTCCGCATCGACGGCGCGGCCGCGAAGGCGGGTGACCTCAAGATCGGGCACGTGGTCCACGTGGTCGCGCGGCCCGAAGGCGCCGGTCTCGCCACGCGCCGCATCGACGTGGCCAGCGAGGTGGTGGGGCTGGTGGAGGCGGCTACGCCGGGGCGGCTGATCGTGCTGGGCCAGCGGGTCTCCACCGCGGGCCTCTCCGGCGACTGGAAGCCCGGTGCGCGGGTCGCGGTCAGCGGGCTGCGGCGGCCGGACGGGGTCATCGTGGCGAGCCTCGTCGAGCCGCGCGAGTCCGGGCCGGATCGGGTCGCGGGACCTTTGCGGCGCGGCACGGACGGCGCCCTCCGGATCGGGGCCCTGCGCCTGACCGGCGCCGACGCCCTGCCTCCGGGCCGGCGCGCCCTGGTGACGGGAACGATGACGGACGGCGCCCTCAGCGTGACCAACGCCGCGCAGCTCGGCCTGCCCTTCCCGCCCGGGCTGAAGCAGGTCTCTATCGAGGCCTATATCGGCCGCGCGGGGACCGGCCTGGAATTCGGTTCCGGCTACAGGATCTCGGGGCGGCCGGGCGCGAAGGTGCCGCGTCAGGGCAGCGTGCGCGCCGTCGTGACCGCCGACATCGCCCGGGACGGCAACCTGACCGTGGACCGCCTGCGGATCGAGGACCGCATCGCCCCCGAACCGCCGCGACCCGAGGCCCCGCGCTTCGAGCGGGACCGCGACCGCCTCGATCTGCGCAATCTGCCTGACGAGATTCCGGGGCGCTTTGGCGCGGAGCCCGGCGGGCGGGCGGGTTCCCTGGGCGAGCCGCGCGGTCCCGTCATCGATACGCGCCCCGGCGTCGGCCCGATCCCCGGCACCGAGGGGCCGGGCGGCTTCGGGGGTCCGCGCGGCGGCTTCGGCGGCGCGCCGCCCAGCGGACCTGGGGGTTTCGGGGGACCTGGGGGTTTCGGAGGACCTGGCGGCGCGCCCGGAGGACCGGGGGGTGGCCCGGGTGGCTTCGGGGGTCCCGGCGGGCCACCGGGCGGCCGACGCTAAGGCTCCTGCCCGCCCGCCTCGCGCTGGAGCAGGTCGCGCTTGCGCGCCACGCCCCAGCGATAGCCCGACAAAGCCCCATCCGAGCGCACCACCCGGTGGCAGGGGATCGCGACCGCGACCGGGTTCGCCCCGCAGGCCTGGGCGACCGCCCGGGTCGCGGCCGGCAGCCCGATGGCGCGGGCGATCTCCGCGTAGGTCGCGGTCGAGCCCACGGGGATCCTCCGCAGCGCCTCCCAGACCCGCTGCTGGAACGCGGTGCCGCGGATGTCGAGGGGCAGATCGAGGCCGCTGCTGGGCATCTCCACGAGGCCGATGACCCGCGCCATCCAGTCCTCGAAGGCCGGATCGCCGCCGACGATCTCCGCGCCCGAAAAGCGGTCCTGAAGATCCTGCAGGAGCGGCTCCGGTGCGTCCCCGAGCAGGATCGCGCAGACGCCCCGGTCGGTCGCCGCGACCAGGATCGCGCCCAGGCTGCAGGCGCCGATGCCGAACCGGATGCGCAGGCCCGCGGCGCCCTTCCGGTAGGCCGCGGGCGCCATGCCCAGGCGCGGGGCGCCCTCCGCGTAGAAGCGGCTCGCCGCCCCGTAGCCGGCCGCGTAGAGCGTCTCCGTGACCGAGGCGGCGCCGGGCAGCCGGGCGGCCAGCCCGGCGGCGCGGTGGGCGGCGGCGTAGGCCTTCGGCGTCACGCCGGTGGTGGCCCTGAACACCCGGTGGAAGTGATAGGCGCTCAGGCCCGCATCGCGGGCGAGCGCCGCCAGAGACGGCACGGTCTCGGACGACCCGATCCGGCGGCAGGCGCGGGCCACGGCCTCGGCCCGGCGGGCGGCGAGGCCGGGCTCGTCCGGCCGGCAACGGCGGCACGGCCGGAAACCTGCCGCCTCGGCCTCCGCACAGGTCCGGTGGAAGGAGACGTTCTCGGGCCGGGCTTTCCGCGACGGGCAGCTCGGCCGGCAATACACCCCCGTGGTGCGGACCGCGTACACGAAGGTGCCGTCCGCCCCCGCGTCGCGGGCAGCGAGGGCGGCCCAGCGGACGGCGTCGGGACCCGCCATCGGGTCGGTCGTCGGGGGGAAGCGCATGGCGGCATTCTGCAGC
>Ga0164296_1004567_pt1 | contig 12513 bp, 11 predicted proteins | sample GEODES057metaG_FD_113533 | JGI IMG/M metagenome (GOLD analysis project Ga0164296, IMG submission 113533) | Dystrophic lake water microbial communities from Trout Bog Lake, Wisconsin, USA - GEODES057 metaG | ecosystem: Environmental > Aquatic > Freshwater > Lake | place: USA: Trout Bog Lake...
CCCCTCATCACCGGCCAGCATGTCCCGCACTGCATCGCCCGGCAGCCCAGCGCCATCGGCTATCGCGGCCAGGGTGACGCTGTCGCCAATGTCAGCCCCTTCACAGAAATAGGCATTCATCAGCGCCTCGACCACGGCATCCTGCACGCCGGCCGCACCGGCCAGCAAAATGGTCCGATGCGCGGCCACCGTGTTCGGGGTGCGGGTTAGCCGTTCGAGGTGAAAGTCCAAACCAACGCCGGCGGCGGTCGCGGTAATCCCGGCATCGAGTTCCGCCGCGCGTTCGGCGCTGCCGAATTTCTCAATCCGGTAGCCCAGTCGGTCACGACCTTCCGGCGGCATGTCCGGATTGAGCTGGAACGGATTCCAGTGCACGCTGAATATCAGGCCCTGCTGCGCCAACACCGGCAGCGCCAATTCCAACTGCCGCTTGCCGATGTAGCACCACGGGCAAATCGCGTCGGAGATCACATCGATCCGGGTCAGGTCCAGCGGCGGGGCGGTCTCGGCATGCGCGTCCATGGCTGCGTCCTTGTTGTCGGCCTTGCGTGCTGTCAGCTTACACCGGTTTGCAGCAAATCGGGAGAGCCCCATGGCCCATACCACATATCGCTCGGCGCTCATCGTTGGCACCGGGCCGGGATTGAGCGCGTCGCTGGCACGGCGCTTTGCCGCCAATGGCGTGCAGGTGGCGCTCGCGGCCCGCGACACCGCCAAGCTTGCCGCGCTTTGTCACGAAACCGGCGCCACTGCTTATGCCTGCGATGCGTCCGACCCAGCCAGCGTTGCCGCCTTGTTCGCGCCGTCGCCGCCGAGCAGGGCGCCCCGGATGTGGTGGTCTACAATCCCAGTGCCCGTGCCCGCGGGCCGTTGGTGGATCTGGACCCGGAAGCGGTGCGTCGCGCGGTGGAGATCAGTGCCTTCGGTGCCTTCCTCGTCTCCCAGCAAGCCGCGCGCTTGATGCTGCCACACCAGCGCGGTGCCATTTTGCTGACCGGTGCCACCGCCGGCGTCAAAGGTTTCCCGCTTTCCGCCGCGTTCGCCATGGGCAAGTTCGCCCTGCGAGGTCTGGCGCAATCCATGGCGCGCGAGTTATCCCCCGCCGGCATCCACGTGGCGCATTTCGTCATCGACGGCGGCATCCGTAGCGACCAGCGCCCGGTACCGAACGACAAACCTGACAGCCTGCTCGATCCGGACGCGATCGCGGAAACCTACTGGCACGTCATGCACCAACACCGCAGCGCCTGGAGTTGGGAGATCGAAGTGCGGCCCTGGGTGGAGAAGTTCTGATTGCCGCGGGCCGCATTGATGGGTAGAGCCAGCGCAACAAAGCCAGTCGCCGAACCCGATAGATAAGGGCCTCAAATGTCGTTCCGAAGCGGCGCATCCGTTAGCACGGATTTGCGTGCCACCTTGCGCCTTGGCCTGCCCCTGGTCATCGGCCAACTCGCCGGCTTCGGCACCAATATCGTTGAAGCCATGCTCGCGGGCCATCTCGGCGCCGGGGTGCTGGGCGCGGTCGCGGTCGGCGGGAATGTGTGGATGGTGCCGGTCATGGGCATGATCGGCGTGATGATGGCGCTACCGCCCTCAATCGCACATCTTGACGGCGCCGGGCGGCGCGGCGAGGCAGCCGCCTTGTTCCGCCAGGGCCTTTACCTCTCGCTCACCCTTGGCATTGCCGCAGGGCTGCTGGTGTTCCTGTTGGCCGGACGCATTGCCCCGCTACTCCGCATTGATGCCTCGCTGCATGCCGACATCGCCGCCTTTCTGCGCGCAGCCAGTTTCGGCGGACCAGCCATGGGGATATGGGTTGCCTGTCGCGGTCTCGCCGATGGCGCGTCGCGGCCGCGTGCGACGATGGTGGCCAGCATCGGCGCCGTTTTATTGCTGCTGCCGATTGCCTGGTCGTTGATGTATGGCCGCCTCGGCATGCCGGCCTGGGGCGCGTTCGGCTCCGGCGTCGCCAACACCATCGTGCTCTGGGTGCAGGCTCTGGCCATGTTGAGCTATGTCCGCCTCAGCCCTCGCTTCGCCGATCTTGGCTGGCACTCCGGTCGCCGCTCGCCGGACTTCGCGGTTATTTTCAGTATCCTGCGGCTCGGCGGCCCGATGGCGGTGAGCGTATTGCTGGAAATGGGGCTGTTCAGCGCCGTCGGTGTGATGATCGGTGGCCTCGGCCCGATTGCCGTTGCCAGCCATCAAATCGCGCTGAACATCGCTGCCCTCAGTTTCATGGTGCCACTGGCGATGTCGATGGCGGTAACGGTGCGGGTCGGCAACGCGATGGGCCGCCAGGATCACGCCGCCGTGCGTCGCGCCGGGTTGGCTGGGTTTCTGCTCACGCTGCTCACCCAAGGGGTCTCCTCCATCCTGATGCTCACCATCCCCGGTGCCATCGTCCGCCTCTACACGGAAGATCCAGCCGTCATCCAAGGCGGCATGGCGCTGCTGGCGCTGGCGGCGATCTTCCAGTTGTCAGATGGGTTTCAAGTCACCGGCGCAGGTGCCCTTCGCGGCCTGAAGGACACGCGCGTGCCCATGCTGATTACCGCGATCGCCTATTGGGTAGTCGGCATGCCGGTCGGCTGGTACCTCGCGTTCGAAGCTGGCTTGGGCGCCCGTGGCATGTGGATGGGATTGATCGCCGGCCTGTCAGCGGCGGCATTACTGCTGCCATGGCGCTTTTACCGGCTCAGCCGCGCATTGCGCTGAAACTATTTTCTCCGGTGGCTGCATCCACAGCCCGGCGGGCTGCGTAACGCTGTCGTGAAGGGGTTGCTTGGTGCAGCCCTCACCGATCAGGAACCTGCCGCCATGACCTTCCGCAAATTTGCCCCGCTGACCGTAACCGCTCTGCTGCTTGCCGCCTGCGCCCAAGCCGGCGCGCAAGCCCCCACACCGGTGGCCTCGAACCCCGCCCCGGTCATCGTCGGCGGTCAGCAAATGTTCGCCGGCAAAGACATCGTCGACAACGCCGTCAACTCCGCCGACCACACGACCCTGGTCGCGGCAGTCAAGGCCGCAGGGCTGGTGCAAACCCTGAAGACCCCGGGCCCGTTCACCGTCTTCGCACCGACAAATGACGCCTTCGCCATGCTGCCCGCCGGCACCGTTGCCACGCTGTTGAAGCCGGAAAACAAAGCCACCCTCACCAAGGTGCTGACCTACCATGTCGTGCCAGGCAAGCTCGACTTCGATGCCCTGCACAAGATGGTGATGGATGCCAACGGCACTGCCACCCTCACCACCGTGGCTGGCGAAAAGCTGATGGTGAAAATGAACGGCCCGCATAACATCCTGGTGATCGACGCCAAGGGCAACGTCGCCCATATCACCACCTACGACGTTGTCCAGTCCAACGGCGTCATCCAGGTGATCGACAAAGTCATGCTCCCGGGCTGATCACTGCCTCCAGGGTCGCGCCTGTCATCGGGCGCGGCCCCCTCTGGCAATCCGCCATCCCTGCGATATGATCCGGCCAAACGTCCGGAGACATAGCAATGGCCACGCCCAACTTGCAGCCCGTGCTGCGCGACCTCACCTTCACCGAGGCGCCACGCTGGCATTCCGGGCGGTTGTGGTTCTCCGATTTCTATAGCCATCGTGTTATCGCCTTGGACCCGGCCGGGGGCGCCGAAACCATCGTCACCGTGCCGTCGCAACCCTCCGGCCTCGGCTGGCGCCCGGATGGCACTCTGCTGATCGTCTCCATGCTCGACCGCAAACTGATGCGCCTTGCCGGCACCGCGCTGGTGGAGGTTGCGGACCTCTCGCACCTCGCCGGCGGCCCGTGCAACGATATGGTGGTCGATACCGCCGGCCGCGCGTATGTCGGCAATTTCGGCTTCGATCGCTACCAAGGCGAAGCCGAACGCCCCGCCCTGCTTGCCCGTATTGATCCGGACGGCACGGTCTCGGTCGCGGCCGAAGGGTTGCACTTCCCCAATGGCAGCGTCATCACCCCCGACGGCAGAACCATGATCCTGGCCGAAACCATGGGCCAGCGTCTGACCAGCTTCCACATCGCCGACGATGGCAGCTTGCAGGATCGCCAGGTGTTCGCCGATCTCGCCGGCCATTTCCCCGATGGCATCTGCCTCGATGCCGAGGGCGCGATCTGGGTTGCCGACGCGCGCGGCCCGGATCTGTTGCGCGTGCGCCAAGGTGGCGAGATCGTGGACCGGATTGCGTTGCCCGCCGGACGCTTCGCCTATGCCTGCATGCTGGGCGGTGCCGATCGTCGCGACCTTTATGTCTCCACCGCCCCGGGCACCGGCCCGGTGATTGCCGAGCAACGTCAAGGCGGCATCGACGTGGTGCGCGTTACCGTGCCCGCTGCCGGCTTGCCCTGATCGGCCGCTTTCCCCACAGTGCCGGCCCAATCAACAAACCTGTCCAGGAAATCCAATATGTCCCGCCTGCGCTTCGGTGCCTTCCTCGCCCCGCATCATCCCATCGGCGAACACCCGATGCTACAATTCCGCCGTGATCTCGATTTAACCGAACATCTCGATAAACTCGGCTATGATGAGTTCTGGTGCGGCGAACATCATTCCAGCGGCTGGGAAATGATCGCTTCGCCGGAAATGTTCCTCGCTGCCGCCGGTGAGCGCACCCACCGCATCATGCTCGGCACCGGCGTGGTCTCGCTGCCCTACCACCACCCCTTCAACGTCGCCCAACGCATGGTGCAGCTGGATCACATGACCGGCGGCCGTGCGATCTTCGGCTCCGGTCCCGGTGCCTTGGCGTCAGACGCGCACGCCCTTGGGCTGGATCCGATGGTCCTGCGCGACCGCCAGGACGAAGCGATCAGCGTCATCCGCCGCCTGATGCGCGGTGAACGGGTGACTGCAAAAACCGACTGGTTCACGCTCAACGACGCCGCCCTGCAACTCCTGCCTTTGCAGGAAGACATGCCCTTCGCCGTCGCGTCTCAGATCAGCCCGTCCGGCATGACGCTGGCCGGCAAGCACGGCATCGGGATCATCTCCATCGGCTCAATGTCCAGCGAGGGGCTGCAATCTCTTCCGACCCAATGGGGCTTTGCCGAAGCGGCCGCCAAGAAGCACGGCCAGACTGTGGACCGCAAAAACTGGCGCGTTCTGCTCAGCTGGCACATTGCCGAAACGCGCGAGAAAGCCCGCGAGCAGGCCGGTGCTGGCCTGATGCGCCACCACAACGAATACATCACCGGCACCCTGCAACGCCCTGGTGCCAAGCCGTTCGCCACCCCGGATGAAGCGGTCGATAAAACCGCTTTCCTGCCCGGCGCCGCCGCCACCATCGGCACCCCGGACGACCTCGTGCAAACCATCAAATCCGTGCTCGAAGTCTCCGGCGGCTTCGGTACCGTGATCGGCTTCGTCCATGACTGGGCCAACCCGGAAAACACCATGCGCAGTTGGGACCTCGTCGCCCGCTACGTGGTGCCGGAAATCAACGGCTACCTGCAAGGCCTACGCAAGTCGCAAACCTACGTGATCGAAAATCGCGGCGCTTTCGACCGCGCCCGCGATGCGGTGATGGCCAAGATTATCGACAACAAAGACGCTGCCGCCGCCCTCTCCGTCACCAAATCCGCCATGTTGAGCGCCTCGGCCAGCAACGTGCCAGACATCGCCAAAATGCGCGCCGCCCAAGCGACGGCGAAGAAGGCCACCGCCAAAAAGCCGGTCACCAATAAACCCGCCACCAATAAACCCGCCGCCAAAAAGCCGGTCGCCAAAAAAGCCAAGAAGTAACGCCCGCAACCTGCTGCCGAGGGAGTACAGCCAATGACACGCATGGTCCAAACCGTCACCGGGGCCATCCCGGTGACCGCCCTCGGCCGCACCTTGATGCACGAACATTTGTTCATCGCCTTTGGCGGCGCGGAATTCGACCCCGCCGCCAAATTCGACCGTCCTGCCTTCATCGCTGAAGCCGTCCGTCGCCTTGTCGAACTGCGCGAGGTGCACGGCGTCCGCAGCTTCGTCGATCCGTGCCCGATCGAGCTCGGCCGTGATGCCAGCTTGCTGCGGGAGATTGCGGAAAAATCCGGCATGCAGATCATCTGCACCACCGGCTTCTACTTCGAAGACATGGGCCTGCCTCCCTACTGGCGTGCCCGCACGGTGGACGAAATCGCCGAACTCTACATCCGCGAAATCACCCACGGCATCGGCGATACCGGGATCAAGGCCGGTGCGATCAAAGTCGCCACCGGCGCCCCCGTCATCACCGACCAGGAAAAAAAATTCCTCGCTGCCGCCTGCATCGCGCAGCAAGCCACCGGCGTGCCCATCATCACCCACACGCAAGACGGTTTCGGCGGCCCCGAACAGCAGAAATTGTTCGCCGATGGCGGGGTGGATCCACGCCAGTGCCTGATCGGCCATTGCTGCGGCAATGCCGATCCAGCCTACCATCGCCGCGTTGTCGATGGCGGCTCCTATATCGGCTTCGACCGCATCGGCATCCTCCGCCTGCAACCCGATGAAGTCCGCGCCGACAATCTCGCCAAACTGGTCCAGGACGGCTTCGCCAGCCGCATCATGATGAGCCAGGATCGCCACTGCTTCTGGCTCGGTAAAATGCAGCGCCAGATCTCGCCCGAGGAAACGGCCCGCAACGAACAATTACGTGCCGTCGGCAAATACCCGCCCCCGTACAGCTACATTTTCACCGACTTCCTACCCATGCTGCACGCCCGCGGCGTCACCCCGGCCCAGATCGCCTCCATCCTGGAAGACAATCCGCGCCGCTTCTTTGCCGGCGAGGCATTCCCGGCATGACCGTTTCAGGGTGCCGGCGTAAACCGCTGCACCCGCTTGCCCGTGTCCACTTCGGTGGTGAATACATTGCCGTGGCTATCGATGGCGATGTTGTGCACCCAATGGAACTGCCCCGCCTGCCGACCGCTATGCCCGAACGCCCCGAGCATACCGCCGTCGCCGCGGCGCAGAATGCGCACCTGATTATTCTCCCCATCGGCGTTGAACAGCAGGCTCTGGCCTGCATCCGGCCACAGCGCCAAATCCCAAACGCTGCCCATCCCCAGCGTTTGCGGCGCGATCCGCCATTCGGTCACGAAACTGCCGTCCCGATGGAATACCTGCACCCGGTCATTTTGCCGATCACACACATAAACTAACCCGTCTCGCGCCAGCTTAACGCAATGGACCGGGGTCCCGAACTGCCGTGGCGCCGTCCCGTTCGCGGCATAATGCTGCGCCCGATCCTCTGGCCGGCCGCCATATGCACCCCAATGCCGCTTATAGGTCCCAGTCTCCGAATCGAACACGATGATCCGTCGATTGCCATAGCCATCGGCAATAAACACCTCGCGCGCCACCGGATCGACCGCGATATCGGCCGGACGCCCCAGCCGCGTCACATCATTGCTCGCCGCCCCGCGCGCGGGATGCCCGATTTGCAACCGCATCTGACCATCGGCCGTAAACTTCAGCACCTGCGCATCGCTCGCGCCATTCCCACCGACCCACACGAACCCGTTCGGATCGACATAAACGCCGTGCTCACTCTCGAACCAATGATATCCCTTGCCCGGACCGCCCCAGGCCCGCACCACATTTCCCGCCGGGTCGAACTGGATCACCGGCGGCGCCGGCACACAGCACAGGCTTCGCGGCGGATGCAACACCGCCCCTTTTTCGTCGGCGCTTAAGCTTCCCGGCCGCTGGATGATCCAAACATTATCCCCCGCATCCACCGCTACCCCCGAAACCTGACCCAGGATCCAGTTATGCGGCAGCGGCTTCGGCCAAAACGGATCGACCTGCATATGCGGCACCTCGGCCGCCTGGCTGCCGAAACCCAGCAGCCAGACCGAGAGCCCCGCCCGGATGCACCAGCGGCTCATTTCACCCCGAGCGTCGCTTGCCAGTCATGAAAGACGTCGATATCCATCCCATCGGGATAAAACAACAACCCCGGCGCGTGCCCGGCTTTATCGGTAATCCCGTATTGCCACACGATTTTCTTGCTCTTCCGGTCGATCACCACCACCCGGTTCCGCCAGTCATCGTTGACAATAATGTTCCCGTTCGGCAACTCCAACGCCAGCGACGGATGGTTCAGCGCAGCCTCGCCAGCCTTCACCTTGTATTGCCACGTCACCTTCTTGGTCGCCGGATCTACAATCACCACCTGGCCGGGCTTGGCATAGTCCGCCATCACCACCTGCCCATCCCTGGTCGGATAGGCGTCAGACGGATACTGCAACCCCGGCGCCTGCAAGCTCCACACCACCTCACCGGCACGCGTGATGCGCGTGATCCATGCGCCACGAATTTCTGTGATCAGAACGTCGCCATTGGGCATCGGCGTCACCCCGTTTGGCAGATCCACAAAGCGCGGCGGATCATGCCGGCACTGCCCCGGCTTGCCCCATTGCTCCTTCAACGCCGCCTGCTCGCGGTCGATGAACATAATCCGGCAATTGCGAATATCCGCCACCATCACCGTGCCATCCGCCAGCAAATGCGCATCATCGGGGAAGTTGAATTGGTCGGGCCCCGTGCCGCGCGTATCCGGCTGGCCATAGCTCCACACGATTTCCTTGGCCGCGTAGTCGATGATGTGAATGTCGTAATTATCCTCCTCGTTCACCATCAGACTCTTTCCGTCCGGCGAGAAAAACACATCGTCATTGCCGCGATAAATTCCCAGATCCGGCGACGACATTTCCCAGATCACCCGCTTATCCGGCGCAATCTCAATCAGCCGATTGTTGCGCCGATCCGCGATCACGATCGGATAGGGCAGGGGCCCACTCCACGCCGGCACCGGATGCTCGGCATTCCCGCTCACCGGCGGTGGCGGCACCGTCTTCACCCCGCTAGACACCGCGCCCGCCCCCCGCATCTCCGGCGTTACCTTCACATGCACCCCATCGCTGGCGGCCGGCGCCGCCCACGCGCCACCCAATCCGAACACAACGAAACCGGCGGCGATCCAACGGGACCTTGCGAACACTGGCACGGCTATTTCCTCTCGACAGCGTCCGCAAACCATAGGCCCCCCCTCCGAGGCCGCCCCTTGATCCATATCAACGCCCCCGCCTCGACACGGTTTGCCAGAGCGGGCACAACCCCAACGCCCCGTAACAATGAGACCGCCGCATGGCCCTCCCGTCCGCTGACCCGGCCAAACCCACCCTGCGTGCGATTGCCTGGGTCTTCCTCGCCATCGGCATGCAAAGCTTCGGCGGCGGCATGAGCGCCTGGATCCGCCGCGAGGTCGTCCACCGCCGCGGCTGGATGGGCGAGCGAGAATTCGTCGGCGGCCTCGCTTTGGCGCAAATCGTCCCCGGCGCCAACGGCGTCAACCTTGCCGTCTTCGTCGGCACCACCTTGCGCGGCCCGGCCGGCGCCCTCGCCGCCCTCATCGGCATGCTGCTCGTCCCCGTCATCGCCGTCCTCGCCATGGCCACCGCCTTCACCCAACTCCGCGATATCCCCGGCGTCGAACCGGTCATGACCGGTATCGGCGCCGCTGCCATCGGCATGAACATCGCCAACGGTGTGCGCATGATGCGCAAAAACATCACCGGCCGCTGGCCGTATCTCCTCCTCGCCGCCATCGCCGCCGCCATCGGCCTCGCCGGCCTGTCGCTCGTCGCCGTCCTCCTCGCCGCCATCCCGCTCGGCCTCTGGGGCGCCCGCCAATGAGCGGCATCCTCGTCAAACTCGCGCTCCTCTTTCTCGGCCTCTCCCTTCTCGCCGTCGGCGGCGGCAACAGCGTCATCCCCGCCATGCAACACGCCGCCGTCACCACCGAAGGCTGGATGACAGACAAAGACTTCCTCGACCTCTTCGCCATCTCCCGGCTCGCCCCCGGCCCCGGCTCGCTCATCGCCTCCCTCGTCGGCCAAAAAGCCGCCGGCCTCACCGGCGCCGCCGTCGCCACCCTGGCGATGTACGGCCCCACCTGCCTCCTCGTCCACGCTGCCGCCCGCGTCTGGGGTCGCTACCGCGACGCGGCCTGGCGCGTCTGGGTCGAACGTGGCCTTGCCCCCGTCTCCATCGGCCTCATCTTCGCCTCCGCCATCGCCCTCATGCGCGGCACCGAAACCGGCATCGCCGCCCCCGCCATCACCGCCGCCGCCGCCCTCATCCTCACCCTCACGGAATTCCACCCCCTCCTCGTCCTCGCCCTCGGCGGCCTTTGCGGCTTCCTCTTTCGCTTCTAACCGCCCTTGCGCTCGCCTCCCGGTCGCGGTCAGATACCGCCAACAAAAAAGCGGGAGGCTCCAACCATGGTCCAAATCGGACGTCGCGGTTTCATCGGCGGTGCGCTCGCACTCGCCGCCCCAGCAGTGATCGCGGCCGAAAGCACCCGCGTCCTGCGCTTCATCCCCCAGATAGACCTCGTCTTTCTGGACCCCCACACCTCGACGACCAACATCACCCGCAACCACGGCGGCCTAGTGGTCGACCAGCTTTACGGCACCGATTCGAACTATCACGCCCAGCCACAAATGGCCGAAGGCCACCTCGTCGAAGACAACGGCCTCACCTGGCGCATCCGCCTGCGCGAAGGCCTGCTCTGGCATGATGGCACCCCCGTCCTCGCCCGCGATTGCGTCGCCAGCCTCAAACGCTGGGGCGCCCGAGACGTCCTCGGCATGGAACTGCTGGCCATCAGCAACGAAATCTCCGCCGCCGACGACCGCACCATCGTCTTCCGCCTCAAACGCGCCTTCCCCATGCTCCCCGAAGCCATCGGCAAGCCCGGCGCCTTCATGCCCGCCATGATGCCCGAACGCCTGGCTTTGACCGACCCGTTCAAGCCCATCCCCGAACTCATCGGCAGCGGCCCGCTCCGCTACGTCGCCTCCGAACGCCTGCAAGGCGTCCGCAACGTCTATGAACGGTTTGACCGCTACGTCCCCCGCCCCAACGGCACCCCGGATCGCGGCACCGGCCCGAAAATCATGCATTTTGACCGCGTCGTCTGGACCACCATGCCAGACATCGGCACCGCCTACGCCTCCCTGCAAAAAGGCGAACAGGACTGGTGGGAATTCGCCGCCCACGACCTCATGCCGGCCATCAAACGCGACCCGAAACTGCACGCCGAGGTGCTGGAAACCGAAGGCGAGTTCAAAATGGTCCGCTTCAACCATCTGCTCGCCCCCTTTAATAACCCCGCCATGCGCCGCGCCATCCTGCACGCGGTCGATCAGTCGGACTTCGTCAACGCTGTTGCCGGCGTCGATACCTCCCTGCAACGCACTGGCGTCGGCTTCTTCCCGCCCGGCCCCTCGGCCACCCAGGTCGGCCTTGAACAACTGAAAAAACCGCTCGATGTCGCTGGCGCCAAAGCCGCTCTTGCCGCCGCCGGCTACCAGGGCGAGCGCATCGTCCAGGTCATGCCGGGGGATTACCCAAACGTCAAAGCCGCCAGCGAAGTCCTCGCCGACCTGCTCCGCCGCATCGGCGTCAACCTCGATCTGCAAGTCACGGACTGGTCGACGATGACCACAAGGGTCAATAAAAAAGACCCGATCGATGCCGGCGGCTGGCACCTGCACATGCTCTCCATCCCCGGCCTCTCGCTTGCCACGCCGCTGGTCAACTCCCGCCTGCGCGGCAACGATACCGTCGAGGCCGGCTGGTATCATTCCGATGCCTATGAAGACATCCGCCGCCGCTGGGTCTCCACCACCGACCCGGCCCAACAAGCCACCATCGCCGGCGAAATCCAGTTGGAGGTCCTGCAAAGCGTCCCCTTCGCTCCCTGCGGCGTCACCATGCAACCCTCCGCCTGGCGCTCAGACCTCACCGGCATCCTCCCCGGCGTCGCCAAGCCCTGGAACGTCCGCCGCGTATAATCCCGATAAAATTCAGAGACTAACACATAAAACAATACGAAAACGCAACAAATAAGGCAAGCCAGAAACCTACCATCGTCGCGGCAAACTTCGCTCCGGTGCCACCCAGCCATCCCACGGCATCGGTGGCGCCGGCGGCGTCACCTTGCCCGGCCGCGGCCAAAGCGGCCAGGCCCGCCGCACCACCACCCCATCCGCCGCCGGCACACCAGCGGGCGCAGCCTCCGCCGCCGCCCGAACCTCCGGCAACCCCAACATCCAACACACCGGCCGCAGCACCCGCCCAACCCCCGGCACCGCCGCAATCAACGCCCGCATCTCCGCGTCATCCAGCAAATGCGCGAGTTGAGACCCATACCCAACCGCCTCATAGCCCAACGCCCGCACCAACCAACCCTGCGCCCCAGGCAGCCGAACGCCAGGCTTCCGTCCCCCGACCCGCGCCGCCCGCACCCGAACCGGCCCCGGAACCGCCACCGCCGCCCGCTCAAACCGCCGCGCTACATGCGTCAACCGCCGCCATAACGGCACAATCAACCCGGCAAGCTCCGGCCGCCGCAAAAACCGCGCCGCCACCAACCCGGCCAAAGCCGCCAGAATCAACCCCAGCCGCCGCGCCAAGTCCGGCGCGGTTGCTGGGGGAAGGGAAGGGGACAACGGCATGATAA
>Ga0164296_1004570_pt1 | contig 12505 bp, 6 predicted proteins | sample GEODES057metaG_FD_113533 | JGI IMG/M metagenome (GOLD analysis project Ga0164296, IMG submission 113533) | Dystrophic lake water microbial communities from Trout Bog Lake, Wisconsin, USA - GEODES057 metaG | ecosystem: Environmental > Aquatic > Freshwater > Lake | place: USA: Trout Bog Lake...
CTCGGGCGACCCGGCCACGGTGGCGGCGATGCGGCCGCTGATCGATGCCTGGGGCAAGACGGTCACGATCGCCGGCGATGCACCCGGCGCGGCCCAGGTGCTGAAATTGACCAACAACATCCTCTCCGCCGTCGCCATGGCCGCAACGTCCGAGGCGATGGTGATGGGTGCCAAGGCCGGGCTCGACCCCGAGGTGATGCTGGCCGCGATCAACGCCGGCAGCGGGCAGAACACCGCGACATCGCAGAAATTTCCGCGCTCGGTGCTGACGCGGAAATTCGATTTCGGCGGCAGTCTGAACATCATCATGAAAGATATCGACCTTGCCGTCGCGCAAGGGGAGGCTTTGGGCGTACCGATGTGGGTCTGCCAAGCCGCGCGGCTTGTTTTCAAGCACACGATCTTCCAAGGCGACGGCAATGACGATCTGACCACGGTGGTGCAATCGGTGGAGCGGGTGGCGGGGTTCGAAATTCCCAAAACCCGCTGACCGGCAATTTCGTGGATCAGTGGAAGACGCGGCCGGCGTCGATCACCGTGGTTTGCCCGGTCATCGTATCGGTCCGGCACATCGTCACCACCATATCGGCGCAATCATCCTTGCTGGCGGCCATTTTCAGCAACGCGCCCGAGGCCGAACGCTCGATCTGTTCGGCGCGCAGATTGGCGGTGGCGCGGGTGCCTTCCAGCAGTCCGGGGGCGACGCAGTTCACCAGCACCTCGGGTGCCAGCCCGACGGCCATGCAGCGTGTCAGATGGATCAACCCGGCCTTGGAGACGGCATAGGCGATCGAGGAGCCGGTTGGCGTCAGCCCGGCAACTGACGAGATATTGACGATGCGGCCAATGCCCTGCGCTTTCATCACGGGTGCCACCGCTTTGATCAGGCGCATCGGCCCGGTCAGGTTGACGGCCATGATCTTCTCCCAAACCTCTTCGGTCAGGTTATCGAGGTCGGTGAAGGGGATGGATTTGTTGAAGGCGGCATCGTTGATCAGGTGATCGATGCGGCCGAAGCGGTGCACGACGTCCTGCACCAGCGCCGAGACCGCCGCGGGGTTGGTGATATCGCAGCCGAAGGCCGCCGCCTGGATCTGATAGCGGCTGGTCAGATCGCGGGTGACCGCTTCCGCCTGATCGCGGCTTTGCGCGTAGACCACGGCGATCGTGACGCCTTCTTTCGCCAGCGCGTGACAGATGCGCTGGCCGAGCCCGCCATTGCCGCCGGTGACGAGGGCGACGGTGCCTTTGAGTTCCATGGATGTCTCCTGTTCGTTTGCCCAACTGTGCGGCCGCTTGGCCGGCCGGGGCAAGAGTGGTCGGGCAAGCGCCATCGGCCCAGGGCGTCAGCCAATGGGAGCGGCGAGATGGGGCGGCCAGATGGGGCGGCCAGATGGGGCGGCCAGTGGGATCGGCCAATGGGAGCGGCCAATGGGAGCGGCCAATGGGATCGGCCAATGGGATCAACGCGCGGGCGATATCAGCCAATGGGATCAGCCATGGTGCGGCCGCAGCGTCAGGTGCAAAAGCCGCGCGGGTGCGCCTACGGCTTCGCCGATCCCGCATCACGCGCCAACTGCGCCTGCAACGCCAATACCAGCATCCGCGCCTGTTGGTCCCCCGGGTCCAACGCAGCCAAGGCGCGCGCATAGGCCAGCGCCATCGGCAAAGCGTGCGTATCGCGGGCAATGCCGATCAGCGCGGTCAGCACATCGCGGTCAGCCGGGTGACGCTGGTGAGCCTGTTGCAGCACCGCCAATGCCTGATCCGCCGATCCGGTCGCATTCAGCGCGACCGCATAAACATAGGCGTAGCGGGCATTATCCGGTGCCAACACAGCCGCTTGGCGCAATTGCGTCAGCGCCCCGGCATAGTCATGGCGGCGCACCAGTTGCAGGCCAAGCGCGTGATGCACATCGGCATTATCCGGCGCGATCGTTTGCGCCTTTTCCAGCAACGCGGCGGCGGCTTGTTCTTGGCCGCGCATGCGGTCCAGATCCGCGAGGTTCACCATCGCCGGCACGAAGGCCGGATCCAACCGCAGTGCCGTCTCATAGTCCGCTGCCGCAGCCGCGACATCCTGGCGGCGCTGATCGATCAGGCCGATATTCAGATGCGCCTCGGGCGTCTCGCTTTCGATCCGTTCGGCGTCGATCAGTTCCTGATTGGCGCGGACATAGGCCAGGCGCTGATCCGGCGTCAGGCTGGCCGGATCGACGCCGGCCAGCGCCCGCGCCGTTTCGATCCGCACCGCCCTTACCGGATCGCGCAGCAAGGGCGCGATGTCCGGCAAGAGCGCACCAGCCGAGGCATCCGTCACGGCCCGAGGCACCGCCGCACGCACCAGATCATCCGGGTCACGCGCCGCCGCGCGGATCGCCGGCTCGGATGCCGGCGTGGCCAGTTGTCCCAGCAGCAGCAAGGCCGAACCGCGGGCGATGGCGGGCGCGGAGGGATCGCCGATGAGCGTGTCCAGCAACGCCTCGGCGCCTGGCGCGCCACTGCGTCCGGCTGCCAAAGCGGTGCCGTAATGCGGCGTCGTCTGCCGCCCCTGCGGGAACCAGGCCGCAACCGCTTGAGCCGCCCAGGCGGCGGATTTATCGCGGTGACACTGGCTGCAGGCGTTCGGCGTGCCGATCGTCAGCGTCAGATCGGGGCGCGGCACACGCAGGCTGTGATCGCGCCGATCATCCACCACCATATAGGTTTTCGACGGCATATGGCAGGCGACGCATTGCGCGCCGGGACTGCCGGCCGGATGGTGGGTGTGGGCGGAGACATCGAATTTGGCCGGCATGTGGCACTGCGCGCAGACCGCATTGCCCTCGGCTCGCAGGGTCAGCGCGTGCGGATCGTGGCAATCCGAGCAGGTGACACCGGCATGGAACATCCGGCTCTGCACGAAGGATCCATACTCGAACACCTCGCCATCGATCTGGCCGTCGGCGTGGTAAAGGCCGGGCTCGAGATAGGCGACGCTATAGGAATCCAGCAGCTTGCCACCCGGCGCCGCCGGTTCCGCGATCGGCCGGCGGCGCGCATGGCAGCCGGCACAGGCGTCCAGTTCCTGCGACATCAGCGGTTGCGTGCGCCGCGCGATGCCGCGTGCGGTGTCCATCTCCCACACGCCGCTGTCGGTGGGCTTCAGCCAGGCGGTCAGCCCCATGTGATCGGCAGCCGAGGCCGGCGCCTGATGCTGCGCCGCCCAGGCGACATGCACGGATCCCGGACCGTGGCAGGCTTCGCAGGCGACATTCACCTCGGACCACGTGGTGGCGTAGGTATTGGTCGCCAGGTCGAAGTGCTTTTGCAGGTCGGTACTGTGGCAGGCGGCGCACATATGGTTCCAGGTCTGGTCGCGCCCGGTCCAATGCAGCCTGTCGCCGACCGGCAGTCTCTGATCGGGATAGAGCGGAAACCAGCGCTGCCCGCCTTGCTGTTTTGGCCGGCTGTCCCAGGCTATGCCCAGCGCCTGCAAACGCCCGCCGGGCATGGCGATAAGATATTGCTGCAGCGGGTAGACGCCGAAGGTGAAGGCGATGTCGTAGTCATGCGCCGACCCGTCGGGGCCTTCCGTGCGCACGCGGTATGTGTCTCCGCTCCGGTAAAAGCGGCTGACGATACCAAAGTGATCCAGCGTGGCATCGGCGAAATCCCCCAGCACGGTGGCGGGCGTGGCCGCTTGCATTGCCTGATCGTGATGCGATCCGGCCCAGGCAGCGGCCTCTTTGGCATGACAGCCAGCGCAGACGGATTGCCCGACATAGCCCGCCGGCTCGCCGGCCATGGCTGACCAGCCGAACACCACAACCAGCAACAGGGCGCGGAGCGAGCCTATCAGCGCGGCACGGGCGAGCGGGAGCGGCATGACACCCCCTGCTACCAGCCCGCCGTGGCCACGGCAAACCGCCCCAACCGCGCTGCGGCTCGCCGCATCCTGGCTGCCGCCGAGTGGCCTTTCGGCGGGCCTTTTCCGGGGGGCGCTCTCCGGGGAGCTGTTTGGAATGCCCTTAGGCGGGGCAGGCCGGCCGTTTCGTGTCGTAAGAGATTTGTCACTGGCGCTTATCGATCGCCAGGAGGCGCGGGCAACCACCGCCGTGATCGGAAAAATGCGCCAAGACCACGGTTCCCGACATCCGCACCATCGACATCACCGCGCCGGGACAGCTAATGGACAAGACGTTCCGCTTCTGATTGTCAGCCCCTGTTAAGAAAGCAGCCACTCGACCATGACCCAGACATCCTCATCCAAGGCCACACGCGTGGTCCGGCGTTCCGCTCTGCTGCTGGCCGCCTCAGCCGCGCTGGCCGCATGCGCGCCGTCGATCAAGGTTGGCCCCGACGCGGTCGCCGGGCTCCAGCCCAGCGGCTATCTGACGATGAACCAGGTGCAGGCAGCCTTTATCGGTAGCGGCGGCGGCGGCGGCGGCGAGCTGTCTTTCCGGGGCGGCATGTATCGGTTCAGCGTTGCCGGCCTTGGCATCGGCGGCATCGGCGTCTCCTCGATCGATGCCGAGGGCGAGGTCTACAAGCTATCCTCGCTCGCCGAGTTTCCGGGCGCCTACGCCCAGGCCCGCTATGGCTACGCGTTCGGCACCGCCAGCTCGGGCGATCTGTGGCTGCAGAACGATGCCGGCGTGATCCTTCACCTGAAAGCCAAGCGCACCGGCCTGATGCTCAGCCTCGGCGGCGACGCGGTGGTTATTTCTCTCTCAAAATAATATCCCACCCGCTCGGATCTGGATTACCTTTCCACCCAATCCCGCCCTCCATCCTCCCGCTCGGCGTCACCCTCCACCGTCAAGGGTGACGCCGATCCGGTTTAGTTGCCATCGATATCGGGCAGCTTGTGCGCGGCATTGCCCTCGGCCAGATCGATCACGACCTCATTGATCTTCCCGCTATATCTAAACGGCATCCGTTCGGCGTAGTCTTCCAGGATCGGCGTGCCGCGATCCTCTCCGATATCGAGCGTTTCATCGACCGAGTAGACATAGGGCACCGTGTGGCCGATCGTTGTTCTTGCAACTTCGTTACCATCGACGTTCAGCACGAATGTGCCGCCTTTACCGACTTCGTTTTTCTTGCCGTCATAGATGAAATCGACACGGACGACATGATCGCCCGGGGGCAGCTTGGCGGGGCTGCTGAGGCGGATTCCGTCCTGCGGCTGCTGGGTATTCTTGTAAGCCCAGACCGGCTTGTCATCCAGTATCACCAATCCCCAGCCGCCGAAGCGGCCGCCTTGGGTGATCAGGACCCCGTTCGCCCCCTGCTTTGGCACGGTCAGCTTCGCGGTAATCGTGTAGGATGTGTTCTTCACCTCGGGGGCCGTGCCTTCCGGGATACGCACCGTCCCCTGGTGATAGACGAAATGCGATCGCCCTCGGATCAGACTGGGTTTCTCGAACACCGCCTGCACCGTCGCCAAGGGGCTGAAGTTCAACGGCAGCACGTTATTGCGCCCGGCTTCGGCCCACCACAGTTGTTCCATCTGCTGTAATTTGGCCGGCATTGCCTTGGCCAGGTCGTTGCCTTGCGAGAAATCCTTGCGCAGATCATATAGTTCCCAAGTGAAGCTTTCCGCCGTGATCCCTTTCGGTTCCGGCAGCCAGGCAAACACCAGCGGCGTTGTCGAGGCCATCCAGCCGTCGTGATAAATGCCCAGATTGCCGAACATCTCGAATATTTGCGTCGTGCGGCGGCTGGCTGCCTTGGCGTCATCCCAGGTGTAAGCCATGGACACGCCGTCGATCGGCAATTGTGTGACGCCATTGATACTATGCGGCGCCTGCACGCCTGTTGCTTCCAGGATCGTCGGCATGATGTCGGTTACATAATGGAACTGCTCGCGCAGGCCGCCGACATCTTTGATATGCCCCGGCCAACTCATGACCATGCCGTTGCGCGTGCCGCCGAAATGGCTGGCATAGCGTTTGGTCCATTGAAATGGCGTATCGAATGCCCAAGCCCAGGCCACCGGCATGTGATTATAGTGCAGCGGGCCGCCGAGTTCGTTTTTGATGGAATAGAGGTAGTCGAAACTTTCCGCGGCGTTATTGCCGACGACCCCAATTTCGTTCGCGGTGCCTTGCAGCGTACCTTCGGCGCTGCTGCCGTTGTCGCCTTCGATAAAGATCACCAGCGTGTTATCGGCGATGCCTTCCTGCTTCAGCGTGTCCAGCACGCGGCCGATATTGTCATCGTCAAACGCCAGATACGCGGCGTAGATTTCGGCCATATGGGCGAATAATTCCTTGTGCTTGGCATCCAGCGAATCCCAGGCGGGTAGGTTGGCCGGGCGCGGCGTCAGAATGGCATCCGCAGGAATGACGCCCAGTTTTTTCTGTCGCGCGAAAGTCTCTTCGCGCAACGTGTCCCACCCCTGGTCGAACTGACCCTTGAATTTGGCGATCCAGTCCTTCGGCACATGGTGCGGCGCATGCGTCGCACCCGGCGCGTAATAGGCGAAGAACGGCTTGTTCGGTGCCAAGGCGTGTTGCTGTTGGATCCAGTGAATGGCCTGATCGGCCAAGTCGGTATCCAGGTGATAGGTCGCCTTCGCCTCGCCGCTGAGTTTGTCCTTCGGTTCGATCGCGGCCGTGCCCTCGAAGACGCTCGGGTCCCACTGATCGACATCGCCGCCGATAAACCCGTAGAAATAGTCGAAGCCCAGACCGGTCGGCCACAGGTCGAACGGACCGTCGGCACTGCCCTGCCATTCGGGCACGTTGTGGTTTTTGCCGAACCAAGCCGTGCTGTAACCGTTGTCGTGCAGAATTTCGGCGATGGTGCCAGCACTTTTCGGCATCAGCGAATCGTATCCGGGGTAACCCAGGCTACGCTCCATAATGATGCCGGTGTGGACGGTGTGTTGGTCACGCCCGGTAATCAGGGCGGCGCGGGTCGGCGCACACAGCGCGGTGGTATGGAAGGTGTTGTAGCGCAAACCGGATGCGGCAACCGAGTCGAGCGTCGGCGTCGGGACTGGTCCGCCGAAAGTGCTGGAGGCACCGAAGCCGACGTCATCCGTTAAGATCAGCAGCACGTTCGGTGCGCCGGCGGGGGCTTTGACCGGTTGCGGAAAGGCGGATTTCGATTCCGCGGTCGTCGGGCCGATCACGCCCGTAAAAGGCGGCGGCGGGTAGGGCAGGATCGAAGCGTTTGGCGGCCTCGCGTCGCCGGAAGAAGAGGGCGGTGCCTGCGCGAACGCCGGCGCGGCCAGCAATCCGCCAAGCAGAAAAAACACTTGTCCGGCTAGCCCGACTATCGACGCGTTGCTCAACAAAGCCCCCTCTAGCGGGCGCTTGGCGCCGCCCGCTTTGCATCCAGCATCCGCCAACAGGCGTGTCGATGACACTGCGCGCCTTTTGCCATTCTGTGCAAGGCTAAAGCCGGTGTGTCACACGCTCATCACCAATCCCGTTGGCAACGATCTCAACAGACCCCCTTGCATCCAGTCACGATCCGCGCGGTGCCGCCTCAACGCCCATAGAACGCGCGCGTCACCTGCCATGCCGTCTGGCGCAGATAGCCGGCGGTTTCGACCCCCAGATCCGCCGTGTAGCTATTCTCTTGTGGGGATAGTCCGGTCACGGCCGCGTAGATCACCGCCGCGGCCAGATAGGAACCAGCCGGCGTCGGGTGCCGCCGGTCCGGTTGGTATAAAATGATATCAGGCCGATCGCGCTGGACTCGGGCGAAGGCAAGGCCGGCGGGGATGACAAGGGCATGGTTGTCGTTGCCGGCGCGCGTGTAAGCGTCCGCCAATGGCGCGGTCATCTCCGGATGGTCTTGATAGGCCCAGGACATGAACAGCATCGGCTCGACGCCATGCGCCCGCGCGATCTCGGCGTTGCGGCGGGCGTAATCGGTAAAGATCGGTGCTAGTTGCGGATGGATCGGGCATTGGCTGCAATCCATCATCAGCACCGCATCATAATATTTCGTGCGCTGGTTGAAGATGATGCGGTTTTCACTGTCGAAGTCGTAATAACCGATGGCATGCGGACGGAAGTAACTTTCCATATCATGCCAATCGAAGCCCGATCCGCCGATGGTCACCATCGTGCCGCCCAGCTTGCGATGCTCCGGGCTGCCGCCAGCCAGTCGAGACACGAACCCGGAAATGCCATTGTTATAGTAAAAGAAACTATTCCCCACGAACATCATCCGCTCGATGCCAGGGGGTGTCGGTGCGGTCACGTCCGGCTTGGGCTGCGAGATGGCTGGGGTCGAGGCGCCGAGCAGCAGGAACGCGGTTATCGCAAGGGCGTAGCGGATGTTCATGGCCGGGGGGTCCTCTCGGGCTTTTCAGTATCGCTTGTGCGCCACGCTAGGGGCCTTTTCCCGCGTGGCGGAGGCCGCGCCGTCGCCCAATTCCCCCAGCCGCGCTGGCATATCATGCCATCCGATCACCGTGGGTGGCTACGATCGCGGCGCACAGCACGCGCTGGAAACGATCCAGCGCATGCTTCGTGACAGCGGTTTAACGGTAAGACCCCTAAGCGGTCTTCGGCCCCAGCAAGCCCAGTTCCATCGCCTTGATCTGCAGCGCCAGATATTTGGAGTTGATACGACACTGTGCCAGACCGCCGGCGATGAACCACAGGCCCTGTTGCGGCGTGCGCTTGTACATATTGTTCAACTCGCCATCCGGTCCGACGCCCCAGACCGCACCGATGCGGTCCACGACGGCTTCGCCGAAGGCCCGTCTGACCAGTTCGATCTGCGGATAATAGCCGGTCGCCAGCACCACCACATCGGCCGGCACCGTGCTGCCGTCTTTCAACTTGGCGCTGTCGGCCACGAAGCGGTCGATACGGTCATATTGCAGCAGCCCAAGCTCGCCCTTGATCATCAGTTCGGAGCTGCCGGCATCAAGATTATATCCGCCGCCGCGGCGGTAATATTTCATCTGATGACCGGTTTCATCCTCACCGATATCATGTTTGAAGCCGATCTTCTTCAGCCCCGAAACCAGATCTTTATCCAGTTCCATCATCCGCTGCACAACGGCCTTATAGCCCTTGATGGTCAGCGGCGGCGTGGCCGAGGAGACGATCAGGTCGCAATCTTCCAGAAGGCCGCCTTCATCCCAGATCGCCTCATTCAACCGCGCACTGGGGTTGATCGACACGACGGTGGTGGAGCCGCGCTGGATCAGCGTGGTGTTTACGCCGTGACTGTGCAGGTCCAGCGCAATGTCGTTGGCGCTGCTGCCGGTGCCCAGGATCAGGGCGTTTTTGCCTTCCCAGGCCGCGCCGCTGTCGAAACCTTCCGAGTGGATGACTTCGCCTTTGAAATCACTCAGCCCCGGCACATCCGGTATCATCGGATAGCTGCTGACGCCGTTGGCGCAGACGATATGGCGCGGGCGGACGATGCGTTCGCTGCCGTCGCCACGCTTCAGCCGGACGGTCCAGCATGTGGCCTGCGCGTCCCAGGTGGCGGCGACGAATTCGGTATCCGTCCAGCAGTTGATTTCCATCGCGTCGGCGTAGAATTCGAACCAATTCCCCAGCATGTCCTTGGGGATGTATTTCGGCCAGGTCGGCGGGAACGGCATATAGGGCAGGTGGTTGATATGGATGGAGTTGTGCAGCGCCAGGGAGTGGTAGCGGCGGCGCCAGCTATCGCCGATGCGCGGCCATTTTTCGACCACCAGCGTATCGACCCCAAGCTGATTGAGGCGGGCGGCGGTGGCGAGGCCGGCTTGCGCGGCGCCGATCACCAGGGCGGCGGGTTCGCGATCCTCATACGCGGCGGCCTTGCGGCGCACATCGGCCCAGTTATCGCCGCCGAAATTGCGTGAATAGGCCGAGCCGGAGGGGCGGTTGTCGCCGATTTTTTCGGCATGGCCGTGGATTTCCTGCAGCGTGGTGGACACGTGCCAGGCCTTGTAGCCGCCGCGTTCATCCGGATCCGGCGACAGGCGGACGATGCCCGCGCCGCGGCCGACGCGGGTGGTGAATTCAAAGATCGCCTCGATACATTCGATCCCCAACCGCCGGACGTTGCGCGGTGCGCGCCGGTTCGGCGGCAGGATGAAGTCCCGCGCCTCGGTCTTTGTCTGTTCGGCGGCGAGACGGGTTGCGATCGCCTCGCGGCCCTGCGACGGCGTCATGTGCCAGGTGAAGGCCAGCACGTCGCGCCAGTGGCAGTCTGCATGGAACAGCGCGCCGATCTGCGCCGCATCGCGGGCGGTCAGCGCCGCTTCGAAGGCCGTCAGCCAGTCGGCGGCGGTGCGCCGAGCCTGTTCGGCGCGTTGAAATTCCAGCATGGATTGGTCGATGTCGTTCATCTTGTCTGTCTACCCCCTGGGCCGTTGCCCGTGATGAGTGGATGCTAATCCGTCTTTTGCGAAGGTTGAAGCCTTGAGCCGCTGCGGCCCGTATGCGCGCCGGTTTGGTTCATCTGCGAAATTCACGATGTCCCGTAACGAGTGGCGAAATATTTACAAAAATGTTTAAAAAATATTCATTACCGTGAAATATCGGTATTAGCCCGTCTTGTTACATGTCGTAACGTATGGTATTGATCTGTCGCAATCCAGTTCGGGGTGAGGATCTATGCTGTTCCATCGGCAGGCCAGGACGAAGGGTCCTTACGGCTCTCCTCGTCGCCCCCGTCGGGCCAGCGCCCGCCAAGCGCGGGCCTGTCCGCCTCTTCTAGGTCCGTCGCCGCGGCGGCTGCCACCTGGCGGCAGGGCTCCCATCGCCGCTGCCCGCTGGCTGCCATGCTGAACAGTTTCATTCCCAGTATGGCCGCCTCGCTCGATGCCTTGGATATCGCCGCCTGCCTGTTCGACCACGACTGCCGGACGCTGCTGTGGAACGCCACGTTCCTGCGGCTGTTCCCCGAGCACGATGGCCACATCCACGCCGGGGAGCCCTATGCCGACAATCTGCGGCGCTTCTACCGTAGCCGCCAGCCCGACGCGCTGGCGGACCTCATCGACCGCTACGTGACCGAAGGGGTTGCCCGCCATCGCCGTCAGGATCGACCGTTCCAATTCTTCCATCGCGGCATGTGGCTGCGCGTCGCGGTGTTCGTCATGCCGGATATCGGCCGGATGCGGCTGTGGAACCGGGTCGGCGCCACGCCCGACGTCGATGGCGTCGTCCGGACCCTGACGCGAGACGGCCACAGCTTCCCACCCGATGTGATCAACGAACTGCCGGACGGGCTGATGATGGCCGATAGCGAGGGGCGGATCGTTTTCGTCAATCAGCAATGGCTGCGCATCTATGGTCTGGACTCCGACGCCCGCACGCTGGGGCAGACCTTCCCGGACGTGGTCGCCAGCCTTTGGTCGGGCCATGCCTGCGCGCAGGTCGCGCTGGGAACACTGCGTGACGGCGCGCAATTCATCGGTGCGCCGTTCGAAGTGTCCTTACCCGATAACCGCCGGGTGCGTTGCGTCGGGCATCGCGGGGTCGATGGCGGCATGGTCAGCACCCATGTCGATATTACCGAAACCCATCGTCTGCACCAGGAAACCGAGGCCGTGCGCGCCAAGGCGGAGGCGCTGGCGTGTCAGTTGCGCCAAGAGATCCAAGAGCGCCAGCGCGCCGAAGCGCAGTTGCATCGGATGAACCGCGCCGAAGCGATGGGCCAACTGACCAGCGGTATGGCGCATGATTTCAACAATCTGCTGGCGATCATCCAGGGCGCGGTCGATGCCGCCGACCTCGATACGACGCTGCCCGCCATTCAGCCCGACAAGCGCGCCGTGATCCGCTCGGCAGTGGAACGCGGCGCGACCCTGGTCAATCACCTGCTGGCCTTTGCGCGCCGCCAGCCCCTGCTGCCGCAACCCTTGGCGCTGGATGGCATGCTCGCCGGTATGCTGCCGCTGCTGCGCAGTGCCTGTGGCCGTCGTATCAGCGTCGAGGTCGATGTGCCCGACGCCCTACCAAGCGTGCTGATCGATCCGTCCCAACTCGAATTGGTCATCCTGAATGTGGCGCTGAATGCCCGCGATGCTATGCCCCACGGTGGCGCCATCCGCATCGCCGGTCATTGCACCACGCTCGGCCCATCCGCGGACCTCGATGGACCGCAGCCCGGACCGTATGTGGCGTTGACCATCCGTGACGACGGGGTCGGCATGACCGATGATGTGCGGTTGAAGGCCGTCGAGCCCTTCTTCACCACCAAACAAATCGGGCATGGGTCGGGACTGGGGCTGAGCCATGCCGACGGCATCATGCGCCAATCCGGCGGTATGCTGCAGATCGATAGCGCGCCGGGGCAGGGCACGACGATCTTTCTTTATATGCCCTTGGCCACCGCCGCGGCCGCAGTGCCGCAAGCCCCGCTGCCCGGTCGGCCGCCGGATGGGCACGCCGAGGGTGCACGTGAAACCGGCGCGCCGGCACAGGCCGATGGCGTGGGCGATGTCCAAACGGACGGCCAGCATCGCGGCGACGCAAACGCTCGCAGACAGGGAGATGCCGACGGGCATGCCGATCGCCCAACGGGTCGCCCAACGGGTCGCCCA
>Ga0164296_1004575_pt1 | contig 12494 bp, 10 predicted proteins | sample GEODES057metaG_FD_113533 | JGI IMG/M metagenome (GOLD analysis project Ga0164296, IMG submission 113533) | Dystrophic lake water microbial communities from Trout Bog Lake, Wisconsin, USA - GEODES057 metaG | ecosystem: Environmental > Aquatic > Freshwater > Lake | place: USA: Trout Bog Lake...
AATTGAAGATAAAGCTTCATTCGAGATAGCCCTAATGCATGACCAACTAATACTTCTGCATTAAGTCGTGATGATTCCACGCCCTTTGAGGATAGGAAATCTGCAGTTTTTTTTATAACTTCTAGGACAGTGATCATGAATATAATATGATTACTCGTCTTCTGAGCTATCACGCTGCGGAGAATAGACCTGACCAGTTAATGCAGCAAATTTCGCTTCATAATCTGCTTTTTGAAGAGCAGTGATAATAGGCTGCAGAGCTCCTTCTAAAATCTGAGGCAGACTGTATAGTGTTAGGCCTATCCTGTGATCTGTTACTCTATTCTGTGGGAAACTATATGTTCTAATTCTTTCAGAACGATCTCCAGATCCTATTTGATTTCTGCGCTCAGCTGCGTAACGCGCCTTCTCTTCATCTTCTTTTAATTTTAAAAGCCGTGAACGTAATACAGTCATAGCACGGGCCTTATTTTTTATCTGCGAGCGTTCATCGGCACATGTTATAATTAAGCCTGTAGGTTTGTGTACAATTTGTACTGCAGAATCAGTAGTATTGACACCTTGTCCACCAGGCCCACTAGCTCGAGTGACTGTTATTTCTAAATCTTGAGGATCTATGTGTATATCCACTTCCTCAGCTTCAGGAAGTACAGCAACTGTAACTGTCGACGTATGCACTCTTCCGTTCGCTTCAGTTAAAGGTATTCTTTGAACACGGTGCACCCCACTTTCAAATTTGAGCTGTTTATAAACATCAGTACCAATAATCAGAAATATAATTTCCTTAAAACCCCCTCTATCTGAAGGACTGCTACTCATAGGCTGAATTTTCCAGCCTTTATCATCTGCATAGCGTTGATAGCACCGTGTTAATTCAGCAGCAAATAGTGCTGCTTCTTCCCCACCCGTTCCAGCTCGAATTTCCATAACGGTATTTCGAGAGTCTGTAGCATCTGGTGGAATCATTGAAAGCAGTATGGACTGCTTCAAAGCTGCTCTGCGTCCCTCAATTTCAGGTAATTCAGCTTGAGCAAGCTCCCTCATGGCTGAATCCGCCGATGAATCCTTAGCAATAGCCTTAGCCTCTATTTCTTCGATTTCTAATTTCAAATAGGCTTCATATTCTTCCACCATCTTTTGAAGCTTTTGATGTTCTCTTGTAATATCCGCAGCTTTCCTAGGATTAGAATAAAAAGACGGCTCCGCCATATTGGCTACTAGCTCTTCTAGGCGTCGTTTAAAAGGATATATATCAGGAAGCTGATCCATTAGAGTAAGAGTAAATGAGTCGATAGGGCTACCTTGCAAGCCCCCTTAGCCAACCTGTGCTAGAAAAGAGACTGGTAGAGGGCACTTTTTATGGCTTAAATACTAATATATCATGGCAACACCTTTATTTACCCAAAACATTATAGCATGCATTTGGGATTTCGATAAAACACTCATTCCAGAGTACATGCAGTCTCCGCTATTTAAAAAATATGGGGTAAACGAATCTGATTTTTGGACAGAAACAAATGCCTTAGTCGCAGAATACCATAAAAGAGGCTACCGGCTATCCGGAGAAATAGGCTACTTAAACCATATTCTCACATACGTTCTTGCTGGAAAAATGTCTGGTTTAAACAATAAAATTTTAGAAGTTGTTGGAAAAGAAATTAATTTTTATCCAGGTTTGCCAGAATTTTTCGAAGAATCACGTAAGTATGTTTTAGAAAAAGAAGAATATCTAAAACATGATATAACTTTAGAGCATTATATAGTAAGCACTGGCCTAGCACAAATGATCCGTGGCAGTAAGATTGCACCTTATGTCGATGGAATATGGGGATGTGAATTCATCGAAAGCCCGCTGCAGCCAGGCTTTTTAAAACAAGGTGAGTTAAGTATATCAGCTGAAGCTGAAATAGCACAAATAGGCATGGTTATTGATAACACGACAAAAACACGTGCATTATTTGAAATAAATAAAGGTACTAATAAAAACCAAGCAATTGATGTAAACGCTATGGTTAAGCCAGAACATCGAAGGATTCCTTTTAAAAACATGATCTATATTGCAGATGGACCAAGCGATATACCAAGTTTTTCAGTCGTAAGAAACAATGGGGGAAAGGCTTTTGCAGTTTATAATCCTGCAAGACGTGATGAATTCGCTCAGAATGATAAATTACGTCAAAGCGGAAGAATAGATCACTACGGAACAGCTGATTATACTAAAGGTAGTTCAACATCACATTGGCTAAAGCTGCAAATCCAAACTATGTGTGATCAGATTATTGCCGACCGTGAAGGGTCAGTAGCTCGTTTGAGTACTCCTCCTCCTAAGCACCTCAATAATCCAGCTATTGATTTACCACCTAAGACTACTCAATCACACTTATTCTGAGTTAAATTTAGACTAATCTTTTATATAACAGGGAACGCATCTTTATTAACTAAAAATAAAGCAACCTCATTTCAGCTACTTCATTTCTGTGACTGACCATAAAGCAATTAAGATCAAGATTAATAAGACGCTTATCTTTACTATCAGCTATGCCATTCTGGTGAGTTTTATTACCTTTCATCATGCAATGTGGAGAGACGAACTACAAGCATGGCTCATTGCAAAAGACACCCATTCATTAAAGGATTTTTTATTAACACTAAAGTACGAGAGCCATCCTCTTATTTGGTATATTACTCTATGGCCTTTCACACGTCTCACAGACTCCACTCTTCCTCTGCAAATAATAAATATTTTAATTTCAACTACAAATGTGTATCTGTGTATTAGATATTTTATATTTAGAAATATAGACAGACTACTGTTTATTTTAGGGTTCTATTTCTTATGGCAATATGGTGTTGTGAGTAGGTCTTATTCACTAGGAACATTAGCTATGCTACTTTTCCTTATACAGTTTAAGGAAAAACACTATTTTAAAGCAGCTATTTTCCTCATAATTGCTTCTAGCATTCATATACTATTTAACATACTTTCGTTTGCTTACGTCATTACTTGGGTAAGCTTATATTTAATTAAGACTAAGGAATATAAGTTAAAAAAATTAAGCGATGTTCCTTGGCTATCGTTGGCCATTATTTTGATAGGTATAGCACTATCTTTGATTCAAACTCTACCGCCGCACACGGTAGCTCACCCCCAAACGTTTTCGCTAAGTTTGGATTATGGACGTATAAATCTTATTTTTAACAAATTAGGGTATATCTTGGGCAGAGAAGGCCCATATTATGCAGCAAGTACCTGTATTATTATTTTTATATGCATAGGAATAGCAGGATTTTTAAATTTTGGTAGCCGCTTTCTAATTACATCACTATTTGGTTTTTCGCTCTTTTGGTATGGAGCGAAAAATGTAGTCTATGGTTCAGCCCCATGGCACTCAGGCGTGCTGCTCGTTATTGTGATGCTCTTTTTCTTTATTAACGACTCAGTTAAAAACAAGATCTATACGACCCTTTTTACCCTAATTCTTTTTACCCAAGCTTATTTTGGCGTAAGGGCAGCTTACCTTGATTTAAAAGTTCCCTACTCAAATGCCTCACAGATGGCTAATTTCATTAAGGTTAACAAATTGACAGACTGCATCATCGTAGCTGACCCCGATTTTGCAGCTATACCGATCTCTGGTTATCTTGGAGGTAAACCAATCTACATAGTTTCCCAAGGAAGATATCAAACGTTTATGAGACTAGATAAACCAACTTCATCATCTAGTGAAACAATAACTCCTAAAAGACTATTTACTGAAGCCCACAAATTAGGTCCCAAAGTTATAGTTTGTACAAACTATCCTATCGAAAATAAAATTTCTGAACTCTATGGCTTTAGGCCCATTGCCCTATTTGATGGCGCAGCCAATTCTGATGAAAATTACGTGCTTTATGCGCAGTAATAAAAAAGCTAAATGTCCATTTTTAGTAACTGATTATTCTACACCCTTTAGATGAGCGCCTTAGTTACACTACCTCTAATATGTTTTATTGGTCTATTTATAATAGGTAATAAGTCAGAACTGTTTAAAGGTTATACTGCTTTAATAGGGTCAGGAAATTTACTACTTTTATTTGTCTGTTTAGAGACTGAAGTCTTATCAAGTCTTCACGAATTAAACTATACTTGGATAGTATCTTTCTGGATAACAATTACATTACTAATAAGCTTTAATACATACAAAAGCTTCAGCTGGAGATCTTTTAATTTTCTTAAAGAAGGTCCTATTTGGCTTAAACTTATTACAGCGTTTGTTTTAATTTCCACATTAACCGTGGCTTTGGTAGCACCCTCGAATACGTGGGATGGCATGAGCTATCACATGAGTCGAGTTATACACTGGATAAATAATCAAAGCATCTCGTATTATCCAACGCCAATTGGAAGACAAAATTATATGCCTCCTCTTTGTGAGGAGGCTATTTTGCAACTTCAAGTGCTATCACAAAGTGACCATTTTTCTAATATAGTATCATGGTTCTATTACTCTTTATCTCTGATTTGTTTGGGTGCGATAACTGCTGAACTTAAATTAAATCGAACATATCAGTGGCTATCTGCCGTACTTGGATCACTTATACCTATGGCCATTTTTCAAGCTACGGGATGTAAAAATGATACAACTTTAACTTTTCTATTTTTAAGTTTTGTTTATTTTCTATTAAAGATTTCATCCCAACCAACATTAAGTTTATCGATTCTTGCAGGCATAAGTTTAGGTCTCGGGTTATATTGTAAAACAACTTTTCTTATCCTTGGTGGCTCATTTGGGATCTGGTTTTGTTTCCTACACAGTTTAAATTCACAAACGACACAAGCTAGACTAAACCTAATTAAATCCCTAGCGATAGTTCTAGTTATAGGTACAGTCATTTCATCACCCTACTGGATAAGAGAGGCTAAAACAGGATTTGAGGGTGTTCACGCAGAAGCTAGCTTACAAAACAACGAGGATAAAACACCACTGGGGATTACAGCTAATCTCGTGCGCAGTATGGCTATAGAATTAACCCTACCTGTACCTGCATGGAACGGCAGCCTCTACAAATGTGTTACAACACTTTTAGGGTCTCACTTAAATGATCCTAAGACTACTTACCCAGGATATCAGTATCTTGCTTACTATTGGCCACATGAAGATCATATGGGTAACTTTATACCATTCATTTTGATTTTTATCTCACTGATTATTCTAACATTTAAATTCAAAAACCTAACCAATAATCATAGGTTACTATATTTAAGCCCACTTACAGCCGTTATTATTTTTGCAATCCTGTTAAAATGGCAGCCTTGGATAAACAGGCTCTACACACCGCTATTTTTTCTTTCAACTCCACTTATTTCTTTAGGACTTAATGAAATAAGTCTTACCTACAAATCATTTAATTTAAAACTATGTACTCAAATTGCAGTGCTAACATGCCTAGTCTTTGCAATTCCAGCACTTTTTATCAATAGCTCACGGCCTATAATTAGCCTAAATAGTCAAGGTATATTTCAAGTAGATCGCATAACTCAGTATTTCGCTAATCGACCAGAATTAAAATCTGACTACCTAACCATTGATGCTATCCTTAAAAAAAGTCATCTAGAAAACACTTCTGTTGGTTTATTATTAGGACCGGATGATTGGGAGTATCCATTTCTCGTTTTATCAGGTGCAGTATGCGGTAATGCCCATGCTGCATATCACGTTCATACCATTGAGCCAAATAAGCCAGAGCGTGTTATTGTTGCTCTTGGATCTATGGCTACTGCATTGAGTAAAAATACAAACCTAAGAGTTATTTACCAAGGTCCTTATGGTGGACTTTATGAAGCAAAATAAATAAACCAACAATGTTAACTATGGACCAAGGTAATATAAAATCTAGATCTTCATTTAAGAGAAATGTAAGCATTAACGAAGGAGCAGTTATTTTTATAATCTTAAGCTTCATTACATTTCTTTGTGAATTCTCATCATTTAGATCATTTGGACTATACGAGGATGATTATTGGTTCATTGCAGGTGGTATGCGGCTTACGCTTTCAAGTCTATTAAGTCTTATTACAGATTGCCTTATACATTGGCCCCAAGGTCGTCCTATTGCGCATTTTTTCGCACATGGCTTTGCTTTTTTAGGAAATTATATAGGCGGTCTTTCAGCCTTATATTTATGTGCAAGTCTTTGGCTTAGTTTTAATGGCTGGCTCACTTATAAAATTGCACGCAGCCGTATGCCTTGTGGACCTGCATTAATAGCAGGTCTTATTTTTATCCTTTTTCCTGCTGAAACGGGACGTCAAGCACTCACCTATATCATTCTCCAAGGAGCTATGAGCGCTATGCTTTTGGGATGTCTTTTTTGGCAAAGAACAGATTCTAAACGCTATTTTGCATATCTTTTTGCATTAGCATGTCCACTGATGTTTGAAACATCGCTACTGCCTTTCTTAGCACTCCCTTTATTAGGTCGTCCTTCAAACAAAATAAGTATTAAGCGCATGTGGCTAGAACACATTTTAGCGTGCACTGCTATAGTTGTGTTTGTTGGAGTTTTGAGAATTCACTTAGGTGAAAATCGCATGATGGGAGTCTTAGGATCACCAAGCCAAAGCTTATATAAAGCATTTTCGTCCACTGTGATTGGTCCATGGACCGTATTTAAAGCTATTAAGTATGCCCTACATGTTGGATATTATGAAGCAACCCCAGCGGCTTTTCTAACAGGGATGGTTCTTCTTGGCATTATATACCGATTTGTATTTGCACCTTCGACAGACAATAAAGCTTTAGTCTCATTTTCAGGAATACCATTTATTTTGGCGTGCTTTATTGCTTGGTGCGGCAGTTATCTTTTTACCCTTGTTGACTACCCGCCTATTCAAATTGTCGGACGTATGACCGATACCCATATGGCTGGAGCATTTCCTTTTGCTCTACTTTGTGGAGGTTTGGTTTATTTTGGACTTACCTTTTCAAGATTAGGTAGATGGATGACATCTCTTTTCGTAGGGATGCTACTTGTTGGGTTTAGTAGTTATGGATTTCATATCCAACAGGGCTATGTGCAATCGCTTAGAATCCAACATGACTTCTGGCAACAAATTCTAGATCTATGTCCTGACGCTGGAAAAGAAACTCAGATTTTTGTCATAGGTAGACCAGCACCTGAGAGACCAGACCATGTGGTACTTGCGAACTCATGGTCCGATTGTTATGCATGCCGAGCCCTATTCGAAGAGACAGCAGATTTAGATGCCACTCAATCTATAGAATTTGGTCATTTAGGAGTAAACCCTGAATTGTGGGACTTTCAGATCAATCAAGGAATACTCGTTGGCTGGAAACCTCGGTTTTGGAGGCAAAACAATTATTCAGTTATTAAGCCTGATCACTTAATTTTAATATACTCGGATAACGGAAAGCTCGTTAGAGTAGGTTCTCTGCAATTCGAAATGCGTGATGCAAATGGAAAACCGTTGGCAGTTAAAATCGCTACTACACGTCCTATTCCTAGAGCAATCGCGAATACTCAGCCCCAAACTGCATTATTTGTTGATTTATGGCAAAAAGCCCAAAGGTGAGTTGATATTATAATAAGATTTTTGAGCTATTAAAGGTATAGACCTAATATCAATTATACATACCGTTGGAATTATAATAAATTAAGGGTTTTTCATACTTTAGCTCAGTGTTGACCTGAGTTATCTAAAGTGAAATTCTAATTCTACTGCTTCTCTTGATGTGCTTCCTTTTAGTTAATATTGGGATAGCAAAAATCAAGAAATGCTAAGTATAATTAATTTCAACCTGTTTATAGATAAGTACTTAAAGACGCATGCAACAACTAAATAGAATACCCAGTTCGGCAGAAGGAGAACTCTCTGGGAATATAGACTTATCTATTGTTGTACCCGTATATTCAGAAGAAAAGAATGTTCCCGAGTTTCTTAAGCGTCTGATACCTATACTTTCAGAAATAACTCAAAGGTTTGAAATAATCTTTTCTGCTGATCCGTCTCCGGACCAAACTGAAACCCTAATACGTGGATTTAACGCACAAGATAAGCGCATTAAGCTCATTAAATTTTCAAGACGCATAGGGCAACCTATGGCAATACTTGCAGGGTTACAATACTCCCAAGGCAAAGCAGTAGTAGTGATGGACGTGGATATGCAAGATCCACCTGAGCTAATTCTCCAAATGATAAAATTGTGGAGAGAAGGCTATGATGTAGTTATGGCCCAGCGTAAATCACGCGAAGGTGAAACATGGGTAAAACGATTAATTGCACGCGTAGGTTATATTGTTATCCAGCGCATTTCTGAAGTAAAGATACCGCCTAATACAGGCGAATTTCGTCTCATGAGTCGCAGAGTTGTGAACGAAGTTATCAAACTTCGCGAATCTCACGGCTTCTTACGCGGACTTGTGGCCTTAGTTGGATTCAAACAAACAACCATTCAATTTGATAGACCAAAACGTTTTGAAGGCACTGGTTCATACAATCGGTTTTTTGGTTCATTACGAATCGGATTTAATGGAATCTATTGTTTTTCAACTTACACATTAAGTCTTAGTACAAAACTTGGGTTCTTTATTGCGGGAATTGCACTTGTAAGCGCACTTACATGTTTAGGCATGAAAATCGCAGGATTTCCTTTCCCTTTGGGCTACCCAACAATAGTGATCCTAACGCTATTCATGGGAGGTGTTCAGTTAATCAGTGTAGGTATCCTAGGGGAATATATAGGACGCATATATGAAGAAGTGAAACAAAGACCTAAGTTCATAGTTGATGAAGCTGTTGGTTTTACTCCTTCTAAATTCGATTAATTATTAGGCACTATAAAATCTTTTACTTATGGGAAACACACCGGTACATGAATCTGAAGAATTTTGGGAACGCTTTACAGCAAGCGCATCACTTCATCCAGCAAACTTATATCGGTATACACTCATTTCTGATCTAATTAAAAGATGGCCCGAGAAAAAAGATTATATTGTAGATCTAGGATGTGGTAACGGAGCTCTTATTAGTCATCTCAAGGATTTAGACTTAGGAAAAAATTTAGTTGGTTTTGATGGTTCTGCTGCAATTACAGAAATTAATAAAAAGAAACTACCTTTCGCTGACTTTAGCCAAGCTGATCTACAAGTAGAAAAAAATTTTCCTCTATCAAACATAGCTGATATTGTTGTGTGCTCTGAAGTGGTAGAGCATATGCCTGACTATCTCCCTACATTTAAAATAGCACATAAATGTCTTAAGGATAATGGTCTATTTATTCTAACTACCCAGGGTGGTAAACGTAGACGACATGATATTCATCTCTTAGGTCATTTACGTCATTATGTCATTGAAGACCTCGCACGCGAAGTAGAAGCAGCAGGATTTGAAATAATCCATAGGCAAAAAGCGGGATGGCCTGCTCTTACAGCTCAAAAAATCGTTGCTTCACTCTTTATGGGCCAAGTGGAACAACAACTCGCTTCAACGAAAGAACCTTCTAGTCTGTTTAAATTAGCATGTAAAATCATAGGAATTGGGCTAACATGTTCTTCAAAACAATTTGGTCCACAGCTCGTGATTGCGGCACGTAAGAAAGCCTAATTTAAAAATTCCATGATTGATCTTGCTGTCATTACAGGAGGGGGTAGCGGAATTGGTAAAGCGATTGCCCTGAAATTGGGGAGTCTGAATGTTCCAGTCTTATTAGTCGGCAGAGCTTCCTCTTGCACCCAAACTCAAAACGAAATTACAGCTAAAGGAGGTAGAGCTGAAGTTTTAAGCTGCGATCTAGAAAACCATTCCCAGATCAAAGCTGAGTTACCTGCAAGATTAGGAAAGTATTCAAGTAAGAAAATAGGGTTACTTTTGGCTGCATCCATTCTAGATACACCTAATTGCGAAAATACGAGTTTAGATTTAGAAAAGGTTTTTAGAACGAATGTCGTAGGCAATCTCGCTGTTTTAGAGTCATGCCTGCCCACACTTTTAAATCTCAAGTTTAGTAGAGTTATATTTTTTGCTGGAGGCGGTGCAGCATATGCTAATCCTGAATTTCCAGCATACTCACTAAGTAAAGTCAGTACAGTAAGACTCGTTGAAAATTTAGCAGTTTCCTACCCTCCAGCAACGGGATTATCGTTTGTTTGCTTAGCACCTGGCGCAGTGGACACACCTATGTTAGCTAAAGTCATCGCTGCAGGAGCTGAAGTAAAAACAAAGACAGCTATCGAAGAACCTATTCAATTCGCAGTGTCTTATTTTGAGTCTTCATCACCTGCGTTAACTGGCAGATATGTGCACGTCAGAGATGACTGGAAAGCATACCTAGATGGCTCAAAAATAGTGAACAAAGACCAGCTGTATTTAAGGCGCATCCAATGAAGACCATTCACCTCATTGGTACAGGGCTTATAGGTCAGGAAAGACTTAAAGCTATCAAGAAACTACAAGAACGCGGCTTGGGTGTTAAGGTGGGATGTGTATTTGATCCTTACCAGCCAAAGCTAGCTGCATTGGCTAAAGATTATAATTTTACGATAGCTCAAACACCGGAGCAATTACTTGAAATTCCTAGTGACTTAACTGTCATTGCTTGCCCTCATGATATCGCAGCCGAACAAAGCTGCAGGGCATTAAAGGCTGGTCATAAAGTGCTCATTGAAAAGCCTATGGGGCGCAATTTAAGTGAGGCAAATGCAATCATGCAGGCAGCTAAAAATGGCAAAGGTTTTCACCTTGGCCTCAATTACCGTTTCATGAAGGGCGTATCGGCCTTAATCAATGACTGGAAGTCTAAGCGTTTCGGAGAGCCTATTTCTATTAGGATGGAAATAGGTCACGGGGGTAAACCCGGTGATGACAAAACGTGGAAATTAGATCCTGTTCGCTGTGGTGGTGGAGCACTTCTAGACCCGGGAATTCATGTTTTAGATTTATGCTCAATCCTGGCGGGTAAAAGCCCCGATATTGTAGGAGTCACTAACTGGAGTGGATTTTGGAAAACCGGTATCGAAGAAGATGTTCAACTTTTACTCAAGAGTGGGTCATTAAATATCTCCTTGGAGATTAGTGTAGTTAGATGGCGCAGCCATTTTGAGATTTTCGCACTTGGAACCGATGGATATGGTCATCTTAGTGGACGAGGACGAAGTTATGGACCCCAAATCTATAAGCGTGGTAAACGTTGGGGATGGCAAAATGCAAAAGATCAAGCAACGAGTGAAGAGATCATCGTAAACGATTCATGTGAGTATTCTTTTGCCGATGAACTTGCAGCTTATTTAGGTTTAGCACCTGAAGTAACTTCATATATAACTAATCCTATAGATGGACTGGAATTGATGCGATTATACGAAACGATAAGACTAAAACTTGGTTAATCATTTCTAATTTTTATCGAAAAGTGCTTCACAGTTCGACGGATTCATATCTAAATTTAAACTTTGCTTGAACTCTCAAATACAGAACGCGGGTCATTCTCGTAAGGATCAAATAAATCCTGAATTATCAGCAATCAAAGAATCCGTAAATTATCCTTTTGGTCTTACATCTGGCAGAGACAATTCAAGACTCCTATTCGATTTCGCCTTAGGTGTTGGCGCCTTCGATACAGAACAAAAAAACACACGAGTCTTAGATTTTGCATGCGGTACAGGTTGGACAAGCGAATGGCTTAATAAATTCGGCTACGATGTTTATGCTTTTGATGTTGATCCCAAAGCAATCAAAGTAGCTGATCTAAAACCAAAGTTAGATGCCCGTATCGATAAATTTAGATTTCATACAACCGTAGCAGATGGCCATACCCTACCTTACGAAAACAATTTCTTTGGACAAAGTTTCTGTTTTGATTCCTTACACCATATTAAAGATTACCAGAAAGCACTGTCTGAATTAAAACGTGTTCTAGTTCCTGGCGCTAGAGCTGTTTTTGTTGAACCAGGATCTCGTCATTCAAGCTCCCCTGAAACTGTCAAATTTCTTAAAGAACATAACTTCGGGGATTGGTGGGTAGAAAAAGACGTAGATTTGGTGCAAGTTTGGGACATAGCTCAACGCGTTGGATTTAAAGAATTACGCGTTAAGCCGTTCTTCCAGCCATCGATGGTAAATTATAGTCTATGGGAATGGTACAATATTTTAGATAACCCTGAAGGTATAAAAAGCTATATGACGGAACTAAGACGCTATGCCTTCGAAGACCGCGTCGTTTTCTACTTAGCTTAGGATTGGAATATAGCTAAGGTACTTAGCTATCCGTTGGCGGTTTAATTGATGAAAGTTCTACAGCATAGTTGTGCCATTTATCCTTAAACCTTAAGGAATTAGCTTCTTCATGATTATGTCTACCTTCTGAGGCTCTACCGTAATGATGAATGATGCTTTTTGCGGCTATGAAAATTTTATACCCTTGGGATTTAGCCTTAAGACATAAATCAACATCTTCATAACCATTCAGGTATCCTTCATCGAATCCCCCTTGGTCTATAAA
>Ga0164296_1004577_pt1 | contig 12493 bp, 2 predicted proteins | sample GEODES057metaG_FD_113533 | JGI IMG/M metagenome (GOLD analysis project Ga0164296, IMG submission 113533) | Dystrophic lake water microbial communities from Trout Bog Lake, Wisconsin, USA - GEODES057 metaG | ecosystem: Environmental > Aquatic > Freshwater > Lake | place: USA: Trout Bog Lake...
AAAATAATCCATATTGTAGTCGATTTGCCTTATGGTACAAATATCAATATTCAAAATGGTGAACAATGGCAAAATGAAATTTTTCAAAGAAACTCTATCAGTCAAGGAATAGATAAAATTAGTAACCAACTAACAGATAGAGATTTTTTAATTATTGCAGATGTAGATGAAATACCTGATCCAACTATTCTACTAAATATCAAGAATAAAACGATAGTTAATGGAGTAAATGTTTTGGAACAGGATTTTTATTATTATAACCTACTCAGCAAACGCGCTGAAAATTGGACACATTGCAAAGCAATTAATTACAAAACTTATAAAGAAATGAATGTGACTTGCAATGATTTACGTTTCATGAATGGTAATTTTATACAAAAGGGAGGCTGGCATTTGAGTTATTTTGGTGATGCGAATTTTATTAAAAATAAATTAGAAAATTTTGCACATCAAGAATATAATTCAGATGAATATACCGATGTTTCGAAAATTCAAGATAAAATAAATAATAATTTAGACCTATTTAATCGCGGTACAAATAATGTTAATCAAATTCCTATTGAAGATAATAATTATTTACCTCCATTATATGATAAGTATCTAACAGCATTTTATCCTCCTATAAAAAAAAATATTTATTGTGTTATTCATATCTGTAATCTGCCAACAACAGGGACTGCGATTTTAGATTTCATAATAGATGTTATTATTAAAACCGGCTTCATAGACTACGTGAATACTGTTTACATCAATAATATTGGTTTACCAATTGACAACAAATATAGAAATGATAAAATTATTGTAACAAATTATTCGCAAAATCCATTATTATTCGAATATCCCGGTTTAAACAAAGCAAAAGAACTTGCATCAAATGATCCAAATAGTTATATTCTATATCTTCATACAAAAGGAGTAGTACACAATGGAATTAATAATAATGTTCGGGATTGGACTAATATGATGTTGTACTTTTTAGTAGAAAAATATGAAGACTGTATAAAACAATTAGATAATGGGTATGATACGGTTGGATGCGAGTATAAACCTACTAATGTACAATATCCTAAACACTATTCTGGTAATTTCTGGTGGTCAAAAGCAAAGTACCTCAATACATTAAATCCACTTGATGAATGTAACATAAATCGTTCATTTGCAGAATTTTGGTTGTTAACCGGTGATGCTCGAACTTATGATATATATTCAACTGATGTTAACCATTACTATGATCCATATCCAATGGACAAATACTCCAGCAATTCAATCATTTATCAAATATTACATAATAAAAAAATAATTGGGTTTCACAGCAATCAATTAGGAATTCGCGGTACTGAAGTAGCTTTGTATGATTACGCCCATTATATGGAGGACTTTTATAATTATAAGAGTATTATCTTTTATTATAAGAATAATCCAAATAACAATACAGATATTATTAAAAAATTTGAAGCCAGATTTAAGTGTTATGCCTATCAACAATTCTCAGATATTGAAGAAATCATTTTAAAAGAGGGAATTTCAAATTTCTATACTATTAAATCAGGTGCAAAAGATGATTGCTTAGTTAAGAGCTGTCCAAATTTAGTACATGCCGTGTTTACTGTTGACCCACACGGAGAAAAGTATGCAACTATATCGAAGTATCTATCTGATAAATATGATCATCCAGTTAATTATGTACCTCATATGATTAACTTACCTTCTTCTCATGGAAATAGGAGAGACGAATTAAATATACCCGCAGACGCATTTGTCATTGGTCGATATGGTGGATTTTATCAGTTTGATAATTCGAAAGCACACAATGCAATTATTCACTTTTTAGAAAATAAATATAATGAAAACTTGTATTTCTTATTTGCGAATACATACAAATTTTATGAACACAAGCAAATTATCTATTTAGATGGCATTGTTGATCCTTTAGAAAAGGTTAAATTCATTAATACTTGCGACGCGATGATACATGCTCGTTCCGATGGTGAAACTTTTGGATTAGCCATTGGAGAATTTTCTTCATTGAATAAACCTATTATCACTTGCAAAAGTAATAACGATAATGCACATCTGGAAATATTGGGCGACAAGGCTATCATTTATGATACAGAAGAGACGTTGATTAATATCTTGCAAAATATAATGGAAATCAAAAATAGCAGGAATGATTGGAATGCTTATCAAGAGTTTAACCCTGTTAGTGTTATGAGCAAATTTAAGTCAGTTTTTCTACCAGAGGAGAAACTATTAGGAGAAATCATTGATTATAGTAAAATAAATTATATTGATATGAATGTGGAACCTATGTATTTAAATAATAACCAGGAAAAAAATATAGTCATAGTTTCTGCATATTTTGATATTGGACGTTCAAAATGGAATAGTGTTTATAATAGATCTAACGAGGACTATATTGAACCATTTTTTAATTACTTTAATTGTACAAATAAAATGATCGTTTTTGTGGATGATCGATATATTGAAAAAATAAAACAAAAATACAAAGAGACTAACCGTAATCATATTACATTTATACCCATTAATATTGACTGGATGAAGCAATATATTTATGCATGGACATGGAACCTAGAAAAAAATAAACAAATTATGAAAACAAAATATTATACTAAATTAGTTAGTAATCGTATTTCTAATGGACATCCAGAAAATATTTATGCTGATTATAATGTAATCAATCATAGTAAAATAGATTTTATTTGTTATGCTATTAATAATAAATTAATTTGTGAAAATGATTTTGTTTGTTGGTCTGATTTTGGGGTGTTTTTTAACAAGCCAAAACCCGAACCTTTTACATTAGATATACACAATTTTAACACTAATTCACTTTGTTTTTGTTTAAGAAACACCTTGGATAAATTTGATGAAGATATCATTTATACTCTAACAAATGCTCCTGAAAAATTTACGGGTACTTTTTTCGGAGGACCAGTTCATTTAATGACAAAATTACAAAATCTTTTCCATCTATCACTAGAAGAATTGTTGATTAATAATATTTCAGATGATGATCAGCATGTACTACTCAGGACTTTCTTAAAAAAACCATCAATGTTTACACTATATTTAGATAACCAAAAGTGGCCAAATGCATTACAATATTTTAAACAAAAAGATTTAACAGATATTAAATATTTAATAAAGTCATTTTTGGATAACAAAAGATATGAATATAAAACTGAATTATGTGAAATAATGAATAAATATGGTTCTGATAAAGGCAATGGGTGGCATAATTATACTAGTCTTTATTACCATCTTTTTAAAGAAAAAAGACACGAAAAATTACACATTTTTGAATTAGGTTTAGGTTCAAATAATATTAATATTCCTTCCAATATGGGTATGTATGGTAAACCAGGTGCTTCTTTATATGGATTTAACGAATTCTTTAAAAATAGCAAAATTTTTGGTGCAGATATCGATCCGGATATATCTATACACACTAAAGATATACATACATATTATTGTGATCAATTATCATGTCAATGTATTAACAATATGTTTAATAATCCGGATTTAATAAATACCGATTTTGATTTAATAATTGAGGACGGACTTCACACATTTGATGCTAATATGAGATTTATGACTAATTCTTTACACAAGTTGAAACCAAATGGTATATATATTATTGAGGATATTGATAATTATTGTAAATCCCAATTTACAAAGGATTTGTTATCCAGTCTAGCTATACAGTATAATTTAAAATATATACAAATTATTGAATTACCTAATGCCAATAATACTCATGACAATAATCTACTAATAACACAAAAAAATGATCAATATGTACCTCTATTTTGCATTACATCTTTAATTAATCTAACTCATGGTACTGTTTTTTCTCCTGAAGAACGCTATGTACAGACTATAAAAACTATTGAAAGCATTTATTCAAAAGTACCAAATGCTAGAATTGTTATATTAGAAGCTTCTGATTATAAATATGATATACAAATAAATAATAAATTTAACAATCTACATATATACTATATTCAAACCGATATTCAAACCATGCATAAAAGTGTTGGAGAAGCGACTATTTTACAGGAGTTTTGTAGCAGTGACTTTTATAAACAGTTATTAAATATTAATAATATTAATATTGTATTCAAAATATCTGGCAGATACTGGTTAGATGATAATTTTGAACTAACAAAATTTAATTTGTATAAACATAATTTTATGTTTAGTAATACATTTACTGATAAAAATAATTATAAAAATAATGATAAAAATGATACAGATCTTGATATGTGTGGTATATCAAGCTTATTTAGTTTTAATCCAAACTATTCTAAAGATTTTTTAGATTGTCTTAGTTATATTATTACATCTATAATTACCACTAATTCGAATAATGATATAGAACATATATTGTATGAATATTACCATGATAAAAATAATTATAACTTATTAGATCCAATAGGAATATCAGGATATATTGCACCAACAGGCCAATTCGTATCATATTAATTTTTTATAGAATTTAGTTACTAGGATAAATATTATTACAATAAATAATATTTATTTTTGCCTTTAACAGCCTTTATTTCTCCGTTGAAAAGAAAAACACCTGAAATAGTCGCCCGTTTTCTTTTGTATCTCCAAAATAATCCATTGACATATGATATCGCTTAGCATTAAACAAAATCAGTCTATTAAATACATTACCTACTCTATCCACCAGCTCCCATTTTGTAAGATCTTGACTACATCTATCCACATCCGTTTGATTTTTCAACATATTTCCCTCTTCTTGACATGTCGCACCGTCTTTAAATTTATAAAAAGCCGTACCTGCCGATAACGGTGCATTTGGGGTTAAAAATACAACACCAGCCCAATTATTCCATTTATCCGTGTGGATCCACGATCTATCTCTTGAAGTCGTGTATTGAAAAGCACCATTGTATATTTCAGCGGCATTTGAATTGTCAGCATTTGGACAGGGAAAATCTACAATTTTACCCCCAAATGGCTCCACATATGTCTGTATTATTTCCTTCAAATGATCGTTTGCATATGATATCGTTCTTTGGCCAGGAAAATTGCCCTTAACACTGAAATCTTGTGTCAAAATATAATTACGAGTATCCATTGCATTATTATAAAAATTATCTACAATTATTAGACCGCAAGATGGTCCCCTTTTGAATGTTAGATTTGTTAGTTGATCCATATCTATTGTTGGATGATTAGTTGTGTCTTGATTTCTCGTCATAGTATTTGCATTATTTGTATCATTTGCATCATCATTTGCATCATCATTTACACCATCATTTATATCTATAATTATATTGTTTTCGATTGTTTTCTCAATAATATCCATAATACACTATTTGTTAGTATTTTTAAATATTTTATAAATAAATAATTAAAAAGAATTTATAAATTAACAATATGCAGGTTAAATTAAATAATAAAGTTTACCATGTAAAAGACACGGAATTTCTACAACTGCCTCACAATGAATACAATAATTTAATTATTAGGGATAATCTCGGTTACCTTGAAAGAATTATCGGATTAATCAAAGACTTACATGCAATTGGCTACAATGATTGTATTTTATATAACCAAGACCATGGCGGGTTTGTACCTATCAATTGTTCAAATACTTTTGATAGCATCTTCCTCTTAAAAACCGAAGAAATAAGCCAACACCATATTTATCGAAATCTATCCCAACACAGCATTGGCAATATTTTTTGGCAAATTAATAAACAATTGCATAATTTTATAATATATTCTGAAAAATCTGAAGAAATCAATCTGGACTTTATTAACAATTATGAACCCATTCTTTTAACTACCCGTGATCCAATAATATCCAGTCTAAATAAATTTCATGATTATTCACTATCGCAAAGCAATTTGTCATTATATATACCCTTATCTATTCATGAACTATTTATTAAACATTTTTACTATTATATCGACGAACAAACTAACATACTCAACTACGATAATCTTATTCATTTATGCATCATGGTAAAGAACGGAGGTGAATTATTTGAGGAAATGCTTCAAAGAAATATGTCTATTATTGATCGTTGGACCATCTTGGACACTGGCTCTACAGATGGTACTATCGATGTAATTAATAAATTGTTAGTTGGCAAAAAGAAAGGAACCTTATATCAAGAACCATTTATCAATTTTCGAGATAGTCGAAATCGTTGCTTAGACTTGGCAGGAACTACTTGCAAATATAATGTAATGTTAGATGATACCTATTGTTTAGAAGGCGACCTACGTTCTTTTTTAACCGAAATTAGAGGCGATCAATTCGGCAACTCTTATAGCTTAACTGTTAAGAGCCATGATGTAGAATATATATCTAATCGAATTACCAAAAGTGAAGACGGTCTTCGCTATATTTATACCATGCATGAAGTTATTCAAGATAAAAATAATACCAATGTACGAGTTCCACAAAATCGGGTTTTCATCAAAGATCAAACTAACAAATATATGATGGAGCGTTCTGAGCAACGAAAAGAATATGATTTGAAATGCTTATTTGAAATGCTGGAAGAATATCCAGATGAACCTCGACATTTGTTTTACTTGGCGCAAACATACAAAATGTTGAAACAATACGAGAAGGCAGCCGAATATTATTATAAGCGAGCATTTTTCAGGATTGACGGATTTGAACAGGAAAAATTCGATGCACTATTTGAATTTACACGCATTAATATTTATGAACTCGGAAAACCATGGACGGAATTTAAAAAGTACTACGAATTATGTACCGTCTGGCAACCCACTCGACCAGAGGGCAACTATTTCTTGGGCATCCATTATTATATGGATGGAGACAGAGCAACCGCATTTGACCATTTTAAAAAGGCTTATCAAATTGGCTTCCCCTCGCATCAACAATATAGTCTCAAACCAACTATTAATAATCTGTTTACTCCTTACTATTTGTCATTGCTCTGCTATGAATTCAATGATTATCAATTAGGCTTGGATGCATGTTCATTATACTTGCAATCAAATGGTCCTTCTGAAATGTATTATTCATTAATGACAGATTGGTATAAAATTTATTCTTTGTTAGTACAATTACCCACCCCTGTTTTAATTCCAAAGGTATTTGATAAACCTATTCTGTGCATTGTTGCTGACGGTGGTTTTACACCATGGTCTGGATCTTCGATCGTAACAACAGGCGTCGGTGGTTCTGAAACATGGGCAATCGAAATGGCCAGATATATGAGCAAGCATTCCAATTATGAAGTCATTGTGTTTTGCAATTGCGAAAAAGAGGAGATCTTTGAAGAAGTGAAATATATTCATTTGTCCAGATATTTGGAGACTGTTAGTACCATTCGAATTGAACACTGTATTATTAGTCGTTTCTCTGAATATATACCAGTTACCATTCATTCTCATGTGCAAAATATTTATGTTATTCTACACGATCTTCAATTGAGTGGCAATATTATTCCTATACACACCAAATTGAAAAATATATTTTGCTTAAGTGAATGGCATTGCAAGCATTTTTTAGAAACATTTCCACAATTTACATCTATTACCAAACCACTTCATTATGGAATAGATTTCAACAATTTTCTATCTTATACAACTAACAAAATACCCTATTCTTTTATTTATTCCTCTTTTCCAAACCGTGGACTAATTGTACTGCTTAAAATGTGGCCACAAATTATCGCCAAATATCCTCAAGCTATCCTACATATTTTTACCGATGTTACTAACAATTGGGCCAACACGCATTATAAAGAAGAAATGGAAGAGATTGTTTCCATACTCGACAACTATAAACAGATTTATAGTACTTCCGTGTTTAATCATGGATGGGTATCTAAGAAGGTGCTATCTGATTATTGGAAACAATCCGCAATCTGGTTCTATCCTTGCAAATTCAAGGAAACATTTTGCTTAACCGCGTTAGAAGCCGCGTTAACAAAGACGCTAGCAATCACAAATGATTTAGCTGCATTAGAAGACACGGTTGGTCCGCGCGGCATTTGTATTCCAGGCGATGTTTTAACAAATGATTGGCAGCAAGCCGCCTTTTTACAAATCTGTAATGCGCTCGATAACCCAGCTTTCACTGACCAGCTAATCGAACAAAATTTTCATTGGGCTTTACATCATTCTTGGGAAAATCAGGCGCTCTTTTTGCTCAACAATTATATAAATTTTGACACCGTAATTGTTCAGGACACAGAAAATATAACGCTGAACATCACAGAAAAATCGGATCCAAAAATAGACCAGCTATATTACATCAATTTGGACGCGAGAACAGACAGAAATCAACATTTTTTGAACGAGATGGATAAACACAAGATCCCTCTCAATATAGTAAATCGGTTTGAAGCCATTAATGGGTTGTACTATCCTTTTTCTGCAGACGAACAGAAACTATTTGAGCGTGTAGATTATCTACATATGCCGACCAAACTAAAAATTATGGGTAACCAACTAAGTCATTTTAATATTCTTCAAGAGATAATCAAGTTTGGTTATAAATATGTACTTGTGTGTCAAGATGATATTGTATTTAAAGATGGATTTAAAGAATATATCAATTTGTTAGTTCATCACTTACCAGAAGATGCAGAGATTGTCCATTTTGGCTTTCATAAGTATGCTGTTCGTGATGTATTCTTGCCGTTTGATCTATTAAATGATGATAAAAATGCGAATAATGATTTACAATATGAAGCAGTAAATGAGTACATATGTCGTTTATATCCCGAATTTAAAGCTACTTTTAATAGCAACAATACGACTGGTTATTTAGTCACATTAAAAGGAGCACAAAATTATGTAGAACATGTGCTGAAAAATGGGTTTCGTTATGCAACAGATTGCGATCTTGATCTGTATCTCATTAACAAAAATATATATTATGGTACGACTACAGTATTGGCTACAACTAATCCTATATTTGGATCCGATGTTTTTGAAAACATCTATAATCCGACACAATCGGATAGTTCTAACCCTTTCAAACTAACAATTAATAATCATTTTTTGAATTATGCGGATCATTATAATTGGACAAACGACTTGCCATCAAATACAAACGCCAAATTAAAATTCGTTACCATGTTGTCTAATTTTATTAAATATAAAACATGCAATGTCTTGGAAATAGGCACATTTGTTGGAACATCTGTTATTGGTATATTACAGTATTTGCCCCAAGCAACAGCCGTTGCACTAGATAATTTTGATACCACGTCGGAAGAAATATGCCATGATAATATTAATAAGTCTGGGTTAAAAGATAGAATTTGTGTTTTAAAAGGTGAACCTTATTTTTTGTTAGTTGATTTGTTGAAAGAGAATAAATTATTTGATTTTGTTTATATAAATCATACAAATACTAGTGCAAATACTAGTTCTATTAATGATTGGTATACATATTGTTTACTAAGTTGGAAATTATTAAATGTTAATGGTATACTATGTGTAGATCGAATAGAAGAAACTGTTAGTTATTTTTTGCAAAAAATAAAAGATCAATACATTATTTTGGAAAAAGCTGATCGCATATTTATTCGAAAAATGTGAACTTATATAATCTAATCACATGTAAATTAATTTTATATTATTTTATATTTAATTAAAATAACATAAAATTTTTTAACCTATTAATTAGTTATAATTTTAATTAATTTATTGTATTTGTATTGCACCAATTGATACTGACATATTATTATAACCGTTGTTAAAATATGTATCTGAATAAATATCTAGTTGATCATTTATATTAAGACCAACATCATAACTTGTTGAAAAATAATTATCTGTATAAACTGAACCAAGTGTTGGCCAAGCTGATGATGCCAAACCATTTATAGAAGTTGTAAATAATTGTGCTAATGGTGTTGTTCCACTTGATGACCAAGTTTGAGTTCCTAATCCAGTATTTAAGTAAAAAGCACCTCCATTATTTGCAAATATAAATTTTTTACCATTAAATGTAGCCGCAGAAGATGTATTAGATGATGCTCCACTTGATAATGCTAGCCAGCTTATTCCAGCATTAAATGTAGTATAATTAGAATAAAGATTTGTTACCGATGGAGTATTACCGACAGCTACAAATTGTGTAATATAAACTGTTCCTCCTGTAGAACCTCCAACAATAGGGGGATTAGAGGTAGAAGGAACCCATCCAAAAGTTACTGAATAAATTGTTGTGCTGGTTGTAGCTGTAGTATATGATGAAGACCATGATGTTGTTGGATTGGATGTATAATATATTTGTGCTGTATAATTAGCTGCTGTAGAATTACCTAATTGACCAGCAGCTACCCAAAAGTTACCTCCACATATTACGCTATAACAAATCGCGTTTGTAAAAGCACCAAACTGTGTTGTTCCAAGTCCTGTCCAGTTTATACCATCAGTAGAATAAGCCATTGTAGTTGCTAAACCAGTTGCTCCTTGACCACCAATAACAAAATAATTTTGACCCCAAGCAACACAATAAGTTGGAGATGGATAGCCATTACTTGGTTGGGTTAGTGGTATATTCCAATTAAATCCATCCGATGAATATAAAACAGGAGTAGTTCCTGTTCCTACTGCTACAAAAACATTACCATTCCATGCAATTCCTCTTCCTCCAGTAAATGTTGCAGGAACATTTGTTACTCCATACCATTGTATACCATCATAAGAATAACCAATTGAGTATGTTCCTTGTCCTACTGCGATCCATATTTTTCCATTAAAACAACCATTATAACCTGTTGTAAATATTGGTGTTCCTAATCCTCTCCAAATTATTCCATCTGTGGAAAAAGCTATTGAATTTGTTCCAGAACCAAATGCTAATGTAGGTTGTTGAATAGTGACATTTGTTATTGAATAAGTTGGTAATCCATACGACCACCCAATTCCAAATCCTCCAACAGATGCGGAAAATAATGAACTAACAGTTGTCCAATCAGTTGAAGCAGTACCAGCATTACTACAATAATATATATTTCCATTTGTTGCCGTTGCTATAAATCTTGAACCGCACCAAGTTATACCTTGTAAATTTGCCAATGTGTAAGAAGTCCAATTTATTCCATCTGATGAATATGCTATTGTCGATGAAGCACTATTTCCTGCTAACCACTGTTTTGTAACTGGACTCCAACTAACACAACCATAAACCGCATTTACTGCTAATGTATTAGTTGCTACCCATGTAATACCGTCAAATGAATATGCTAGTGGATTCGAAGTACTGTTACCAACAGCAACCCAAATTGTACCATTAAAAGCAACAGCGTTACATCCATTTGTAAATGGGGATGATACAACAGTCCAATTTTTACCGTCATATGAATAATAAATTTTATTAAGGGTTGTTGCGTTTCCTCCGCCTGCTACAAATTTATCTTTTCCCCAAGCTACACAATTACCTATACTTCCTGCAAAAGTTATAGAAGGGACGGCTATCCATGTTAAACCATCATATGAATAACAAATCTGATTAGTTCCTACACCAACGGCTACCCATAAATTTAATACAGGACTCCAAGCTATTCCTTTACAATTTGTTGAAAAAATATTTTGTTCAGAACCAGGAACATAATTCCAATTTATTCCATCAAATGACCAAGCTATTGTTCCAGCATTACCTCCAGATCCACCTCCAGCTAACCATATCCTTCCATTATATGCTATACATAAACCAAAGCATGTGTTTGCTGTGGTTCCAAATAATTGTTGTCCTTGTATCCAATTGATCCCACTATCATAAGAATAATACATAGTAGAGGTTGTAGACGTGGTTAATTGAGCGCCAACAGCTATAACTAAATTTGTTGGAAAGGAAATTGTGTTATATCTTCTGGAATTATAGCCTATACTAATTCCAGTTCCTGGTAATGGTGTAGGGACAGCTATTCCTATTGAATTCCAAACTGATCCATCTAATGAAGTAGAAATAAGATTAGTACCAACACCCGTTGCAAACCATTTTGTTCCAGTCCATATAACACTATATCCTACTGTAGTAAATGGATTATTAGTAGCATTTGTCCAGTTTATTCCATCAATTGAATTAATAACTGAGACTGTTGCGGTTCCAGCATTTTGTCCAACTGCTACAAATTTTAATCCATTCCAAGCCACACCACGTCCAACACCACCTGTTGCATTGAATGTATTTGTAGTTAGTGGGGTCCAATTTATACCATCAGTTGAATAATTTATTGTATTTGTAGAAGGAGAGGTATTGCTTGTTCCTACAGCAACCCATCTAACTCCAGACCATGCTATATCATAACCTGTAGCACCACTAGTGTTCGTAAAAATATTTGTCGTCGTTGCTGTCCATGATATTCCATCATATGAATATAAACCAGTAACAGATGGATTTGTGGCAGCATTTGTTCCTACAGCAACCCATTTAGATCCATTATATGCTACACCTCTTCCAACACCACCTGTTCCATTAAATGTT
>Ga0164296_1004579_pt1 | contig 12491 bp, 6 predicted proteins | sample GEODES057metaG_FD_113533 | JGI IMG/M metagenome (GOLD analysis project Ga0164296, IMG submission 113533) | Dystrophic lake water microbial communities from Trout Bog Lake, Wisconsin, USA - GEODES057 metaG | ecosystem: Environmental > Aquatic > Freshwater > Lake | place: USA: Trout Bog Lake...
ACCGGCACAATCACCCCCTGCCCCGCCGGCCCGCACGTCACCGGCATGACCACTTGCCTGGAGAAGGAGGAAGCCTGGTGGAGCCCGGATTCCACCCAGGTCTTCTTTTTGGAACGTGATCGCTACTGGCGCCGCCTCGCCCTTTACGCCTTCTCCACCAGCGGTATCGTGCGCGAAGTCTTCGCCGAAACCGCCGCCACGTTTATCGACACCAACGTCTCGGTTTCCGGCCTGCCCAATATCCAGGTGCTGCCGGAGAGCGGCGAGTTCATCTGGTATTCGCAAGCCAGCGGCTGGGGCCATCTTTATCTGCACGACCTCGCCACCGGGGCCCGCAAACGCGCCATCACCCACGGCGACTGGCTGGTGCGAGATCTGCTGCATGTCGATCCAGCCGCCCGCACTGTCGAATTCCTCGCCAGCGGGCTGGACCCGGTGACCAACCCCTACAACCGCACCCTCTGCCGCGCCGCGCTCGATCAGGATGGGCTGACCGTGCTCACCCCCGGCCCGGACGATCAATCCCTCGCCATGCCGCTCAAGCGGGTGCCGCGCGACCACATCCGCCCGGCGATGGACACCGGCACCTGGCGCGCCCCCTCTGGCCGCTACTTCGTCCACACCTATTCGGATCTTACCAAGCCGCCGGTCTCCGAACTGCGTCGCGCCGATGGCAGCCTGGTCTGCGTGCTGGCCACCGCCGAGATCACCGTGCCGGACTGGCGCTTCGCCACCCCGTTTGAAACCCTGGCTGCTGACGGCCACACCACGCTCCACGGCGCCATGTGGCTGCCGTCGGACTTCGACCCGGCCAAACGCTACCCCGTGATCGACTATATCTACCCCGGCCCGCAGCGCGGCCAGTTACCCACCACGGCGCTAACCGATGTGATGGGCGAACTCGGCCGGAGCACCTTGCCGCAAGCCTTCGCCGAACTCGGCTTCGTCGTCCTCAACATCGAAGGTCGCGGCAATCCCGGCCGCTCCAAGGCCTTCCATGATGAATGCTACGGCAAACTCGCCGACCCCGGCACGCTGGCCGATCACGTAACGTCCCTGCACCAGCTCGCCGCCCGCCATCCGTTCCTCAACCTCGCGCGCGTCGGCATCATGGGCCATTCCGGCGGCGGCTACGCTTCAGTCCGTGCCTTGCTCACGTATCCCGATGTGTTCCACGTCGCCGTCGCCACCTCCGGCAATCACGACCAGCGCGGCTACAGCTTCGCCTGGACGGAAAAATACATGGGGCCGGATGCCGATTACGCCGCCGCCGCCAACCCGCCGGACGCCGCGAAGCTGCAAGGCAAGTTGCTACTCGCCACCGGTGACATGGACGATAACGTCCACCCGGCTTTGACGATGCAACTCGCCGCGGCCCTGATCGCCGCCGACAAGGATTTCGACTTCCTGCCGCTGCCGAATGACGATCATACCACCGTCTGGGCCAAACCCTACTTCCTGCGCCGGGCAATGCGGTTCATGCTCGACCACCTGTCCTGAATACGGAGACTGTCATGCGCGCGCTCCTGGTGTTCCTGTTAATGATATCCGCCGCCCGGGCCGAAACGGTGCTGCGGGTGGTACCACAAGCCGATCTGCGGGTGCTGGACCCGCACATCACCGCCGCCACCGTCACCCGCATTTATGGCGCGATGATCTACGACCAGCTTTTCGCCTTCGATGAAGCCATGCGCCCGCACCCGCAAATGGTAGGGGACATGCAGGTCTCCGCGGACAAGCTGACCTACGACTTCACCTTGCGCGAGGGGCTGGCCTTCCATAACGGCCAGAAAGTCACCTCGGCCGATATCATCGCCTCCCTGCCCCGGGCCGCCAAGCAAGACCCGATGATGCAACTGATGATGAAGCGGCTGGCGCGGATGGAAGCGGTGGATGCCACCCATTTCCGCCTGGTCTTTTCCACCCCCTACGCGCTGGTGGAAGCCTCGCTTGCCGGCGCGGGCGCCATGATGATGCGCGCCGAGGATATCGCCGCCGCCGGCGACAAACCGATGACGACCACCATCGGCTCCGGCCCGTTCAAGTTCAACACCTCCCTCTATACCCCCGGCGCCCGCATCGCCTTCGACCGCAACCCCGCTTACGTCTCCCGCAAGGAGCCGGTCGATGGCATGTCCGGCGCCAAGCAGGTGTTTGTCGATCGCGTCGAATGGCAGATCATTCCCGATCTGCAAACCCGCGTCTCTGCCCTCATCAAGGGCGAAGTCGATCTGCTCGACCAGTTGCCGCATGACGGCATCCAATCCCTTGCCGGCCGCAAGGACGTGGTGGTGGAGGAAAGTTCCAAACTCGGCAACATGGCCTTCCTGCGCATGAACACCTTGCAACCGCCGTTTAACGACGTGCGCGCCCGCCGTGCCATGGCCATGCTGGTGGACCAGAAAGACTACCTCGCCGCCGCGTTCACCACCGATGCCACGTGGTGGCGCGAATGTTTCGCCTGGCTCGGCTGCGGCACCGAAAACGGCACCGAAATCGGCAGCGAACCCTATCGCAAGCCCAACCCGGCGGAAGCCAAACGCCTGCTGGCGGAAGCCGGCTACAAGGGCGAAAAAATCGTCATCCTCACCACCCAGGAAATCCCGCTGATCGACGGCCTGGCGCAAGTCACCGCCGACAAGCTCCGCTCCATCGGCGTCAATGTCGATGTTCAGGCCAGTGACTGGGGCACGCTGGTGGTGCGCCGCGCGAAGAAAGATCCGGTGGATAAAGGCGGCTGGAGCATTTTCCAGTCCGGTGGCGATATCGCCACCCTTGCCCAGCCCGCCACCAACATCCTCATCGATGCCCGCTGCGACCAGAACAACTATGTCGGCTGGCCCTGTTCAGACCGGCTGGAGACGATGCGCACCGCTTTGATCGAAGCCCCGTCCGGGCCGAAATTCATCGAATACAACAAAGCCTTGTGGGATGAACTGCCCTCCATCCTGCTTGGCCAGTTCAAGCAACCCGTCGCCTATCGCAGCACCGTCTCCGGGCTGCAACATGGCCTGCTGCTCACCTTCTGGAACGTCAGCAAAAAGTAACGGCCCAGCCATCGTAACGGGGGCAGCCAGCATCCGACTTACGGAAAATGCTGCTGCCCCAACGCCCGCATCGTCGCTTCTATCTGCATGGTTTTGCTGGCGATCACCCACAGATCAAACTCGTGCGGACGGGCCATGTGCACCATGGATTGAAACCCGGCCGCATTCAGCTCCGCAACCAGGGATTTCTCGGTAAAGCCGCAGTGATGCGCCATATAGAGCTTTCCCGCCGCCATCGCCGGTCGCAACCCGAACAAAATATCCAGCGGTGCAATCGGCCCTGCCGACGCCTGATACGCTGGCTCCATCAGCAGATTATCCGCCACCATGGCACACACGCTCCGCAAATCAGGGCACGTGATCACCACAAAACCATCATCGTTCAGCACGCGGTGAAATTCCCGGAAGGCGGCCGGAACTTCATGCGGATAAAGATGCTCGATGTTATGCGAGCTATAAATGGCATCCACCGATCGGCTGGCGATCATGTGCATATCAACGATGCTGCCGACAATGTCCGGCGCCACCGCAACGTCGATATCAAAACGTACTTCGTCCCACGCCGCCGTACGAAACCCTTCGGTGGCGTTCTGCTTGGTCGCCGGCCCACAACCGACATGTAAAAAGCGTTTGGTGAGCATCACATATCCATCATTGTGTGAATCGTTTCGTTATTTCTATGGTTATTCCATCGCCTGCCCGGTAAAGGCCAGCACGGTCGCCATGCGTTCATCATCGTGGAAGTTGCGCATGCGCTGCGCCGCCGCCCGCCGCTCGGCAGCCCCTTGCGCAAGGCGCACCAACCCGCGCACCACCAAACTCGGCAGCGCCCTCCCGCCCGCCGCCAGGCGGCGCACCCAAGCGGTCGCCAGTGGCACGTAGGCAAAAATATCATCATCTAGCGAAATGATTTCCTGGTAGGTGCCCGCATCGCCCTGCCGTGCGCAGCGGCCGAACAACTGCCGGTCGATCCGGCGGGATTCGTGAAATTCGGTGAGCACCACATGCAACCCGCCCGCCGCCGCCACCTCCGGACTCAGCCGGATATCGGTGCCGCGCCCGGCCATGTTGGTCGCCACCGTCACACGGCCGGGCAATCCCGCCTGGGCGATAATATCCGCCTCCGCGCTATCCTGCCGGGCATTGAGCAAAGCATGGTCGATGGCGCGCGCGCGCAACACCGCGCTGATCTCCTCGGATGCCGCAACCGAGCGGGTGCCGATCAACACCGGCCGGCCGCCATCGGCCGCCATTCGCGCCACCACATCGGCCACCGTTTGGTATTTCGTTGCCTTGTCCAGGCAGCATCGCAACGGCATACGCCGCCGCCGCGATGGCCGGTGCAGCGGGATGGCGACCACATCGAGGTCGAACACCGCCCGGATCTCGCCCGCCACCTCCCGCGCCGTGCCCGTCATACCGGACAGCCGCAAATACCGACGGAACAAACGCTGATACGTAATCCGCGCCAACGTCTCCCGCCGGTCGGTCAGGGTGCAGCCTTCCTTGGTTTCGATCAACTGGTGCAACCCGTGCTCCCATGAGCGGTCGGGCATGGAGCGGCCGGTGGATTCGTCGATGATCTGCACCGCGTCGTCGGCAACGATGTAGTGCCGGTCACGCACAAACAACAGCAGCGCCCGCAGCGCCTTGGCTATCAACTCTTCCCGCCCCCGCACCGAGAGCCACACCCCCTCCGCGCCGGCGCACTGGCTGGCAATCTCCGCCCGGCCCGCTTCGGTCAGGCCGACAGTGCCAGAGCGCGCATCGACGCTGTAATGCGAGCCCACAGTCAGCGCCCGGGCCATCTCCAGCGCCCGCGCATAAACCGGCTGCTCGTTTTGCGTCGATCGACTGGCAGACAGTACCAGCGGCGTGCGGGCCTCGTCGATAAAAACGCTGTCCGCCTCATCAACAATGGCAAAGCACAGCCCCCGCAGCACGTTCGGCGCCCGGCCTGCGCCTGCCTGATCCAGCCGGTTCACCGCCAGCCGCACCCGGTTTTCCTGCTCGGCATGGGCGATCTTGTCGCGCAGATAATCGAACGCCACCTCTTTGTTGGTGCAGTAGACAATGGCGTTCTGATAGGCCGCCGCGCGTTCGGCATTTTCCATGCCTTGCGCCACCACCCCCACGCTCAGCCCGAGAAAGCCATACAGCACCCCCATTTCCGCGGCGTCGCGGTGGGAAAGATAGTCGTTCACCGTAATCACATGCACGGGATGGCCGGCCAGCGCGACCACACAGGCGGGCAAGGTGGCGGCAAAGGTTTTGCCTTCCCCGGTTTGCATTTCCACCAAACGCCCCTGCAACAGCGCCCAACCGGCCTGAAACTGGCTGGGGTAATGCCGATGGCCAATGGCGCGATACGCCACCTCGCTGATGAGCGCGAAGCATTCGCCCACCAGGGCTAGGCCAAACCCGTCCCGTCGTAACCGCTTGCGCATGTGCCGGGCGGCGTCGCGCAGCCCGGCATCATCCAGCGCCTGCATCGCTGCCGCATGTGCCGCCACCGCCGGCAGAATGCCGGCCAATTGCCGCACCGGCGGGCGAACCAGATACCAGAGCGGATGCAGCAGCCAGCGGGCCAAAAACCCGGCCACCCGGTCATGCGTGCCCAGTTGCGCCGGCCGTCGCTCGGGGTAGGCGTTATCGCGGGAAACCGCGCCGCTGACCAATAACTGCGCGCTGCGTCGAGCCATGCCGGGCTACACGCTAAAGCGCGACAGGAACAGCAGGCGGATGCGGTGGAACCACTGGTAGCCCAGCGGCAAGCTGGCATGTTCGAAGCGCACAAACACCCGCTGGCCGAAATACGGCACCGCATCGGTATCCTGCAACGCCACATCCACCTGGAACATGCGCTGCAACGCCTTGGCGCCCTTGGTTTCGCGCGGGTCGGTGGCAATCTCCCCGCCGCCCTCCACCGACAGCGCCCGGCTGGGCAGAAACGCCTCGCCGCTCGGCACAATGCGAATGATCTTGCCGGCGCGGGTCACCTCTGGCTGATCGACGGAGCGCAACTCAATACTGCCCGCGCGCTGGCGGATCAGATCCACCGCATCCTGTGCCACTACCACCCGCACCACCGGTTGGCCCGGCCCCATGGCATAGCCGATCAGATCGCCCTTGCGGAAAAAACGCCCCACCAGATCCTGCGCCTGCACCACCACGAACTGGCCGGCCGCCTTGGCGTGCACAATTAACTCCGCCGACCGCATCTTGAGGGACGCGACTTTGGCCTTCACCTGCGCCAGTTCCTGCCAGGTGAGCTGGGATTTCTTCAAATCCAGCATCCGGTCGATCTCATAGGTCGCCTGCAACTCCGCCAGCCGCCCCTGCTCGCTGGCGAGTTCGGATTGCAGATCGAGATCCTCCAGCGCCATCACCGCCTGCCCGGCCTTGACCATGCTGCCGGCCGGCAGCAGCGTTTTGCGCAAAAACCCCGCCGCATCCGCCCGGATCAACACCTCCTCCGGCGCCCACACTACCCCTTCGGCCACGGTGTGGAACGGCACCGGCACCAACGTCAGCAGGCCGAGCAGCCCGATCGTGCCACCCACGGTTGCCAGCACCGCCCGCCCGCGATGGCCATGCAAGCGCGCGCTCAGCGCGAGATAGCGGCTGCCGCGCAGCAGCGGCGTCATCGCCATCGCCGCGAACGCCCACAGCGCCATCACCACGCCAACAAAGAAGAACTTGCCGGCGATAAACAGGATGATGAGCAACGCCACCACCACCCGATAGATCGCCGAGGCCAGGCCGTAGACCAGAAACCACCGCCGCTCGCCCGCCGAAATCGTCTCCGTCTCATCCGCCGGCACCCCGAACACACGCTGCTCCACCAGCCGGCCCCAGTAGCCAGAGGCGCGGGTGGCCAGGTTCGGCACCTCGATCAGATCCGCCAGAATGTAATAGGCATCGTAGCGTAACAACGGATTGCCGTTGAACAGGAGGCTGGAAACGCCGGCAATCAGCATCACATTGTATAAAATCCCGCGCACCACGCCCGGCTCCAACGCGAGCCAGAGGTAAAACGCCAGGGCAGCGATGAACACCTCCACCATCACACCCGCCGCACCGACGATGGCGCGCTGATATTTCGAGCGGAAAACAGTTGCGGCCGAGGCGTCCACGTACGGCACCGGCAGCAGCACCAGCAGGGTCAGGCCGAGGTCGTGCACCTCCCCACCGCCGGCCTTGGTCGCAGTGGCGTGCCCCATTTCATGCAACAGCTTGATGATCGGGAACGCGAGGTAGAGCACGATGATATTGTCGACCGTCAGAATACGGTCGCTGAAATTGTTGCTCAGTTCCGGCCAATGCTCCAACAGCAGCACCAGCGCCGGCAATACGGTCGCCAACCAGATAAACCCGCCAATCCGGCTCCAGATCAGCCGGATCACCTGCGGAAAGCGATTGAGGAACGCATCCGGGTCCCAAAGCGGCACCCGGATCGCCATCGGATTGCCGAAGGATTGCCGGTTGCGCGCCCGCTCGTCGCGCTGGCTCCGGGCGAATAGTTCGGCCAGATCCGGTGCGACATTGCTTTGCAGCAGATCGGCCATATGCAGTTGCGCCAGCAGGTGAATGATCTCGTCCTGTGTCGGGCCGGCATCACCGAGTTGCTGGTTCACCGCCTGCCAGATCTGGTCCACGCTGCGGCTGCCATCCAACATGCCCACCACAATCCACGCTGCCCGGCCAAACCGGTTCACCCGCCCGGAGGCCGGATCCTGCAGCAAATGCCACACTTTGCCGCGATACAAATGCCGGTGCAGCTTGGCATGCGGCCGCAGCTTCGGGTGCAGGTCGGCGACGCGGTACCAAACGTCGCTCAGCGCCGGCGAGTCCGCCATATCACGCGCCGCCTTGGGTCATGGCAGTTGTTTCCACACCCAGGACCGCGCCCAATCGACGAAGCTATGGGTCCAAATCCACAGCAGCTTGCGCTCGCCGATGCGGACCTTGCCCACCCCCTCCATGCCCGGTCGCGGTCCGGCGGCGCCATCGTCCAGCAACGCCTCCACACGGAAAAAATTGCGCCCCTCCTGCTGGCTCGCCACCGGGGTGATCTGCTTGACCACAAAGCCCAGCCGACGATCAGACAGGCCGGACAGCACCAGATCACCGGTTTCCCCCAGGCGCAGATGGGCGATATCCCGCTCATCCACCTCGAGGATTACGCGATAAGAATCCAGCGGTGCTACCTGGAACAAAACCTTGCCCTGCTCCACCGGCGTGCCGAGCAACTGGCTCAAATCGCCGGAGACAATCACCCCATCGAACGGTGCCACCAAGGCGGAGCGGGTGATTTTTTCCGCCACCAACGCAATCTGTGCGTCAGATTGGGCAATCTGCGCCGCTGTCACCATCAGCGCGCCGCGATCCTCGGCGGCCAACGCCTGACGCTGCCGACCACTGGCCTGGTCGCGCATCGATTCCAGTTGGCGTTTCTGCAACTTCAAATTCTGGTCATCCAGCCGCGCCAACGGCTGACCGGCGCGCACAATATCGCCGGCCCGCACGAAGCTTTCCGCGATATGCCCATCGAACGGTGCCACCGCCGCCCGCTGAATGGCGCCTTCCACCACCGCCTTCGCGGTCACCGAATATGTGCCCGTCGCCACCGCCAAAGCCAGCACCAGCAGCACCGACGCGGCGGTCAGCAGCTTTACCCCGCCATGCCCTTTGCCGAATAATTTGCCCACCGCCTCGGCCGCCTGCTGGCGCACCGTCTGCCACAGGCTGCGCTCGCCATCGCGCTTCAGCCGCAGAATAGGCGCCACCAGATCGCCAATCGTTCGCGCCAACTCTAGGTTGGCGGCACTCAACGGCGCGCCCAGGCTGCGCTCCAGCGTCACTACGCCGATGATGTCGTGATGTTCCATCAGCGGCACAGACGCCACCGCCACCAGGCTCAACTCCCGTGCCATCGCCGCATGCGCGAGAGAGGCATCGTCCGCCCCCTCCGCCGCCGGGAACGCCATGCCACGCCCGTGGTCGAGCACATCCTCCATCGCCGCGGCAATCACTTGCACCAACTGCATGCGCTTATCGAACACCGCCGTGTTGGACAGCGCGACGAGTTCGATCGCCCCCCCGACCTCGAAGCCGATGCTAACCCGGTCGCACTCCAACAGCGCCGCCATTTCATTGGCAACCGCTAGGGTGGCCGCGCCAAAATGCTGCGCCTGCAAGGCGGTGGCCACCATCGCCATGCCGTTTTTCAAATGACCGAGCCGGGTATCGCGCTGCTCAACCGCCTGTTGCTGCAATCGCTCCCGCACCCAGGCGCTGGCCCAATGCACCAGCCGGGCGGCGTGCTGCAATTCCGCCAGCGCGGTTGGCACCACCTCCACAATCACCGCACCATGCAACTGATCGGCGATTTCGATGGGATAGCCGATATGCGCGGCCTCGTGCACCACCGGCGCGCCGCCGCCGGCCCCGGCCGCCACCACACCGCGCCGTTCGGCCAGGGTCTTTTGCGCCGTTTCAACCAAATGGCGCATATCCTTGCCGGCATCCGGCCAGGTCGCCGCCGGGCTGAAACTGCCATCCGCGTCCGGCCCAAGCAGCAAAATCCCGGCCTGCACATGCGGCAACTGCGCGCACAGCACCGCCAGCCACGCCTCGCAGAACGCCCGATTGCCGCGCGCGGTGGACAAGCGCCCCCAGATCGACGGGGCGATGGTGTCCATCGTCAGGGCGTGAATGGCGTCGCTGTCTGGCATTAAAATCCTGGGTCTGCTCATGGTTGGCCGAACCGCGAAGGGTTCGTCATGCCGCCATGATACGATTTAATGCCCCAGAGATACGCCGAATGCCGACGCGCAAAACGAATTATATTGTAATATTTCCCCTTAATTTTTATCTGATTTTCTCTTACATAAAATCAATAAAAAAGACCCTTTTTTCTATAAAAAAGGGCGGTTGCGCACCCGCGCAACCGCCCCAATCCGTCCGACCAGCGCTGGTCTTAGTTCATCAGCGCCGGGTCGTTCGGGGTTAGCGCTTCCGCCGCATCCGCTGCCGCATTGTTGGCGGACTGCTTCACCAGCGCATCCTTCAACACATTGAAATTGCGCATGGATTGCAGATGCAGGTAGATCAACTCCAGCTCATCCGTCGCCGCCAGCGCCGCCAGCTGCTCGCCCGAAAGCGCCTTCAGCTTGGCTTTGTTGACCACCATGAAGCCGCGCAGGGAGAATTGTTGCCCCTGCTCCAGCTTCACATCGGCCTGCATCGGCTCCAGCAGATCCAACGCCACCAAATTGGCGCAGAACTGCTTGGTGCGATTGAACTGCAACTGATAATCCTGCAGGAATTTCAGCACATTCTCGACGTAAAAGCTCGGGCTGCCGTCGGCCTTAAACAGCGGCACGCCAGCGCCATTGGCATTCAACCCAGGAAATTCTTCGTCGATGCACAGCATAAACTGGTCACCGGACTGGGAAAACACGAACGGATACCGACGAATGAACGCCGGGATGTATTTCGCATCCCATTTATTTTCAGCTGTCAGGTAAAGATTCTGGTTTTCCTGCACGCCGAGGATAACGGCGGGGCTAACGTCGTCGCCGCTGCCTGCGAATACAATCGGATACTCAGCCGTTGCCAGTGGAAACTCCACCGCCGTCAAGGGAACCGAGTTGACGTTCTTGCTGAAAGAGAAGTCTGTACCGCTCTCGACAAAGCGGTCACCATGGCGGGACTGGGAGACTAATACGGCGGTTTTGTAGATAAGAAGCTGCGTTGTCATGTTGATAGTTCTCCGAAATGGCAGCCTGCTAAGCACAGGCCAGTGTTGTTCTGAGGCAGTTAGATGCGGAACGGGTTAACAACCTGGGGCACTTTGATCCGCAGCGCGTTGGCGAACCCCGCCTGTGCGCCCCCTTGACCGGTATTGTCGAGGAAGTCGGCGATCCAGGAGGAATTAGTCTCGTTGAGCCCGCCGTTCAAGAGGCTTGGCATCGCCCCCATGCTGTCCCAGCCGATCACCGGCACCCGCCGTTCACCCGCCGAGAGCACTTTACCCGCGACATCGGCGCCAAGATCCTCGGCAAAACCCATCGCGTTGCCCAACTCATGGAGCACCGTGGACAGCAGATCCATCTTGCCCGTTGCCGCCGTGTTCGGCATCGCCTGATACACGCCCGCCGTCGCCGTGGCGCGGAAGTCCGCGTTGCTGCCATCCACCAGCCAGCCCCAACCCGCCGCGCTGCCATCGATGATGATCGCCTCGCCGTTGGTGGCGCCAATCGTGTTGGTCGGCAGCGCGCCGATCGTCACGGTTGCCGCGTTCAGCCTGGCCAACTCCGCTGCCGTCAACCCGCTTGCCGCCCAGATCGCCTTGGCTTCCGCCACGATCGGCTGCAACTGGCCTTGCTGCAACGTCGGCACCACCGTGACCGCGGTCGGCGCCGCTACATCGGCGGTCTGCCAGATGTAGTTGGTGCCGGTCACATTTACCCCCGTGCCGGCTTTGATCGTGCCGCCGGAGAACACGTGGCTGGAGCCGGCGCCGATGGTGATGGTGTTGGTGTTGGTGCTGGTGGTATCCTTGGGGTCCGTCGCCGAAGATTGTTCGGCCGCGCTGGAGATCACGATGCGGCCATCATCGCCAAAGACGATGCTGTTGCCGGTGGTCATCGTGATGGTATCCGCGCCCACCCCACCCATAACGTAGCTGTTGCCCGCGCCTAGGGTGATGGTATCCACCGCCCCGGCGGTCGGGTCGCTGGTGGCGATGCTGGCCAACGCGCCGGTGCTGCTGAAGGTGATCACCCCGTTATCGCCCAGCACAATCTCATTGCCGGCGCCGGTGGTGATCCTGTCCGCCCCGCTGCCGCCGAGGATGCGCGAATTACCGGCACCCACGGAAATCGTATCCCCGTCCGCCCCCCCGAAGGCCGCATTGGCGGTGGCGATCTGGGTCAGCACCCCGGCGGTGTAGGTCAGGCCACCTTCCTTGCCGATCACGGTCTCATTGCCCGCCCCGACGGTGATGGTCTTGCCGCCAAGCCCGCCGAGGATAATCGAGTTGCCCGCGCCGACCGAGATCGTGCCGCCGGCGACGAACGTCGCCGCCGCCGAGCCGCCAGCCACATCGCTGGTCTGGATCGCGCTCAGCGCCCCGGCTGCACTGTAGGCAAGGTTGCCGAGATTGCCGATCACGATGTTGTTGCCGGCGCCAACGGTGATGCTGTCGGCACCGGTGCCACCGAGCACGATGTTATTACCCGCCCCAGCGATGATGGTGTCCTTCAGCCCCACCAACTGCCCATCGGCAGTGGTGACGGATTTGAGCCAGCCTGGCCCAAAGCCAATCGCCCCATCGCCGCCGATAATCACGCTATTGCCTGCCCCGGTCGTTACCGCATCCGCGCCAATCCCGCTCAGCACGTAGCTGCTGCCGGCACCAAGGCTGATGGTGGTCTG
>Ga0164296_1004580_pt1 | contig 12490 bp, 10 predicted proteins | sample GEODES057metaG_FD_113533 | JGI IMG/M metagenome (GOLD analysis project Ga0164296, IMG submission 113533) | Dystrophic lake water microbial communities from Trout Bog Lake, Wisconsin, USA - GEODES057 metaG | ecosystem: Environmental > Aquatic > Freshwater > Lake | place: USA: Trout Bog Lake...
ACAAGTGATCCAGATAGTTGGGAAGATGAAAGTTTTGAAGTTCGATTCGCATTCTTTGGACCTACTCCGCAACGCAATCGGCTCCAAATCCTAGAAGGACGACACCACAAGTTGGCAGAGAAGGCGATGATCCTTCGAAGCGAGCTCGAGAAATCTCCTGAGGGGATCGACAAATATTTAGTTGAGTGGCGTCGTCACTCATTGGAATCCGCCGAGCGCGAAATCGCTTGGTTACAAGAAATGATCAATACCGAAAGGAAGTCCTCGTGACCGATAGCAATGTAGGCAATCCGAATGAGATTCGCGTCGCCATTATCGGCGTAGGTAACTGCGCCAACTCACTGATCCAAGGCGTGACCTATTACAAAGATGCGGCACCTGATGTCGAGATCCCAGGACTCATGCACGCCGTTCTTGGTGGCTACCATGTGCGCGACGTTAACTTCGTTGCAGCATTCGATGTAGATGCAAAGAAGGTCGGCCTGGATATGGCCGATGCAATGTGGGCATCAGAGAACAACACCATTAAATTCTGTAACGTTGCACAAACTGGTGTCATCGTTCAACGCGGACATACATTGGACGGCCTCGGTCGTTACTACCGCGAGACCATCGTCGAATCCACAGAAGCACCAGTCGATATCGTCGCAACCCTGAAGGAGCGCAAGGTCGATGTATTGATCTGCTACCTACCAGTCGGTTCCGAAGAGGCTGCAAAGTACTACGCACAGTGCGCAATTGACGCCGGCGTAGCTTTCGTAAACGCGCTTCCAGTATTCATCGCATCAGATCCAGTGTGGGCAGATAAGTTCACAAAGGCTGGACTACCAATCGTTGGAGATGACATTAAGTCACAGGTGGGCGCAACAATTACCCACCGCATTATGGCGAAGCTTTTCCAGGATCGTGGCGTTCACCTAGACCGCACCTACCAACTCAACGTTGGCGGAAACATGGACTTCAAGAATATGTTGGAGCGCGATCGCTTGGAGTCAAAGAAGATCTCAAAGACTCAATCTGTCACCTCACAATTGGATCACGATATGGGCGCAAAGAACGTTCACATCGGACCATCTGATTACATTCCTTGGCTTGATGATCGCAAGTGGGCATATGTTCGTCTTGAGGGTCGTGCCTTCGGTGACGTTCCACTGAACTTGGAATACAAGCTCGAAGTGTGGGATTCACCAAACTCTGCTGGTGTCATCATCGATGCACTTCGTTGTGCAAAGATCGCACTTGATCGCAAGATCGGTGGACCTTTGCTCTCACCTTCAAGCTACTTCATGAAGTCTCCACCAGTGCAATACACGGATGAAGTTGCGCATGAGCGCACCGAAGAATTTATCGCTGGAAAGTTGGAGCGTTAATTCTGTAAATATTTAACGCAGTAAATATGGACGTTGATCGGCATCATTAAAATAGTGCCAATCAACGTCCATCACTGTTTCTGGATGTTCCACATCGTTTTCCGGACTACGCCAATGCAAGAGTTCAACATTTTCTGGTGCATCGGCGGGAAGCTTTAAACTGTTGCGCATTGCGTGATGATGGTTCTCGGTACCCTCGATAAACCACTCTTCCCAGAGGGCAGGTTCTGTCTCAGTTCCCTTCGACTTCGCGACGGATTGCAGGGGAGCGGCATGGAGCACCCCCGGAAGCAATCTCTCTAAGGGAAAGAACTGCCAGGAATGCCCGGCGTAAGGATTTGTGAGAGCCCTGGATTCGCGGAGCGGGGTTAGGAACTTTTCCTCGAAGTCGACACCAATTTCAGCAAGGAAATGCGGAACTCCTAAATCGCGCCAGACTTTCTCAAGTTCAGCTTTCCAAGCCTCTCCTGCTTGCGAACCCATCCGTGTGACCCCTTTCCGGCAACAAACTCCGACGCTGGAGTCAAAAATTCGATATCGCTCATCTTTCACAAGTAGTTACGAAATCGTTATAAAGATTTATGCGGGAGAGGTGTTGACTTCACCCACCGCACCAACTGTAATTAGCCAGACATCGTTGTCAAGTCTCGCCCAGAAAGCGATATTTTTTTTGGGAAGTCGAGACATCGTTGTCTGTCAGCAGGTGATTGCCTGCCCCTTCGAAAGGACCGCATTAATGTCAGTAACACGTAATCGCTTTGCAAGTGTTTTGGCTATTGCTGCCGCAGGCTCACTCGCAGTCTTCGGAATTGCAACACCGGCACATGCAGATAATAAGCTCACCATCGCATTCGTTATGGGAGCTGAAGCAGACCCATTCTTTAAGGCCATGAAGGTAGGCGCCGATGCAGAAGCTGCTGCAAAGGGCGTAAACCTCGTATGGCAGGGAGATCCATCTGTCTATTCCCCAGCAACTCAAATTCCAATTGCTAACCAGGTATTGGCTGCAAAGCCAAGTGGTTTGGTTCTGATCCCTACAGATCCAACTGCTCTACAGTCAGTGTCGGACGCGGCTGTTGCTGCTGGAATACCAGTGGTCAACGTTGACACCCACGTGAACGATCTCTCCAAGGTAACTTCATTTATCACCGGCGACAACGCTGATGGTGGCGCAAAGGCAGCAGATGCTTTGGCAAAGGCGATCAAGTATGCAAAGGGTAAGACCTACCAAGTTGTAGTTGGCCTTACTTCTGCTACTGCAACAACCAACGTCGCTCGTCTTGCTGGTTTCTCTGCAGAAATCGCAAAGAAGTACCCAGGTATCAAAATCGTTGACAAGGCATACTCACAATCACAACCTGCAGTTGCTAACACCAACGTGTCTAACTGGTTGACTAAGTATCCTAAGCTCGCTGGAATCTTTGCAATCGATGGAACCAACGCTGCGGGTGCTGCTTCAGCACTGCAGGCCAAGGGTCTAGTCGGCAAGATTGCCTTGATTGGATATGACGCTTACCCAGGAAACGTTGCGCTGATCAAGAAGGGTGTGTTCACCGCTTTGATCGCTCAAAATCCTGCTGCGGAGGCAAAGCTTGCAATCGACGATCTCGTTGCTGTCTTGACTAAGGATCCTTCTGCTGCTTCGATCCAGAAGAAGGTAACAATTCCGAACGTTGTGCTTACCGCTTCAACTTCTGCTGCAGATCTCGCTAAGTACACATACGTCGCTTAATCGAGGGCTTTCGACGTAAGCAGAATAGAGAGATGCAAAAATAAGGAGAGCCGGATGACCAATTCCTGCGGTCGTCCGGCTCTTCAATTTAGATCGTCGCGGGATCTAATCTAGGTACCTTCAAATAATTGTTTTAGGGGAGAGCACGTGAGTTCAATAAAGGTACGCGCGAAGAGCGCACTAGGCAATCAGCAGGTTTTGCTGCTCATTGTCCTGGTCGCCATGATTATTGGATTTACCGCAAAGAGCCCAGACTTTTTTGCTCGCCCCGTATTCGCCAACATCTTGTCAGATTGGTACCCACTGGTTCTCATTGCGATTGGTGAAACATTCGTCATCATCTCTGGCGGTATCGATCTCTCCGTAGGCGCGACAATCGGAATTTCGGGAGTTGTTTCGGCCATCACTATGGAACATCTCACCAATGCACATTATGGCCCTGATGTAACCCTATGTATCGGATTCTTTGTTGCTATAGGCATTGGACTCATTGTGGGGATACTCAACAGCCTGATGATCACTAAAGCCGAAGTCGTTCCGTTTGTTGCTACACTAGTAACTCTTGGCGCCGGTGAAGGGTTGTCTGTTGTATTTACAGGAGGATCTACAATTGGTGGAGGGCCTTCCAATGCGATCAACCTTAGTGTTGCAAATATCTTTCAGCTATTCTCCAAGCCCGGCCTTGTGATTATTGCATTGGTCATCATTTTAGGTTTATATCTTCACAAGTCTCGTTTTGGACGCTATACATTTGCAATCGGTTCAAATCCGTTCGCAGCTCGCGCCGCAGGGATAAATGTCAATCGTCATCTCACGAAGGTTTACGTTCTATCATCATTACTTTCGGCAGTAGCCGGTTATTACTTCTACCTTCGCCTCAGCGTTGGTGCTCCAACAACTGGCGTGGGTGCAGAACTCCAGGCAATTGCTGCAGTTGTTATCGGCGGTGTTGCGTTATCCGGAGGTCAAGGAAATTATTTTGGAACGATACTTGGAGCAGCAATCATTTCTGTCGTCGCAAGTGGGTTGCTCTTCATTAACGTACCCGCAAACTGGAAGCAGGTTGTCGTTTCGATTTTAATATTCGTGGCGGTGTTCCTTCAACAACTTCGAACCCGAGTGAGAAAGTAGGGGATGACCATGAATCAAAAATCAACACCGCTCTACGAAGTTCGAAACGCCTCAAAGCATTACGGTTCGGTTGTCGCACTCGATGACGTGAGTCTTGCGATTCATCCCGGTGAAGTGATTGGTTTGGTGGGTGACAACGGAGCCGGTAAATCGACGCTGGTTAAAATACTTTCGGGTGCACATGCGCCTAGCCACGGTGAAATCTTCCTCGAGGGAGTGAAGCGTGAGTGGGCTTCACCTCACGAAGCGCTTGAAGCTGGCGTAGAAACCCTCTACCAGGACTCTGGTCTGGCCCCTCACCTATCAGTAGCCGCCAATGTATTCCTAGGGCGTGAAGAGATGATTCCCGGAGTGTTGGGAAAGCTTGGATTCTTGGCGCAGAAGAAGATGGATGTCGATGCGCACGCGAATTTAGAGAAGGTGGGAATCGCGGTTCCTCAATCAAGCCGATCAATATCTCAACTGTCTGGTGGTCAGCGTCAAGCTGTTGCTATCGGCCGAGCCGTTTCCTGGGCAAGCAAAGTAATTATTTTGGATGAGCCTACAAACCATTTAGGTGCGCGTCAGGCAGGGGAAGTCTTATCCATCATTCGTCGGGCCAAGGCGCAAGGATTGGGTGTTATTTTCATTTCCCACACATTGCCTCATGTCTTAGAGGTAACCGACCGGATTGTTGTACTTCGTCTTGGTAAAGTGGTCGCTGATGCGCCAACTTCGAATTTTGATGCCGAGGAGCTTTTGGGAACCATTACCGGGCTTATCGAACATAAGTGACGCGCGAGGTCAGCTTGGATGAGTGATCTGCAAGTCGGTCGTATGCGCGCGACAATGAAACAGGTGGCTGAACTTTCTGGAGCGAGCCTCAAGACCGTGTCACGTGTCATCAACGATGAGGGAAATGTAAACCCCGAATTAGCGGCGCGAGTGATGAAAGCGGTCGAAGCGTTGGGTTATCGACCGAATTTGCAGGCGGGATTTCTTCGCCGCAGTGGCGGAAAAACTCAGACCATCGGTTTGCTCCTCGAGAATATTTCAAACCCATTCTCTGCCGCACTTCACCGCGCAATAGAAGATGTTGCCTCAGCTAGGAATGTAATTGTCTTTGCGGGCAGCTTGGATGAAGATGTGGAACGAGAACGTGCGCTCACCGATGCCTTTCTCTCCAGGCGTGTCGATGGGTTGATTCTTGTCCCCACGGGCGATGACCAAAGTTATCTCTTGCCCGAGCAAGAAGCAGGTACGCCGATCGTATTTCTAGATCGCCCGCCGAACTCTATCGATGCAGATTCCGTGATTGCTACCAATGAAGCCGGCGGCTTCGAAGCCACGATGCATTTAATTCGGCATGGTCATCGTCGAATTGCATACGTGGGTGACTATGAAACGATTTATACCGGTGCGCAACGTTTGGCGGGTTACAAGAAGGCCCTAGAAGTTGAGAGCATTGCGTATGACCCATCAATAGTTTTGCAAGGTTTCCACTCACCACATCAGGCGCATTCATCGCTGATGCATTTACTTCGGCGGGGGGATCGACCTACTGCGATATTTGCTAGTCAGAACTTTGTTACTCTCGGTGCAATTCGCGCGCTCCGTGAGTTGCAATTGCATCATCAAATTGCGCTCGTCGGATTCGATGACATTGCCGAAGCCGATTTGTTAGATCCTCCGCTAACCCTTATTACACAGGACGTTGCAACAATGGGGGAGCGCGCGGCGCAGATTCTCTTTGAAAGGCTGGATGGCTCAACTTCACCTTATAGGCAGATTGTTGTACCAACTACGCTTACACCGCGCGGCTCTGGAGAGATCCCCCCAGGTCATTCATCGAGTTAGTCGATAATAAATCCATCTGTAATCGGACCAAGTTCAATTCCGGCAGCAGCATGATCTTGTTCTTGACCGCGCTCTTGTTGAGCTTGGTGAGCGTGATCGTGCCAACGTTTTTCAATATGTCCAAAGCGCCAGATTGCTAAAGCTGAAGCCCAGACCGCAACAAACATGATCACGATAATGAAGCCGGCCTTGTTGATATTGAAGGCGAGTGCATAGTTCCAGAAACCGCCGGTTAAATTGAGTTGTTGCGCAATGACTTGGGCGACTTCCAGGCCTCCGATAAAGATAGCGACAACAACAGAAAGACCGGTGATAACAATGTTGTAGTAGACCTTGCGGACAGGTTTTGAGAATGCCCAACCATATGCAAAGTTCATGAATGAACCATCAATGGTGTCGAGCAAGCTCATGCCACCGGCAAAGAGCATTGGAAGTGAAAGTATGGCCCACCAGGGGAGTCCTGCAATAACGGATGAACCAGCGAGTACGAGCAACGCAACTTCAGTCGCTGTATCGAATCCGAGTCCAAAGAGAACGCCGAGCGGATACATCTTCCATGAAGAATCAATGCGACGAGCAATCGGACCGAAGAAGCGCATCATGAAACCGCGAGAATCTAGATGTTTTTCTAATTCTTTCTCGTCGTACAGACCTTTGCGCATGGCGACGAAAACCTTAAGGACCGACCAAAGTACGGCGAGGTTTAAGAGCGCAATCAGCATCAGGAATGTTCCGCTCACTGTCGTACCGATCAGCCCTGTGTAATGGTGGAGTTTGGAATTGTCATCTTTGACTTGAACACCAAGTGACTTGATTCCGAAATTGAGCGCAATCGCAAGAGCTGTAACAACGGAGGAGTGGCCAAGTGAGAAGAAGAAGCCGACACCCATAGGGCGTTGTCCATCTGCCATTAGCTTACGAGTGGTGTTGTCGATCGCAGAGATGTGATCTGCGTCAAATGCGTGACGCATTCCTAGCGTGAGAGCAAGAAAGCCAGTACCCCAGCCAAAAATTGTTCCATCGGAAAGTTTGTAATGGCTCGAGGTGGCAATTGCCATAAGCACTGTTCCACCGATGAGGAGGAAGAAGATGACACCAAACATTGCCAAAAGCCGTTTGCGTTCGTCACCTGAGAGAGATGCAAATGGGTTTTTTGACCGCTTGACTTGGAGACCCGCTGGAGCGTTCATGGATTCCTCCTGATCCTTACTACTTGCAAACGATTCGCAAGTAGTAATATATCGCAATAAGGAGAGAAGCGCCTGCTGAAATTGCTTTTAGAGGGCGACACCGCCGGCTGGTTCGGCGAGAGAGTCCTTGCCCACGTTGATGAAGGTTGCCGAAACGATCGCTGCCACGATCAGGAAGCCAGCTCCTATTTTGAATGTGGTGCTGAACCCATGAACTTGGCTATAGACAGCGACAGCCTTGCCGAGTGAAGTGTGGCCCTTTGCAAAGGCGGTGGCAGAAGAGATGGCGATGGTGTTCAAGAGCGCTGCACCAAGTGATCCACCGATTTGTTGGCTGGTATTGAGCATCGCACTAGCCACACCTGCGTCGTGATCACCCGAGTTATGTAAACCAGTACTCGCGCTTGGAATGAACACGAAAGCCAACCCGAGCGACATGATCACCATGGCAGGGAAGATGTCTTTGAGGTAGGTGGAAGTCGGCGTGATTCCAGAGAGGAGCCACAAACCGCCGGCTCCAACGACCAAGCCACTCACCATCAGTGGACGTGGGCCGACCTTTGGCAAAAGCTGTGACGCAACACCAGCACCAATAACGATTCCGCCAGAGAAAGGTAGGAATGCAAAACCAGACTTCAACGGTGAGTAATGCAAGAAGTTCTGTAAATAGATGGAGAGGAAGAGGAACATCGCGAAAAGTCCGGTTCCAGTTAAGAGTGATGTGAGGTAGGAACCACCACGGTTACGTTCGTTAAGGACTCGTAGAGGAAGAAGTGGATTGGCAACTTGCACTTCTACAACCAGGAAGGAACCGATAAAGAGCGCTGCCAAGATGAAGTAAGGATAGGTGTGCAGGTTAGCCCAGCCATGGTTTGCTGCCTGGCTAAATCCATACACCAAGCTGACCAGACCAACTGTGACCGTTACTGCGCCAGGGATGTCATATTTGTTATCTCCAGCAGCCTTTGACTCATGCAAGTTTGGAATAGCGAGCAGTACAGCGATCAATGCGATTGGAACGTTTACGAATAAGCACCAACGCCAGTTTGCATACTCGGTCAGGGTTCCACCGGCGATCAAACCGATAGCAGCTCCACCACCAGAGATTGCGCCATATACACCGAATGCACGTGCGCGTTCTTTAGGCACTGTGAATGTTACGTTGATGAGCGACAAAGCGGCTGGAGCGAGTAGAGCGCCGAATGCGCCTTGAAGTCCGCGAGCCGCGAAGAGTAGGCCTTGGCTAGTTGCAAATCCACCGAGTGCAGATGCTCCAGCAAATCCAACGAGACCTATCATGAATACTTTCTTGCGTCCGACATAGTCAGCGATGCGTCCACCAAGAAGAAGGAGTGAACCGAAGGCGAGAGAATATGCAGTAACCACCCATTGACGGTTAGCGTTTGAAATTTTGAGGGCAACTTGTGCCTTTGGAAGCGCCAAGTTAATGATCGATGCATCCAGAACAATCATGAGCGATGCGATGGCAATAACAACAAGTGCGAGCCAGCGATTCGGGTCTAAACCTTCATCGCCTGGTTGCCAATGGTGCTTCTTTGAAGAATTCGTGGACATGTGTGCCTCTCGTTATTTTCGCGTAGATGTTGAACTTTATTGCAAAAAAGTCTAAGGCGCGCCGCGAAATGCCATATAAATATGATCTAAACGTGATGCAGAGGTGAATTTCAGGTTTCTTTCTGCTACCTTGTCGTCAGCGCTTTTTGAGTTATGGATCACGTGATGAACGTGAATTTATGGCCTCAAAGGGAGCGAAAACCATAAGGGAGAATGTCATCGTGTCTTGGCACCAGCCAAGAGTCGTCGATGTACAAACAGTTAGTAAATGACTTCACAACTACAACCGCAAACATATAGAAAGCTCAGCAACAATCCTCGCCCCGTTGATGTAGGCCGCGTCGAAACACTGCTCGCCGCCGAATGGGAGCGGTTCAAAGAATCATCATTTGCCTCCCGGATCGAATTTGATCTGGCGCTCGACTCAATGCCACTAGGCGTTCCATCCAGCTTCCAACACTGGGATCCATACCCTCTCTCCATCGACAGCGCCAAAGGTGCCTGGATGACGGATGTAGATGGTCGAAAGCTCTTGGATCTATCTATGGGCTTTGGCGCAATGCTCGCCGGACACCTTAACCCCGAGGTTGTCGCTGAAGCGAAGCACGCCCTTGAAACCGGAACCCTCTTTGTTACACCTTCGCCGATCTCTCGTGACGCGGCTGAACGAATCTGCAAGCGCTTTGCGGTTGATCAGATCCGCTTTGCCAACTCGGGAACTGAAGCGACTATGTACGCGGTTCGCCTCGCAAAGGCTTACTCAGGCAAGAATGGGATGGTCAAGATTGAGGGCGGCTACCACGGTAGCTATGACCCGCTGACTGTTTCAGCAAAGCCTGACCTCAATTTGGCAGGACCTGCCGATAACCCAACCCCGGTTATTCCTGCAGGCTCCAACGCCGGTGAAATCTATGTCGTTCCATTCAATGACATCGACGCCATGGAGCGCACTTTCAAAGCCCATGCTTCAACGATCGCATGTTTGATCATGGAGCCAGTTCTTGAAAACCTCGCGATCGTATTGCCTGATGAGGGTTACCTCGAAGCTGTACGTGCGCTCTGCGATCAATACGGAATCATCTTGATCTTTGATGAAGTGAAGACTGGTTTGACTGCAGGTCCTCGTGGCGCAGCAGCTCGCATCGGTGTGAAGCCTGATCTGATCTGTCTTGCTAAATCAATCGGTGGCGGATTGCCATTGGCTGCATTTGGTGGAAAGAAAGAGATCATGGAAGCCATTGCAGATGGTCGCTTCCACCACTTCGGAACATTCAATGCTAACCCGCTGGCAATGGCTGGTGTGCGCGCTATGGACAAGATTTGTACCGAAGAGAATTTGGCTAAGGCCGAAGCACTGAACTATCAAGCGCTTGATCGCATTACAGAAATCATCAACGAGTACGAGCTTCCTGCTCACACTGTTGGTTTTGGTATCAAGGGTTGCATTACCTGGTCAGTTGACCCAGTACGCAACTATCGAGATTACAAAGCGACCGATTTCAAGGTAGCTGAACTTTCATGGCTCTGGTCACTCAACCGCGGCATCATCACGCCTCCGGGACTCGATGAGCAATGGTTGATCAGCTTGGCTCATACTCAAAATGAAATCGATATTTTGGTCGAAGATTTCAGAGAGTTAGCTGCCGCGCTTCGCGCGTAAGAACTAAGCAATTGACTTCTACTCGAGGGAGATGAGGTCGAAGTACTCATCGTTCCAGAGATCTTCATCTCCATCGGGTAGCAGCAAAACACGTTCTGGTTTCAAAGAAACTACGGCGCCGACGTCGTGCGTCACCAATACAACAGCCCCTTGATACTCCGCTAGCGCCGCCAAGATTTCATCGCGTGATGCTGGGTCTAAGTTGTTTGTAGGCTCATCGAGCAATAGCAAATTCGCGGCGCTTACGACCAAGGTTGCCAAAGCAAGTCTGGTTCGCTCGCCACCGCTGAGCACCTTTACCGGCTTTTGAACATCATCGCCGCTGAACAAGAATGATCCCAATACTTGGCGGGCATGCTGTTCGTTCACGCCATCGCCAGATGAAATCATGTTTTCTAACACCGAACGTTCAAAGTCCAACATTTCGTGTTCCTGCGCGTAGTAACCGATCTTTACGCCATGTCCTGGTTCAATCGCACCGGTATCTGATTCCGTTACACCAGCAAGCATTTTTAGTAGCGTAGTTTTACCCGCACCGTTAAGCCCAAGGATTACAACACGCGAACCTTTATCGATCGCTAGGTCGACATCGGTAAAAATTTCAAGAGAACCATAAGATTTTGAAAGTCCATGAGCCATGAGCGGTGTCTTGCCACATGGTGCTGGAGTAGGGAAGCGGAGCTTTGCGACCTTGTCAGATTTGCGAACATCTTCCAGTCCGGCCAATAGTGCATCAGCGCGACGTAACATGCCTTGTGCTGCAACAGCCTTTGAAGCCTTTGCACGCATCTTCTCACCCTGCTTTGCCAGGATCGCAGCCTTCTTCTCTGCGTTAGCTCGTTCTTTCTTGCGACGGTGTTCATCGTCCTCACGCTGCTGCAAATATTTCTTCCAGCCCATGTTGTACACATCGATGACATTGCGGTTTCCATCGATATAGAAAACTTTGTTTACAACAGTTTCAATAAGGTTCACATCGTGGGAGATGATGACCAGGCCGCCAGAATATTTTCCTAAGTATTCGCGGAGCCAGTTGATGGACTCGGCGTCCAAGTGGTTCGTGGGCTCATCCAAGATCAGCGTTTCGGAGCCACCGAACAAAAGACGAGCGAGCTCAACGCGACGGCTGTGACCACCAGATAGTCCAAGCAATGAATCGTTGAATATCCGCTCTGGTAGCCCTAAGTTCATGGCGATTGATTCTGCTTCCGCAGAAGCACCATAACCACCAGCAATACTAAATTCCTGCTCGACCCGGCTGTAGCGCTCCATGGCGACTTCGAGCTCTTCCATGCTCGCGGTAGCCATGGCTTCCTCGGCTTTACGCATTCGGGTCGTAATTTGATCTAAGCCACGGGCGGAGAGAATGCGGTTGATAACGCTCTCTTCCTGGTCTCCGGTCCTAGGATCCTGCGGCAAATAGCCAATAGTTCCCGTACGCAAAACCTGGCCACCAGCAGGCATTCCCTCACCAGCTAGAACCTTCGCCAATGTACTTTTGCCAGCACCATTTCGACCGACAAATCCAATGCGGTCACCATGATTAATACGGACGGTTACATCTTTTACGAGGAGGCGGGCCCCAGCACGTAGTTCAACACTCTGGGTCGCAATCACTGCACAATCTTACTTGTTTAATCGCAGGGGCCTGACGCCCTCAGTGGGGTGATGAATAGCGTGAGATAGTATTAATTTCATGGCAAACATCGGCAATATGTATGGTCCTGCGTTCACATTCCTAGGCGTTCCCGCATGTGACTTGGATGACCCCAGCACCTATGCCGATGCAGATGTCGTGATTGTTGGTGCTCCTATTGATTCAGGCACGTCTTATCGCTCCGGTGCGAAGTTCGGCCCGCAGGCTATTCGCGGAACTGATTACTTAGGACATGACGGAGAACGTCCCCATATGGCGCTCCGCGTGGATGCACTGAAGGACATTAAAGTTGTTGACGCAGGCGACCTTCTGATGTCGGGCCATGACTTGGTTGGTTCA
>Ga0164296_1004582_pt1 | contig 12489 bp, 5 predicted proteins | sample GEODES057metaG_FD_113533 | JGI IMG/M metagenome (GOLD analysis project Ga0164296, IMG submission 113533) | Dystrophic lake water microbial communities from Trout Bog Lake, Wisconsin, USA - GEODES057 metaG | ecosystem: Environmental > Aquatic > Freshwater > Lake | place: USA: Trout Bog Lake...
CGGTGCAAGCGACAAGAATAGTTATTACATGTCTTTAGGGTATCTTGATCAAAATGGTACCATGTTGAACACTTACCTGCAGCGCTACGAAGCTCGTATCAATACGACTTTCAATATTGCTCATGGCATCCGTGTAGGTGAAAGCGGTTATTTTAACTACTTACAAACACCAAACGGTAAAGGTGGTATCTCTAACCAGAATGAAGGTGACCCGATCTCTGAAACTTATCGTGAGTTCCCTCAGATCCCGGTTTATGATATTTCGGGTATTCACTACGGTGGTGGTTATGACGGTCCGGGTGGCGAGCCTCTTGGTAACGCTTCAAACCCTGTTGCGCAGGTTGCTCAATACCTGAACAACTACAGCAAAACCTGGAACATCAGCGGTAACGTTTTTGGTGAAGTTGACTTTCTGAAACACTTCACTGCACGTATCAGCATGGGTGGTATCATTACCAATAACTATTATTATGGTATCGGCCTGAATCAATATCAGGATTATGAGGCTCACACTGGTGCTAACTCAGTTTATGAAGGTGCTGATTACAGCAGCTCTTATAACTGGACCAATACCATTAAATACAATCAGGCATTCGGCAAGCACAACATTCAGGTGTTAGCTGGTTTCGAACAAAGAAAAACTGGTGGTCGTCAAGTAGGCGGCGGTGGTACAAACTTGTTCTCTACCGCTCCAGCTTATGCTGACCTGAGCAATGCAACTCAAAATATCACTAACTATAGCTATGCTTACCAACCTACTGGAACCCAGTCATTCTTTGGTAGCTTAGACTATACTTACAATGACCGTTATATCTTGCGTGCTACTGTACGTCGCGACGGTTTCTCTGCTTTCTATCCAGGCAACCAGTGGGGTACCTTCCCATCAATTTCATTGGCATGGAGAATTTCTCAGGAAGACTTCCTGAAATCTGTGACCTGGATCAATGACTTGAAAATTCGTGGTAGCTACGGTATTGCCGGTAACAACTCTAACGTACCGGGAGCTAACGCATACAACTATTTCGGTTCTTCTTTCGGTAATGGTTATTATGCTATCAATGGTAATGGTAACATTACTCAAGGTTTCTATGCTGCATTTGATGGTAACACCCACACCAGCTGGGAAAAAGACAAAACTGTAAACTTTGGTTTTGATGCTTCTTTGTTTAACCATTGGGAAGTAGTATTCGATATCTACAAAAAATCTATCAGCGGTCTGTTATTTGGTGCAAGCTTGCCAGGAACACTTGGTGGTCCAGCATCTAACCCGCCAGTAGTAAACATTGGTGACGTTCAAAACAAAGGTATTGATATCGCCATTACTTATCACGGTTCTGCTGGTAGCGATTTCCGTTACAATGCAGGTATCAACTTTACCAAGTATACCAACTTAATCACTAATATCCCTGGTCAATACTTTGATGATGTAGGCAGCCGTGTTAACCCAATCGTTCGTGAAGAAGTTGGTCATCCAATTGGCGAGTTCTATGGTTACAAAGTAACTGGTTTCTACAGCGCTGCTGATATAGCCAATGCTAACGTGCCTAAATATGCAGGTGCAGTTGTTGGTTCGTTCAAATATGCTGACGTTAACGGTGATGGTCAGATCACTGATGCCGACCGTACCTTCATTGGTAATCCTAACCCTGACTTTACCTATGGTATCAACCTGAGCGCTTCTTACAAGCGTTGGGATATCGCAGCAGTATTGTACGGTTCTTATGGTAACCAGGTTTACAACTACACTTTATACTGGACCGATTTCTATAGCTCATTCAACGGTGCAAAATCTGTTGACGCGTTAACTAAATCATACGGTGCTCCGGGTGTAACTAATCCTATTCTGCCAATTGAAAGTGACAACACTACCTTGGGTACGAGCCAAACCAGTTCGTTCTACGTATCTCCGGCTTCATATCTGAAAGTGCGTGTGTTACAGTTGGGTTACAATTTCGATCCTCAGTTGTTAAAAACAATTGGAGTATCTAAATTGCGTCTTTATGTACAGGCTACTAATCCATTCACAATTACTAAATACGCTGGTCTTGATCCAGAGCTTCCTCCAGGTGGCGGATCATCAAACGCATTTGGTGTTGACTTGGGTAACTATCCTAACAACCAGAGACAATGGATATTTGGTCTTAACTTAGGTTTCTAAAGAAGAGATATAAAATACAGAATTTTAAAATTTTAAAATTATGAAAAAATCAGTTTTTAAATTTATGATGCCGGCCGCGCTGATTTTTCTTACGCTCTCTTATTCGTGTAAGAAATTTTTAAACCAGCCCGTGACAGGTTCTTTGAACCCCGCTGTACTTGCTACAAAAGCAGGTGTGGATGGATTACTCATTGGTGCCTACTCCGCGCTTGAAATGAATTCGAACATTACAGTTGGAGGTACCTGGGGTGCTTCACCAAGCAACTGGCATTTTGGTGGTATCGCTTCTGATGATGCCAACAAAGGTTCGAATGCTACTGACCAGCCAGATGCTGCTTCAATTATGAATCACAGCCTGGATGGATCTAATAGCTATGTAAATCAGAAATGGACAGTATGTTATGCTGGTATTCAACGTGCCAATGACGTATTACGTGAAATCCCGCTTGTAAAAGATGGTTCAATCAGTGCTACTTATGCTGCAGAAGTAACTGGTGAAGCCAAATTTGTACGCGGTGTGTTTGAATTGGAACTATCCAAGATCTTCCGCAATGTGCCTTATGTAGATGAAACGGTTACTTATTCTGCCGGTAACTACAACGTAGGTAATCCAGGTCCGATTTGGGATAAAGTTGAAGCTGACTTTACTGCTGCTCAGGCTGCGCTGCCTGCTTCTCAGCCACAAGTTGGTCGTGCTAACAAATATGCTGCTGAGGCATTTCTTGCTAAAACATTAATGTTTGAACACAAGTATGCTGCTGCATTAACTGCCCTGACTGATTTGATGACTAACGGTGTTACCTCATCAGGTAATAAATATGCGCTTAATCCTAATTTCAATAACAACTTTGATGCTGCTATCAAAAACAGCAATGAAGCAGTTTTTGCCATCCAGATGGCAGTGAATGACGGATCAGGTGGTAATAATGGTAACCCTGGTGATGTGTTGAACTTCCCTGCAGCTGGTCCTACTGGCTGCTGCGGTTTCTATCAGCCATCATTCACTATGGTTAATGCATTTAAAGTTGATGCTAATGGTCTTCCTTTACTGGATGGATCATTTGACAATACTCCTTTGAAATCTGACCAGGGTGTTGCTTCTTCTGATGCAACTTATTTCCCAGACATAGTTACTCCGGTTGACCCTCGTATTGATTGGACCGCTGGCCGCAGAGGTATTCCATTCCTTGATTATGGTATCGAAGCAGGTTCAAGCTGGGCTCGTGCTCAGGGCGATGCTGGTCCGTACATCAACATGAAGAACGTTTACCGTTTGAGCGAAGCAGCTACCCAAAGCCAAAGCTATGGTGGTTGGGCTCCTGGCCAGGCTTCAGCGATGAACTTTAACATGATCCGTTATGCTGATGTTCTGTTGTGGGCTGCCGAAGCTAACGTTGAATTGGGTAACTTACAGACCGCTGAAAATTTAGTAAATCAGGTGCGTGCTCGTATGCAAGTTACAGCTGGTTGGGTTTATGGTCGTTTAACTGGTTACGGTTTAACTGGTGGTAATCCTGATGCTGGCAAGCCAATCGTAGATAATACGCTTCCTGCTGCAAATTATTCAATCGGTTTGTACGGTGCTGCCGGTACTGGCGGTGCTGCTACAGGTTTTGTTGCAAATGGCGTGGCTTACGCTCGTAACGCAGTTTGGATGGAAAGAAGATTAGAGCTTTCAATGGAAGGTCACCGTTTCTTCGACCTACAGCGTTATGACGGCTTATTCGGCGGTCCTGCTGCAAGTGGTTATATGGCAACTACTTTGAATGCTTACATCAAGAAAAACACTTCTTATCCACCAGCATTCTTTGCTAACACTGTTTTGCAAGGTGCTACCTTCACTCAGGGCAGAAACGAAATCTATCCTGTACCAACTCCACAGATCAGTGCTGAGCATGGTGCATTGAAACAAAATCCTAACTATCCATGATGCTAGGTTGAGTTTAATAAATTACAAGGGGGAAGATTTGATAATCTTCCCCCTTTTTTGTATATTAGATTATTGAGACCCTGATTATTTAAACCTTATCAATGGATTTATTTCAAGTATTTTGATCTGAGTTTATGAAAATCTCATCCCTGAATTCTCTTATCGGCGCAGCCTTAGTTTTTATGACGATCTGCTTTTCATGCAAAAAGTTTTTGAGCCAGCCGGTTACGGGTTCGTTGAATCCAGCTGTTCTTGCTACAAAAGCCGGGCTTGATGGCCTGCTGATTGGTGCTTATGCAGCTTTGGAAATGAATGGAAATATTACAACTGGTGATACATGGGGTGCTTCGCCCAGTAACTGGCATTTTGGGGGTATTGCATCAGATGACGCTAATAAAGGTTCGAATGCCACCGATCAATCGCCTGCGGCTGCTTTTATGAACCATAGTGTTGATGGTTCAAATGGGTATTTGAATGATAAGTGGACTGTTTGTTATGACGGTATCTAGCGAGCTAACGACGTATTGCGTGAAGTGCCTTTGGTAAAAGATGGATCGGTTACCGCGGCTTATGCTGCCGAGGTTGTTGGTGAAGCAAGGTTTATACGTGGGATTTTTGAATTGGAACTCTCTAAAATATTCCTGAATGTCCCTTATGTCGACGAGACAGTTACTTATTCTGCAGGCAATTATAATGTAGCCAACCCCGGCTCGATTTGGGATAAGATAGAAGCGGATTTTACAGCTGCCCAGGCCGCACTTCCCGCTAGCCAGGCGCAGGTTGGCCGGGCCAATAGTTACGCCGCTGAGGCGTTCCTTGCTAAAACGCTGATGTTTGAACATAAATATTCAGCTGCTTTAACTGCCCTGAACGATCTGATCAATAACGGGAAAACATCCTCTGGAAATAAGTATGCGCTCAACCCTAATTTCAATAACAACTTTGATGCTGCGATAAAAAACAGTAATGAAGCGGTATTCGCGATCCAAATGGCCGTTGATGATGGTTCAGGCGGGCAAAATGGTAATCCTGGTGATATACTTAATTTTCCGGCCGCTGGCCCAACGGGGTGTTGTGGTTTTTATCAGCCTTCGTTCACCATGGTCAATGCGTTCAAAGTAGATCCGGCAACAGGCGTTCCTTTTATCAATGCCGACGGTTCACTGGGTGCTTATGACTATGATGGGAAGGCGATCAATGCAGCGGATGCAACGCATAGTGGAAACCCTGGTAATAATTCGGTGTTGAAATCAGATCAGGGTGTGCTCTCTACGGATCCTACTTATTTTCCGGATACGACAACGCCGGTTGATCCCCGATTGGATTGGACCGCAGGGCGCCGTGGAATACCTTTTCTGGATTATGGTATAGAGCCTGGTTCGAGTTGGGCAAGGGCGCAGGGTGATGCTGGTCCGTATATTAACATGAAGAATGTTTACCGGCAAAGTGAGGCTGCTACTGATAGTCAGACCTATGGTGGTTGGGCGCCCGGGCAGGCATCGGCTATGAATTATAATATGATCCGCTATTCGGATGTTTTGTTGTGGGCGGCAGAAGCAAACGTCGAAATAGGTAGTCTCGCTACGGCGCAAGGTTTGGTAAATCAGGTTCGCGCACGTATGCAGAACAAAACAGGCTGGGTGTATGGTCGTTTAACTGGTTATGGTTTGACAGCAGGTGTAGCAGATGCTGCCAAACCTATTGTTGACAATACACATCCCGCCGCCGATTACCAGATAGGCCTTTATGGCGATGTTGCTACCACAAGTTTTGTCACTAATGGGCAGGCCTATGCCCGGTCGGCAGTATGGTTTGAAAGAAGATTGGAGTTGGCTATGGAAGGACAACGCTTCTTTGATCTCAGGCGTTACGATGGACTATATGGAGGACCTGCGCCAAGTGGGTATATGGCCACTACGCTAAATGCTTACATTAAAACCAACACATCTTATCCTCAGGTGTATTTTGCAAATACTGTATTACAGGGAGCTGTATTTACACAGGGTAGAAACGAAATTTATCCGATTCCTACACCACAGATCAGTGCAGAGCATGGTGCTTTGAAACAGAACCCTAACTATCCATGATGTTGGGCAGGGCTCATAAATAAATGGCTTAATATTTATATTTTCCTCATTTTATTATTTATATTAGCTCACCAATTTTACACATTTAATGAGATTTACTAGCTGCATCTTTTGCTTGCTATTGTTGCTTGCATTGGTTTCTTGTAAGAAAAAAACGCTGTTTGAGCAGATTCCCTCGTCTCATTCAGGCGTTACTTTCAATAACTTGATTATTGAAAATGATTCCATTAATCCTTTAGATAAATTAAATATTTATAACGGCGGCGGTGTAGGTGTTGGTGATTTTAACGGCGATGGACTGCAAGACATCTATTTTGTAGGCAACGCTGTACCAAACCGGCTTTATATCAATAAAGGTAACATGAAATTTGAAGATGTTACCACTGAAGCCGGTGTAGGTGGTGAAGGTGGCTGGGGTCGTGGTGTTGCAGTTGTTGACATTAACAACGATGGTTTGCCAGATATTTACGTTTGTAATACCTTATTAGGCGACCCTAAAAAGCGGCGAAACCTGTTATATATCAACCAGGGCCCTGATAAAAATGGCGTGCCACATTTTAAGGAGATGGCTAAAGAATACGGACTTGATATCAATGTCCATTCCACCATGGCTTCATTTTTCGACTATGATAACGATGGTGATCTTGATATGTACCTCACGGTTAACGAGGCCGATCAAAGTGATAACGTAAGTTTGTTTAAGCCAATTGTGAAAGATGGTTCTGCACATAGTACCGGCCGCCTTTACCGCAACGATTGGGATCCGGTTTTAAAGCACCCTGTTTTTCATGATGTTTCCAAACAAGCCGGTATTTTGATTGAAGGTTTTGGGCATGCAGCCAGTACAGTAGACATCAATCGCGATGGCTGGAAAGATATTTACGTAACTAACGATTTTTTACCAAATAATATCCTCTATATCAATAACCACGACGGTACATTTACCGATCGGTCAAAAGAGTATTTTAAGCATACTTCTTTGAGTGCGATGGGGCAGGAGGTAGAAGATATCAATAATGACGGACTAGCTGATATTCTCGAACTGGATATGAATCCGCCGGATAATTACCGGAAAAAGATGTTTTTGAGTCCGAACAATTACCAGGCCTTCCAAAACATGGATCGGTTCAACTATCAATACCAGTACTCGCGAAATACGTTGCAGCTGAATCAGGGCCCCAGGTTAGGTCAAAACGATTCCATCGGAGCACCAGCGTTCAGTGAGGTTTCTTTCCTTGCCGGTGTATCGCAAACCGATTGGAGCTGGGGCCCTTTGCTTACCGATTTTGACAATGATGGTTACCGCGATTTGATCATTACCAACGGTTACCCGCGCGATGTTACGGACCATGATTTTATGAACTTCAGGGCGCAGTCGTATTTTATTGCCAGCAAGAAGCAAGTGCTCGACCAGATTCCCATGGTAAAGATTCCAAACTTTGCTTTTAAAAATAAGGGCAATCTGCAGTTTGACGATGTGACGGATAACTGGGGCTTTAATGCGCCCACTTTCTCGAACGGAGCGGTTTATGCCGATCTGGATAATGACGGAGCGATGGATGTGATCATTAATAATATTGATGATGAAGCCATGATCTACCGTAATACTTCGCGCGACCGCGATCCGGGCAATAGCCATTACCTGCATATCAAATTTCGCGGCGGTGCAAATAACCGTGATGGGGTAGGTGCCTGGGCCGATATCTATTACGATAATGGCAAACATCAGGTATATGAAAATACACCTTTTAGGGGTTATTTGTCAACTATACAGAATATTGCCCACTTTGGTCTTGGTAAAATTACTACGATCGACTCAGTTGTTATCCGCTGGCAGAACTTTAAAAAACAAACACTAACAAATGTCAAAGCCGATCAGACGCTGAACGTCGATATCAAAGACGCTTCTTCACCTTATGATTTTAAACAACCCGAGATCGATACAAAAGCATTGTTTGCAGAAGTTACTAGGATGCTTGGTGTTAGTTATAAGAATGAAGATAACGACTTCGTGGATTTCAATATCCAAAAGCTATTACCTCACAAATTATCTGAATATTCACCCGGTTTAGCCGTAGGTGATGTCGACGGAAATGGTCTGGATGATATTATAGTCGGCGGAACGTCGAAACACCCCTCACAGGTATTTTTACAACAGAAGGACGGTAAATTTATCCAACGTAACCTGTTGCCACAGGTAAACTTCAACGAGAATTTTAAAGACGAAGGACTGCTTCTGTTTGATGCCAATGGTGACGGAAAACTCGATTTGTATGTTGCCAGCGGCGGGTATGAAAATGATGCTAATTCGCCATTTTATCAGGATCGCTTATACATAAATGATGGGCATGGTAATTTTACTGAAGCAAAGGATGCGCTGCCTAAAAATTTCACCAGCAAACTATGTGTTCGCGCTGTTGATTATAATAAGGATGGTAAAATAGACCTGTTTGTTTCGGGAAGGGTTGATCCCGGAAGTTATCCGAAACCTGTTTCGAGCTTCATCCTGCGTAATGACTCCAAAGATGGCCATGTAAAATTTACAGACGTTACTTCATCTGTTGCAAAAGACCTGAACAAAATTGGCATGGTGTGCGATGCTGTATTTACAGACTTTGACGGCGACGGCTGGCCCGATCTGATGATGGCTGGAGAGTGGATGCCGGTTACGTTCCTTAAAAATGATCATGGTGTATTCAAAAATGTTACAGCATCTTCCGGTGTATCCGACCAATTGGGATGGTGGAACACGATAGTTGGCGGTGATTTTGAACATAACGGCCGTATCGATTATATCGTCGGTAATACAGGTTTAAATACTTTTTATAAAGCCAGCGATCAATATCCTGTATTTATTACAGCAAAAGATTTTGATAATAATGGTAGTTATGATGCTTTCCCATCGGTATTTCTGAAGGACCAGGACGGCAAAATGAAAGAATTCCCGGTTAATACCAGGGATGATGTCATCAAGCAAATGTTAATGACCCGCATCAAATACCAAAATTACAAACTGTTTGCTACAGCCACCATGGATGAATATATAACGCCCGAAATGCGGAAAGGAGCACAAAGGTTAAAGGTGAATAATTTAGCATCGGTATACCTTCGCAATGAGGGAAATGGGAAATTTAAGATGATACCTTTGCCGGTGCAGGCCCAGGTGTCCGAACTATGTGGTATGGTGGTTGATGATTTTGACGGCGATGGAAACCTGGATGTGATCATTAACGGCAACGATTATGGTACCGACGTTACTACAGGGCGATATGATGCTTTGAATGGACTGATGCTAAAGGGCGACGGCAAAGGAGGCTTTGCTCCACAAACAATATTGCAAAGTGGCATTTATATACCGGGTAACGGTAAAGCCCTGGTTAAGGTTTTGGGTGCTAAAGGCAATTACCTGCTTGCTGCCAGTCAGAACCGCGATGCATTGAAGATATTTGAGTTGAACAAAGGTACCAGCCTGGTAAAAATTCAACCGAATGATGCTTACGCTCTGATAAAATATAAGAACGGCAAGATCACCAAACAGGAGTTTTATTATGGAGATTCATTTTTATCACAATCAGGTCGTTATATAAATATTGATGGGAATATAGCAGCAGTAGCAGTTACTGACAATAATGGCCAAACCCGTAATATCACGATTAAATAACCTAAAACCATGAAGTACTTTAAAATCATCATTGCTGTTGCTTTGCTGTCATGCATCGCCTCATGCAAGCACAAGAGCGCTTTACCCGCAGATGCCGACGTATTGAATGCCAACGAAGATGCCCTTACTCATGTGATCATTTACGATGTTTTTACGCCGCCTGTCGCGAGCCGTATATACGCCTATACCAACCTGGCAAGCTATGAAGCGATGAAATATGCTGATCCGAAGTATAATTCGCTGACTTCTCAGTTAAAAGGCTTTGCAGCAATGCCTGAGCCGGTTAGCGGTAAGAGCTATAATTTTGCACTTGCTGCTACCAAAGCATTTTTTACAGTGGCTCACAAAGTAACGTTTTCGGTTGATACGCTCAATAAGTACGAAAATTTGGTATATAATAGTTATAAGAACGCCCTGGACGATTCAACTTACAGTCGTTCAATAGATCTTGGTGAGCGTATCGGTAAAACAGTACTGAAGCGTGGGATGAAGGATAATTACCCACAAACCCGCGGTAAACCTAAATATTTGGGAACCAACACACCGGGTAAATGGAGGCCAACGCCACCTGATTACATGGACGGTGTAGAATTTTGCTGGGGACAGATGCATACGTTGCTGATAGATTCATCGACAATTTTTATGCCGGGTCCGCCGCCAGCTTATAGCGATGATACAACCAGTGTATTTTTCAAAGCTGCCAAAGCTGTTTATGATCAAAATAAGCACCTCACTAAAACACAGGATACCATTGCACGGTACTGGGATGATAATCCATTTGTAGTAGTACATAATGGGCACCTGATGTTTGCCGATAAAAAGATCACGCCCGGTGGGCATTGGATCGGTATCACAACCATTGCAAGCAGACAAACACATGCTGATGGTATAAAAACCGCCCAGGCTTATGCATTGACTTCAATCGCCTTATTTGAAGGCTTTATCACCTGCTGGGAAGTAAAATACAAATATGCCTATGTTCGGCCCGTGACGGTTATCAACGATAAAATTGAAAAAAATTGGCTACCGTTGCTGCAAACCCCACCATTCCCGGAATACACTGCAGGGCATAGTACCATTAGCGCTGCATCGGCTGCCGTGTTAAGTCATGAATTTGGAGAGAATTTCGCATTTCATGATACAAGCGATTTGAAGTATATTGGCCTTCAGCGCGATTTTAAATCATTTAAAGAAGCTGCCAAAGAGACTGCAATGAGCAGGTTTTATGGTGGGATACATTATTTGAACAGCAGCCTTACCGGGGCCAACCAGGGAAACCTGGTGGGTGAATTGATTTGGCAACGTTTAAAACTTACTAAATAATAAACTGATTGACGATGAGTAAACGGAATACTGGCCTTTACGCCTTTTTTGCAATTCTTTTCTTTTCTATTGTTACTACCAGCATGTTCCTTAGTGGATGTAATAGCAATAGTGTTTTTCAGTCTACTGGCGACACAATAGCCGATGGAAAAGTATTGGTTCAAAAATATTGTACCAAATGCCATGCCGAGGTTGACCCAAAGCTGTTGACGAAAGATGTATGGAATTTTCATACGCTGCCTACCATGTCGCGCTACCTGGCCTTATCAACATTCAGCCAAACAAATTATTATAAAAAGCCAACAGATACCGGCGGAGTTTCATTGGATGAATGGTTGATCATCAGGACCTATTTTAATAAACTGGCTCCGAATGAACTACCTGCTATCAAAGAACCACAGCCTTTATTGAATGACTGGGCCGGCTTTACTTTACGTAAACCCCAGCCTGAAGATAAGGTAGTGCACACTTCGATGGTTGCTTACGATAGCCTGAACAGTAAATTATATACCAGCGATTTGGTTAGCACCAAATTGACGGAATGGGATGCTAACCTTAAGCCCCACGTTGTTGCCGAACTACCTTCTGCTCCTGTAGATGCCACCTTTTTGAAAGGTATAAACGGACAAAATGAAGCCATTTTTTCTTGTATCGGGCAGATCATTCCGATGGATTTTCCGAACGGCAAGGTGCTTAGCCTTGAGCTGGATGGCAAAACAGCTGGAAATAAGCCTTCAATCATACAGGAAGATTTGGGCAGACCGGTTCAAACGCTGGCTGGTGATTTCAATAAAGATGGTTTAACTGATTATGTGATACTTGCTCAGGGCCATTTTGTAGGCGGTGTTTATCTGATGAAACAAAAATCTGATCACACTTTTACACAATCGAATATTTCAGATAAAGCAGGTGCTGTTCAGGCCATTGTGGGTGATTTTAATCACGATGGCTGGCCTGATCTTATGGTATTATATGGTTCAGGCGAAGAAGGTCTTTGGCTTTACACTAACGACCAAAAGGGCGGTTTTACCGGCAAAAGCCTGATCAATTTCCCGGCTGTTTACGGTTCATCCAGTTTCCAGTTGGCTGATATCAATCATGATGGCAAACTTGACCTGATCTACACCTGTGGCTATAACTACAAGGATTCGCGAATTTTGAAGCCTTACCACGGCTTGTATATTTTCACCAACCAGGGCGATTGGAATTTTAAACAGGCTTACTACTACCCCATCAATGGAACGACAAAAGCTATTGCTGCTGATTTTGATGGCGACGGCGATCTTGACATAGCAACAATATCATTTTTTGCTGACCTAAAAGGTAACCC
>Ga0164296_1004584_pt1 | contig 12486 bp, 7 predicted proteins | sample GEODES057metaG_FD_113533 | JGI IMG/M metagenome (GOLD analysis project Ga0164296, IMG submission 113533) | Dystrophic lake water microbial communities from Trout Bog Lake, Wisconsin, USA - GEODES057 metaG | ecosystem: Environmental > Aquatic > Freshwater > Lake | place: USA: Trout Bog Lake...
ATTCCACAAGACCAGTTGGATGATTTACTGAAACGCTTAGACTTCGAAAGCATGGATGATCTTTTAGAGGATATCGGTTTTGGCAATCGACTACCGATGCTGGTCGCCCGACAATTGGTGGACCCAAGACAGACCAACGAACGTCCATCCAAAAAAGGTGCGAGCTTATCTCCTCTCATCATCAAGGGCACCGAAGGCATGGTGGTAAGCCTTGCAAAATGCTGCCGCCCCATACCGGGCGATCCCATCATTGGGTTCTTCAATCCAGGCAAGGGCATTGTGGTCCATATGACCGAATGCAAAAACCTCGAAGAACTGGGAAAAAGACAGATCAATTGGATAGATGTGCAGTGGGATAAACAGGCCAGTGGTGAATTCCCCGCCGTCATCAAGCTGGAACTCATGAATCAGGTGGGCACTCTGGCTAAAGTTGCATCCACCATCTCGAAGATGAAAGCTAATATTGAAAATGTCCAGATGCTCAATCAGGATAGTCACCTGTCTGTCGACTACATCACCCTTCTGGTGCGTGATCGTAATCATCTCGCCAATGTGGTCAGAGAACTGAGGAAGCTCACCATCGTGCTTAAAATCTCAAGAGTCAAATCCGAATTGCGCAAACGAGGCGAACATGGCTAAAACCATCATTTCTACTGATCAGGCACCCAAAGCCATTGGCACTTACTCACAGGCAGTCAAGGTCGGAAACACGGTCTATCTATCGGGTCAAATACCATTAGACCCGAACACCATGACCCTAGTCGAAGACGGTATCGACGCCGAAATTCGCCAAGTATTTAATAATCTTTTAGCCGTTGCCGAGGCTTCAGGAGGTAGTTTTTCTAATGTGGTCAAGCTCAATGTTTTCCTTACTGATCTCGCACACTTTTCCCGCGTCAACGAGCTCATGGCGGAATATTTTGTAGAGCCCTACCCCGCCCGAGCTGCCATTGGAGTTGCAGCACTGCCCAGAGGCGCCGGAGTTGAGATGGACGCCATTCTTGTTCTAAATGACTGATTCAGTCTAAACCTCTTGGCCGTAAATCTTATCAATGCCAGCACACCTTCCATTGGTTCATTCAAGGGCGTTGGACTACAAACCTTAAAGAATCTCGAGAAGCTTGGAATCAGGTCGATACAAGACCTACTTTTCCACCTCCCGCTTCGCTATGAAGATCGCACGGAGATTACCCCTTTGGGTGCTCTGGATCCAGGGTCCCACGCACTACTGGAAGCCTCTGTGGAAGAAGCAGTCATCATACCTAAAGGTCGACGTGCCATGGTTGTGAGACTCGCCGATGAGAGCGGCCATGTCAGCTTGCGTTTTTTTCACTATACCCATGATCAATATAGACGGTTCTCGAAAGGCCAATGGGTTCGCTGTTATGGAGAAATTCGGGAGGGTTTCAATGGCTTTGAAATCACCCACCCAGATTATCAACTGATCAATGAATCTCAACGCGGACAAGCAGAAAAAACATTAACTCCCGTATACCCGCTCACAGAGGGACTTCATCAGAAGAACCTACGTCGCCTGATCCTACAAGCCATCGATCATCTTCATGTCACGGACATTGAAGAGTTACTGCCCATGCACCTATTGAGGGATTCCAGTCAAAGTCTCGAAGATGCCCTCCGGACACTTCACTCTCCGCCTCCAGGCTGCCACGAAAACTCTCCCACCATACAGAAAGCCAAGGCAAGGCTAGCTTTTGAAGAATTGTTGGCTCACCACCTGAGCCTTAGTCAATTTAGGGCACAGGTACAAAACCATGGTGCGCCTCAATTATCCGTCTCCGATGCACCCGCCAAACTGTTTGAAAGAGCGCTGCCTTTTACGCTCACTCAAGCGCAAAAACGGGTGATTCAGGAAATACTGAGTGACTTAGAAAGACCTCACCCCATGATGAGACTTGTGCAAGGCGATGTGGGCTCGGGTAAAACCGTTGTCGCAGCCTATGGAGCCCTAGCCGCACTGGGATCGAATCATCAAGTGGCGATCATGGCGCCTACTGAGCTTTTAGCTGAACAGCACGCCAAAAGCTTTCATCAATGGCTAGATCCATTAGGTGTTCGGGTTGTTTTCCTGGGCGGCAAGTCAAAGGGTGAGAGCAGAAAGAAAACGCTTATAGACATTCAATCGGGGGAAGCAGGTGTTGTGATTGGAACACACGCCCTGTTTCAGGACGAGGTTAGATTTTTTTCTCTGGGTCTTATCATCATCGATGAACAACATCGGTTTGGTGTTCATCAGCGTCTAGCGCTCAGAGAAAAAGGACGGCGCAACGACCAGATTCCACATCAACTCATCATGACGGCTACACCGATTCCGAGAACACTGGCCATGCTGGGCTACGCAGATCTGGATCTATCGATCATTGATGAGCGCCCGCCAGGGAGGACGCCGGTTAAAACAGTTGTCCTTCCAGCCTCACGCCGTGAAGACATTGTTGAAAGAATCTCTGAATGGGTCGAACAAAAACGCCAGGTGTACTGGGTTTGTACTCTAATAGAGGAATCTGAGGCCCTTCAGGCGGAAGCGGCGGAGAAATCAGCGGAGCGCCTCAAAGAGTCGCTTCCAGCGGTTCGCATTGCCTTGGTTCATGGACGCCTGAAATCATCAGAAAAAGAAGCGTTGATGCTCGCCTTTAAGGCTGGCGAGATTGATCTTTTGGTCGCAACCACCGTGATTGAGGTGGGTGTCGATGTTCCTAATGCGAGTCTGATGGTGATCGAGAACTCTGAGCGCTTGGGGCTATCACAGCTCCACCAACTCAGAGGACGCGTGGGGCGAGGACCCGGCGAAGCCCATTGCGTTCTTATTTATCAGCCCCCCCTGTCACAGACAGCCCGCGAACGTTTGGGTATTCTTAGAGATACCGATGATGGTTTTGTCATTGCCGAAAAGGATCTCGAGCTTCGAGGCCCAGGAGAGCTCCTTGGGACTCGGCAAACAGGTCAGGCCCAGTTTAAGGTAGCTGATTTAGTGAGAGATGGTCATCTCATGGATCGTGTTCATGAGGCTGCCACAGCCATCACACAACATCATCCAGATTTGATACAACCTATTATCAAAAGGTGGCTTGGCGATGCGGTGCAATATATCGAGGCCTGATCTAAGTTCTCAATAGATAATCGAGCGCCAACCCCAAAAACACAATCGCACCGAACCAGTGGTTATTCAGAAAGGCCTTAAAACACTTAGCCCGGTCATAGTGGTGAATCAGAATTTGTTGGTAGATAAAGAGAAACGAGGCCACCAATAGACCCACGTTATAGATCCAAGCCAACCCAGCCTCACGGCCTGCTATAAAGAGCAGACCCAGCATGGTCAACTGAAGACCGCCGATGATCTCGCGATCCAAGCGGCCAAAGAGAATGGCCGTCGATTTCACGCCAATTTTTAAATCATCATCACGGTCCACAATCGCATACATCGTGTCGTAAATAAGTGCCCAAAGAATCGTTGCCGCATAGACGATCCAGGCCACGGACGGAATTTCATTGAGTTCCGCTGCAAATGCCATTGGAACAGCCCAGCCGAACGCTATGCCTAAGTAGGCTTGAGGGAGCTGTGTAAACCGTTTGGTGAAGGGATAGGTAGCAGCCAGGAAGGCGCCGGGGATTGAGAGCCCAATAGTAAAGGCATTCATGGTCAGAACTAGCGCAAAGGCTGTTAAGCAAAGAATAGCAAAGAGAATAAGTGCTTCTTTGGCTGAAACCTCACCGCTTGCAATGGGTCTCGTATGGGTTCTTTCTACGTGAGGATCAAAGTCACGATCGGCATAATCATTGATTACGCAACCGGCTGCCCGCATGATCGCGGTACCCAGAACAAAGACCACTACGACTCCGACCGAAGGGCGACCCTGACCTGCCATCCAAAGTGCCCATAAAGCGGGCCATAGCAACAAAAAGATGCCAATCGGTTTATCAAATCTCATCAAGCGCCAGTAGGCACTGATCTTTCTACCCCATCCAGTCGTAGATGTCATAGCAACTCGTTGGCTATCGAATAGCTCAGTACTTTATGAGTTCAGGCAAAAAGAACTCAGCCACCAATAATGGATAACCAGGCCCCAGGGTATAGAGAGAACGACGCCCCCAGATAGCTTTATTGGAGTCCAGTTCTTGTTCAATCTCCTTTTGCCATTCTGATTTTTTGACCCGGGCAAGCTGCATCCCAATTCTCTCCAGACGGGAGTCAGCAAAAATAATATGTCCAAGCGGTTGATCACCTAAATGGGCTAACCTTGGGTCGGCGCCTATCAAGGTCCTTTCAGGGATCACACTGCGAGCCAAAACCATGGGGTTCTTTCCGTTCTGTAGGGCTACTTCCCGAATGATTGCCCTGGAACCTGAGGGTAACCCAAGGAGAGCGGCTTCTTCTGGATGTGGAATCCCCCAAGATTGCTTAATTAGTTTCACCCGAAACTTCTTACCAAATAACGCTTGCATCCTTGAGGTCAGAGACCCCTCCTCATAAAGCCAGCTGAGTTTTGCCTTCGAGATGAGCCCTGAAGGGAGAAACGCCGAACGATGCCAGCGAGGAGCGGTTTTCAAAAGCCTGCTTACTGATCTCACGGGTTTTACTCTAAAAAGAATGCATTCTAACAAAGGGGGGGCAACAATCTCGATCTTTCATACCGAGGAGAGACGAAAGAGGCTTCGGATCTTTTGAGGCAAGTACTGAACACGTTGCATATACAGATAGATCACCGGTGTACTGAAGAGTGTGATGATCTGGCTCAGTAATAATCCGCCAATAATACTGATGCCCAGCGGTTGACGCATTTCATACCCGGCACCCCCTCCAAAAGCCAAAGGGAGTGCTCCGAAAAGAGCCGCCATGGTGGTCATCATGATGGGCCTAAAGCGCAATAGGCAAGCCTTGACGATCGATGCTTCAGGACTAAAGCCCTCCTCTCGCTCCAACTGCAAGGCAACGTCGATCATCATGATGGCATTCTTCTTAACAATACCAATGAGCAGAATGATGCCGATGAGCCCAATCACATTCAGTTCTAGATGAAAAAGCATCAGCCCAAGCAAGGCGCCCACGCCCGCCGAAGGGATCGTAGAGAGAATCGTAATGGGATGCAGGTAACTCTCATAAAGCACGCCTAACACGATGTAAACGGCCAAGATTGCAGCTAGAACCAGAAAAGGCTGACTGCCTAGTGACTTCTTGAAGGCTTGCGCCGCTCCTTGAAACTTACCCCGAATATCGACTGGTAAGCCGATTTCCGACTCAACATTTTCTATCTGCTGAATGGCCTGACTAAGAGAAAAACCCGGAGTTAAATTGAAAGACATGGTCACAGACGGAAACTGGTCTGAATGACTCACCGTCAGCGGGGTATTTTCCATCCTAAAATGCGCTACCTGGCTCAGGGGTATTTGCTTTCCGTTTGATCCAGCCACGTAGACTGTATTAAGGGTATCGGCATTTTCCCACTGAGACTCCGGTACGCTCATAACCACATGCGTCTGATTTAGAGGGCCATAGATGGTTGAAACCTGTCTCTGACCAAAGGCATCATAGAGCGTATCGTCAATGGCCTGAATCGAAACGCCAAGACGCATGGCCGTTTCCCGATCAATTTCCAGCATGGCGCTTAAGCCGCCATTTTGCTGATCCATATTGACATCGGTCAGTGACGGAAGCGTTCTAAACGCATTCAAGAGCTTCGGCCCCCAATCCCTGAGTTCATCAAGACTTGTTCCACTTACAGTGTATTGCCACTGGGTCGCACTCATGCGACCACCCAGCCTAAGATCCTGGGGCGCTTGCAGAAAGAGTGTTGCACCCGGAACTTTCGCCAACTTCCCACGTAAACGGCCAATGATCTGATCAGCACTCATCTTTCTTTCATCCAGTGGCTTAAGCGCACCGAAGACTCTCGCCATATTGCCCGAGTTTCCTGAACCACCCCCAGTGAACCCAACCACCGTATCGACACCCGGGTCGTTACCTAATATTTTTAGATATTCCTTAACGGTTACAACCATCGATTTGTACGAGGTTTTTTGATCAGCCATGACCTGACCCATGATCCTGCCGGTATCTTGCTGTGGGAAGAATCCCTTAGGAATAATGGCGTATAGATAGCCCGTACCCAAGATCGTTAAAAAGGTCAAGATCAGCATGATGCCCTGGTGACGAACCACCCAAGTGAGTCCACGCTTATAGTTTTCTTCGATCCAGACGATAAGCCTAAACCACCCGTTCTTGGGGTTACCATGAGATGATCTGATGTGGTCTTTGCTTAAAAGAACACTACACAGCATGGGGGTGGTGACGAGGGAAATCACCATCGAAATCATCACGGCTGAGGCCAGCGTCACAGAAAACTCTCGGAACAATCGCCCAATAAGGCCCTGCATCAGAAGGAGCGGCAAGAATACGGCCACTAAAGACAAGCTGATGGATAAAACCGTGAAACCAATTTCTCGTGATCCCAATAGAGCCGCAGCCCGCGGTGTAAGACCTTCCTCTATATGGCGCGTGATGTTTTCCGTAACCACAATGGCATCATCAACCACAAACCCCGTTGCAATCGTCAGCGCCATCAGGGTCAGATTATTGAGGCTATAACCAAGGAGATACATCACCGCATAGGTACCAAGAAGCGATACCGGAATTGCGATGACGGGTATTAGGGTGGTTCTGGCGTTCTGTAAAAACACGTAGACCACAACGACCACGAGAAAAATTGAGAGCAACAGAGTAAATTCGATGTCTTCCATTGAGGCACGAATGGTGGTCGTGCGATCAATGACGGGTACGAGATTCATGCCTTTTGGAATAGACGCCGCGAGAATAGGCAGTTCTGCGAGAATTCGATCAGCCGTTTCAATGATGTTGGCCCCAGGCTGTCGGTTAATCAACATGATGATGCACGGCTTGCCATCCTTAAAGCCCATGGTCCTTAGGTCTTCTGAGGCATAGCGAATCTGAGCAATATCACGAAGCCTCACGGTACCCCCGGATTTCGCAGCCAAAATCAGGGATCCATACTCATCGACTGTCTTCAGTTGATCGGTTGCCTGAATAATCCAGGTACTTTCGGAGTCTTCCAGAAGCCCTTTCGGACGATTCACGTTGGCATTTGAAAGGAGTCGACGGATATCCTCAAGCCCAAGACCATAATGATTCAAATACTGTGGATTCACCTCAACCCGAATACCTGGAAGTGAACCGCCCCCGATGGTGACCTGCCCTACCCCTCTAATCTGACTTAGCTTTTGCTGGACAACGGATGAAGCTGCATCATAAAGAGCTGCCAAAGGATAAAGATCTGAAGTCAATGACACGATAATGATTGGTGAATCTGCCGGATTCACTTTCTTGTAGCTCGGGTTTGAGGGCATCCCTACCGGCATATAACTTCGCGCCGCATTGATGGCCGCCTCAACATCTCTTGAAGCCCCATCGATATCACGTTCCAAGTCAAACTGCATGATCAAAGACGTGCTACCCAAAGAACTGCTGGAGCTCATCTCGGTAATGCCCGCGATACGACCAAACTGACGTTCCAACGGTGTAGCGACGGAGGAAGCCATCGTTTCTGGGCTTCCTCCTGGAAGGTTTGCTGAAACCTGGATGGTTGGAAATTCAATTTGCGGGAGTGGCGCCACTGGTAGCTTCGTCATCGCAAGAAGACCGATCAAAGCGATCGCAATCGTCAGCAAGCTTGTGGCTACAGGCCTTCGAATAAAGGGCTCAGAAAGATTTAAAGCCACGGTCAATGCTCTCTATAACGAAGAGTCAACACGCTTTTATGGCGTATTCGAACTGGAGTACAGAAACGATGAAAAGATCTCTTCACACAGATTTCTTGAAATAAGTTCTGAGCTTTCTCGAAAGATTGTCAAAACCAAGATAAATGGAAGGCGTTGTATAGAGGGTCATAACCTGACTAAAGATCAAACCACCCACAATTACAACACCCAGAGGTTGCCGGAGTTCCTGCCCCATGCCAGAACCAAGCGCCAATGGAACGCCCGCAAGAAGAGCGGCCATGGTCGTCATCATGATGGGCCTAAAGCGCAATAGGCACGCTTGAAAAATCGCCTCTCTAGGCGTTAGCTTGTCTTTTCGCTGCGTCTCTAGGGCAAAGTCGATCATCATGATGGCGTTCTTCTCCACGATACCAATCAAAAGAACAATGCCGATCAAGGAAACGATGTCGAGATCAAGACCCAGCATGAGAAGCATCAGAAGGGCACCTACGGTCGCAGAAGGGAGCGTTGAAAGAATAGTAATGGGATGGATATAACTCTCATATAGAATACCCAGCACGATATAAACGGTCACAACGGCAGCAATCAGCAGAGGAATTTCACTTCCAAGAGCCCCTTGAAAAGCTTTAGCCGTACCCTGAAAACGCACCTTGATGCTTTTGGGGAGATCCAACTCACCAAGAGTGGACTCAATCTGATCCACGGCCTCACCTAATGACGCGTTTTCTGCCAAGTTGAATGATAGGGTCACGGATGGGAACTGGCCCTGACGATTGATGACCGAAGGACCGCTTTCTTCTACTTTCCTAACCACCCCAGACAACGGTATGGCCTTACCGGAATTAATGGGTATAAAAATCTGATTGATGCTTTCAGGGTTGGTCTGGAAGCGATCCGCCACTTCGAGAATAACCTTGTACTGGTTGATTTGGGTGTAGCGCGTAATGATCTGTCGTTGACCAAAGGCATCGTAAAGCGTTTGATCAATCATTTGCGCGGTTAGACCAAGCTTCGATGCCGTATCTCGGTCAATCACCAGCTTCGTAACCTTAGCCTGATTCTGTAAATCACTTGCAACATCTTTTATTGATGCGAGCTGAAGCAGTTTTCCTAGAACGATCGGCGTCCATTCATTCAGCACCTTTTGATCCGCCGTTTCCAAGGTGAATTGAAACTGTGTTCGGCTGCCTCGATCCTCAATCGCAAGATCTTGAACGGGTTGAAGATACAGCCTGATGCCTTTGACGGTGTCGGCAACTGTCTGGATACGCTTGATCACTTCGGTTGCAGAATCCCGATCTGTGATCTCTTTCAAGTTGATCTGAAAACGCCCGCTGTTAAGGGTTGTGTTGGTACCATCTACCCCCACAAATGATGAAAGACTCGCAACGGCTGGATCCTCCAGAATGACCCGACTCAGAGCCTGCTGCCGGTCCAACATGTCGTCATAAGAAATGGACTGATCCGCCTCAGAAGAACCCAGCAACATTCCCGTATCTTGAATAGGGAAAAACCCTTTAGGCACAACCCAGAGGAGCGTTCCAGTCAGCACCAATAGACCCACAGCACTCCAGACAACCTCCCTATTTCGGTGTAACGACCATTCAAGTGTTCGTCCATAAAACCGAAGTAAACGATCCATAAATGGCCAGGGCTGATCACTTTCTTGTTGTTGCTCCCGTTTTGGAAGAAACGTGCACAGCATCGGCGTCAAGGTAAGCGACACAAACGCTGACACCAAAATCGCCATAGTCAAGGTCATAGCAAACTCTCTAAAGAGTCGACCTAAAACGTCCCCCATGAAAAGGAGAGGAATTAATACCGCAATCAGTGAAGCCGTGAGTGAAAGGATCGTAAAGCCGATCTCACCCGCCCCTTTAAGTGCGGCTTCCTTAGGAGATAAACCCTTTTCCATATAGCGGATGATATTTTCGAGCATGACGATGGCATCATCCACAACGAAGCCGGTCGCAATCGTCAGCGCCATCAGGGTAAGATTATTAAGACTGAACCCTAGCCAGTACATGGCCGCAAAAGTACCGAATAAAGACAGCGGCACGGAAAGACTGGGTATGAGGGTTGCGGGAACATTTCTCAGAAAAAGAAAGATCACCAGTACGACCAGCACAATGGTGGTAAGTAACTCATGCTCAACTGAGCGAATGGAGGCACGGGTCGTAATGGTTCTATCTGAAAGGACTTTCACATCAATCCCACCTGGAAGACTACTCTCCAGCTGAGGCAATAACTCCAAAATACTGTCAACAACTCTGATGGTGTTGGCACCCGGTTGGCGGTGGATATTCAAAATGATGGAGGGTTCATCGTTCATCCAACTTTTTTGACGTTTGTTCTCAGCTTCTTCCACAACTTCCGCAATATCTGAAATTCGAACAGGGGCATTGTTCCGATAAACAATCACCTGCTTACGGAAATCATCCAAGGTCATGATCTGATCATTCGCCAGGATGGTTTCTGAAATAGATGCGCCGTCAAAACTACCTTTTGCTTGATTAACCGTAGCCAAAGTCAAAACGCCACGGAGATCCTCAAGACTGATGGAATAGGCTGAGAGAGCCGTTGGATTAACCCGGATGTGCACAGCCGGTTTCTGACCGCCATTGACGCTGACCATACCCACACCCGGAAGCTGCGAAATCTTCTGAGCAATCCGAGTATCAGCAAGATCTTGAACCTTAATCAGAGGGATGGTTTTAGAGCTCAAGGCCAGCGTAAGAATCGGTGCATCCGCTGGATTACTCTTGCTGTAAGTTGGGGGCGAAGGAAGATCTAAAGGCAAATAGCTATAAGCTGCATTGATGGCTGCCTGAACTTGCTGTTCCGCAACATCGATTTCGAGGTCAAGATTGAACTGTAGTGTGATATTGGAAACCCCCAATGAACTGGAGGAAGACATTTGTTGAAGACCTGAAATCTGGCCTAGCTGTTTTTCAAGTGGCGATGTAATAGTGGATGCCACGACCTCTGGACTGGCCCCAGGATAATAAGCACGAACCTGAAGGGTGGGGTATTCAACTTGGGGTAGCGCCGAAATCGGCAATCGATTAAAACCAATAATGCCGACTAACGTGAGCGCCAGCATCATCATGGTCGTTGCAACCGGCCGATGTATGAAAGGCGTCGAGATACTCACGCTGTATTAATGCTTTTTAGAGGGATCCGATCCACCAGCAAAGGGCTCCGGTCCATCAGAAGCGCCCGGCTGTCTGACTTTGACACCTTCTCTGAGCTTATCAAGACCATCTGTGACAACAACTTCACCTGCGGAAAGACCTGAATCAATCACAGTAAAGTCACCTTCAGAAGGGCCAATAGCAACAGATTTTACTTTGATCGTGTTATCACTGTTGACGGCAAAAACATGATAGCCCTTTGGATCTTGCTGCACGGAAGCCCGAGGCACAAATACTTTGTCTGGAAGCACTTCCAACAAAAGCCTTACATTCACAAACTGATTGGGATAAAGCTGCGAATTTTTATTCTCGAATACAGCCTTCATTCTGAGAGTACCCGTTGAAGTGTCTATGAGGTTATCAGCGCCCCAAAGCTGCCCTGTCGCAAGGAGGGTCGTTCCATCTCGGTCATAGGCTTCAACAGGAAGGTTTGGCGATTCAATCATCCTTTGTTGAACTAGAGGATTCTGATCCTGAGGAACGTTCAGAATAACTGAAATAGGCTGCAGTTGAGTGATCACAACTACAGGATCTAGAACATTCAGGACATTGCCGAGATCCACCAGCTTCAAACCAATCCGTCCAGTCAAAGGGGCGCGAATCTGACAAAAAGAGAGCTGAAGTTTTGCATTATCAATCTGGCCTTGATCAGTCGCAATCATGCCCCTCAACTGATTGACACTGGCATTTTGGGTTTGCAATTGTGATAGCGCAATATAACCCTTCTCCATGAGGTGCTTATCACGCTCAAGCTCCGCTTCAGCAAATTGCAACTGGGCCTTATCACTCGCCAGCTTCCCAGCCGCCTGATCCATCTGACTTTGATACATTCTAGAATCGACCTCTGCAAGGAGGTCGCCTTGCTGAACATTTTGACCTTCTTTGAAATAGATCTTAAGAAGCTCACCCGTTACCCTGGAGCGGACTGTGGTCGTATTGAACGCTGTAACATTTCCTAGCGTATTAAGATGTATCTCAAAATCGCCCTGCTTGGCGGTACCGGTTTTAACTGAAATCGGTTGGTTCTTTTGGTCTAGTTTTCCATCCTTCTTGCCCTTATGTGGAACGATCAACCAGAAAATAACTAGAAGGGCCAAGAGAAGCAGGGCCCATAAGGGTTTCCTTTTTAGATAACTTGGCGCTGCGAACTTCATAAGAAACCCCAAGTATCCAAAATCTTGGGTGGCCATCGAAAGGAGCCGCCGTTATCGACGACTTCATTTAACTGCTGATGATCATAAAACTTAATCATGGATCTCAATTCTTAGGGTTCTTATTGTGAATGCCATATCCTTGCACTGCAGACACCTCATCTAGATCCAGACGACCCAGAGCCTGGGCCAACTGCGCCTTACCGATACGCCAGTTGAAATGTGCCTGAACGTATTGATATCGAGCATTAGCAAGATTGGACTCGGCATTAAGCAGCTCAACAATATTACCTACCCCTTCCTGATAACGGCCTAAAGTAACCTTCTCAGTTTGAAGAGCATTATCCAGGAGCTGTTCTGTATTTTTTAAGTTTTCACGGGTAGCTTCTAAAGTG
>Ga0164296_1004585_pt1 | contig 12479 bp, 11 predicted proteins | sample GEODES057metaG_FD_113533 | JGI IMG/M metagenome (GOLD analysis project Ga0164296, IMG submission 113533) | Dystrophic lake water microbial communities from Trout Bog Lake, Wisconsin, USA - GEODES057 metaG | ecosystem: Environmental > Aquatic > Freshwater > Lake | place: USA: Trout Bog Lake...
GCGCAGGTCGCCCGTCTCAGGTGTGGAAAGGTGAGCAACCTGGTAGTGCAGAGTCAACACTTCCACATTGGATGCCACCGCCTCGCGCGATTTAGCAGCCAGGCGGACGACTTTGAGGCCGGTGGCGTGGATCTTCTCTGCAAGGTGGTCCACCGCCACGTTGCTGGGCGCGCACACGAGCACCTGGCCCTGGCCAGCACGCGCCATGTGGTACACCACTGTGGCGGACGTGACGGTCTTGCCGGTCCCAGGCGGCCCCTGAATGAGTGAGAGGCCTTGTGACATGACTTTACGGACAGCCTCCTCCTGCGACTCATTCAGCGCGGGCAAACCCGGCGCGCTGAGCTTCTTCGGCACAGTGTGGCCGCGACTTGCTTGGCGAGGGTCCACATCGTGGCCAAGCAACGTGTGGAACAGATAGCCACTGATGCACGTCTCGTCCAGGGTGAAGGTCTTCAGCGCCGCGTTCATGCGGTCGTAGCTGGTGCCCTTCCACACACACTCGACGCTGAATCCCGTGGTGTGGTCCACCGGCGCGCCAGCATTGCTGCGCAGCTCGAGGGCCACCTCCTCCTGGGCAGTGAGCTTGACCACCTGCCCCAGCTGCTCCCACTTTGTGATTTTGCCGTCTGCATCCACGTTGCGGTGCTTCAGCTTCAGGTCATCGCCTTGAGCCAGTCGCGCGCCGTCAGCCTCGTCCTTGGGGAAGTAGAAGTACGCAATGCGCTTCTTGTTCAAGCCAAGGTCCCACCGCACAGTCACGCTCTCCTTCGACTGCGCCTCCTTCGTCGCGCGGTCATGCGCGGCCTCGAGACCAAGCAGCGGCGCGAATGTGGCCTGGTACGCGTACGCGTCCACATAACGCAACGCCACCGGAATCGCATCATCGTCCGCTGCCGCCGCCGCTGCGAGGTCGTCCACTGTGGCGCCAGGCTGCGATTTCCACAGCTCCTCCAGTCGGTTGACTTGCTCCGTGGTGATGAACCGCGCGCTGCGCTGCTCCTCCTCCGATGGCACTTTGACGAGCCAGGGCAAGAACACCTTGTCCTGGATGAGTGGCTGCCACTGGCTCGTGTCCAAATTCAAGTCCTTCAGCTCCTTCATCGCCGACAAGTTCATGCCCGGGTCACGCGCGAGCAGCACCACCACATTCTCCGACTTGCACGGGATGAAACCGAGCTGGAAGACGTTGCGAGCTCCAGTGGCGTAGCACTCCAGCACCATGTCTCCCAGCGGGCTGTCCTTGTGCAGAGCCACCTCTTTGTGCTTGGAACGCACCAAGTGGTACACAATGCAGCTGGCCGGCAGTGTGGCTGGCCGGGAGTTGCAGAACCACTTATTGGTTGCAACACAGCGCACCACGCTGCCTGGGTTGGAGCAGCCACAGTAGGCGCAGGCCCATTCCGGCAGCGCCGCCGCTGTGCGTCCGTAGCCGTCGTCTTCTGCGTCCTCGAACGCGCCCTGGAGGGGTGGGCAGGAGAGAGTCACAGACGCGGTGAGAAGGCGAAGCAACCCTAGTGACACTGACAGCAGGCAGGCCTCGACACCGCTCACACGCGTTCCCGACTCTGCGTACACCCGCTCGACACGCGCACGCAGGCTGGCCACTGCTGTCGCGAGCAGCAGAGGAGCCGCCAAGGCGCGGGGCGACACATTCACGCCGCTCTCTCCAGAAGGTCCCGTCGCCACCAAATGTGGGCCACGCACCGACGCCTCCAAGTGCAGCCTGTCCACCGCGTTCGTCAAGTCGTCGTCGTTGGCGTTCGGCTGCGTGGAAGGAGTGGCCAGAGCGACAGCCACCGAAGGAGCGCGACTTTGTCAGTGTCTGTAATGGTGGAAGCAGCGCTCGTAAAGGGACGCACCAGGTCGCCCTCGTCCGCCCACGAGTGCAACTGGCCCACGCCGAAGCCCGCCATGCCGTCAGTGCCGGCACGGGCCGCAGGCCAGGCGAGGCCGCAGCTGTGGCACCGCCCTCGCTTGCGTCATCACGAATTCAGCGCTGGAATTCGGCGCTTCGCAGAGCAAGCATGGGTAAAAACACGCATGGAGCAAAACATCGGAGACGGAAGGAGGAAGCGCAGGCGGCAGCGGCGGCGGCGGCTGAGGAGAAGCTTGCAGGTCCTGGACAGACGCCAGATGAGGACGAGCTCCCTCAAGTGAACGAAGCGCAGGAAGCTGACATTGATGACGAAGCGCTGGCTGAGGCGCATCGCGCAGCTGGCGTGCCGGCGGACGTGGACGACATTACCGCCGAGCGCGAGCAGCGTCGCTTGCAGAAGAAGGCGAAACGGAACGAGCGTAGAGCCGCGGAAGCGGCTGAGAAGGAAGCAGCTGTGAAAGAAGGCCGCCCCGTGCCGCTGACTCCGAAAGAACAGCGCCGAGTGGACCGGCAGCAGCAGCAGGCGGCGAGAGAGGCAGCCAAGCAGGCAAGGCTGGACGCGCGGTTGGCGAGAGAGGCTGCTGGACCGGAGCAGCGTGATGCGGCCCCGACGAAGACACATGCTGCGGCTGTGCCTGCCACTGCGCCTGCTAGTGCAGCTCCTCCACAGCCCGATGCCAACGACTTGTCGCTGACCATCTTCGTAGCTGGCTTGCCATTCGAGAGCGTGCGCGACATTGCGGGTGTATTCACAGCACACGGTGCAGTGGCTCATGTCAGCCGGTTGTTGCGTCCCGACACGGGGGAGTTCAGCGGGATGGCTCTCATGAGGCTTGCAGACGATGCGAGTTTCCACGCCTGTTTAGCGCTGAATGGCCTAGCACTTGATGATGCAAGTGCAGTCACGTTGAGTGTCAAGCGCGCGAAATCGAAGCCTGCGGCTGAGGCGATTGCGACGCATGTGAAAGAGGACATGCCAACAGTAGGTGAAGAGCAGCACAAGCTGCAGGTAGCTGCGGTGAAGCACGCAGCACCGCTGCAGGTGGACGCTCAGTCACGGGTGGTGTATGTTGGCAATTTGCATTTCGATGTCGATGAGGACAGCTTGCGTGGCGCATTTCCTGACCTGCCCATTGAGGCCATCACCTGGGGCCTGGCAGACCCAGCAGACCCGTCCACATTCAGAGGCTACGCGCATGTGCGGTTCGCGACGCATTCTGACGCACAGCGCGCGACGGAGTTGAACGGAAGCGATGTACTCGGCCGCCCTATGCGTATCGCGTTCGAAGTACCTCGACGCAAGCCTCGCGAGGAAGAGCATCGACAAGGGGATGCAGTGCCGACGCCACCAGAGAGTGCTACTCGCGCATATGTCACCGGCCTTGCGTACGATGTAGACACCAATGCAGCCACAGCAGCGCTCATGGCGGTCCTGCCTGGCGCGCAGCGCGTCAAGTTAGGATTCGACGCAGCTACGGGCGCGTTCCGGGGCTACGCACACATCGAGTTCACGACACCAGAGCAGCTGGCCGCAGTTGTCAAAGTCGGCAGTGCCTCCGTTCTAGGCCGCACTGTCAAAGTGACCTACTCCAAGGAGAAGGCACGTATCGCAGGGAATGCATCGGGACCGAAAAAGGCACGGAAACGGTAAAATAATGAAGTCGAAGGCAGAAACTGTTTCACTTTGTGCGGAGGCGGAGCGTTGCCGAACCAATGGACACCTCTCGACTGCTCATCGGACTCGATGACCGACTATTTCTTGGTGGCGGCGTGACTCCACGCGCCGGCGTCGCACTGTGCCGCGAGGGTGATGGCGGCGGCAACTTGCTGCCATTCACGAGTGGACGGGCAGCACTGCTAGGCGATGGACTCCGACCTGTCGTCCGAGGCGCTGATGAGGACCGTGATGCACTGCCTGTCGGCGTGGATGATCCTGCACGCGCACTTGTGAATGCACCACCTCTGCGCGACACCAGTGGGTCAGGCGTGGTCGCCCGACCGCGGGTTGAGGTTGCCCCAGCGGGGGCGGTAATACCGGATATGATTCTTGCACCTGCACGTGCTGCTGCTGCTGCTGCTCCGAATCGACCCAATGGCGCTGCATCTTGTTGCAGCTCAACCCTCACAGGCGATGCCGTCCTGCTCACACCACGCGGCACTGCACCTGCTGCCGTCACAACTGCATGCTTCGTTGTCCCGCGCATGGCAACTGTAGTCGTGTCCACTTCACGACGCAGTGCCATCAAGGAATGGAGCAAGCAATCCGCCGATGGCGTCTTACTGCTGAGCAGCTCTGATGTCGCACGCAGCGCCTCTTGTTGCTCTCCATCTTGTCGTGCAGCTTGTGCACCACCACGCTGCGTCCTTGCAAGCGTGCTCGTTGGACTACCCCGCCGAGTGCTGCTGCAGCTACGCGTCGCAGGGCTGGCAGTGCTCTGAAAAGCTGCCCCTTCCTGCAATCGTCGTATCTGCGCCAACGCTGCGGCGCCACGCTGCTTCAACGCGTGCCGTGTGACTAAATCGCCGCCAGTGCGGCCCGTATCTGGCGCCTCGATGCAATCACCGCCTGCACTGGGGCGCTGGGGCACACCCCATAGCCTTGACAAGTCCACTGCCAGAGCAGCTGTAGCAGCTGCGCAGTCATGGCTCTGCGGTGCTTCCGTCATCGCTGTTGGCGCAGCATGCATGCTTGCCCTGTCCAACTCACTTGGCGGTACTTGCTCGCGGTCCGTGCCATCGATGGACATTTTTTCGTCGCCGCCCGCGTCACTGGCGCAGCTGTCATCGCTTTCAAGCTCGAACCCGTCACTGTCCACGCTACGGCGCCGAGGTCGTCGGCGTGCTGGACGTATAGCCACATGATTGGCAGCTGCTTGGGCTGCCACAGTCTGTTTGCCACCTGCCTTGCCTGCCGCCACCGCCTGCTCAGCTGCGCGCTCAACAGCGCGCAGGAGCGGCTGGACGCCGTCGACAGTGAGACGAGTCACTGTCGGCGCAGCTCTATCACTGCTGTCCAAAAGCAAGCCTCCACATGCAACACGCAGGCGGTCTCTCCACCCAATCAACCCCTCCGCAAGCCATGCAGCATGCGCTTCTGCCGCCGCTGCCGCCTCTTCCTGGCGCTGCGCCTCAGCCTGAGTGGCGGCAGCATCAGCAGCGATGTCCGCTGCCATGCCTGGCGACAAGCCTGCCACGCATTGCACAGCGACCTGGCTGACCGCATCGAGCTCCGCCCGCAGGCGACTCGCCTCCTCCCGCTTGTCTTTAATAGCCGCTTCCAACTCATGCACGAGCGCGACCCCTCGGCTGTGCTGCTCCTGAATGCCCCGCAATGCAGCCACCACGCCTTGCGCGTCTCGACACGATGTGTACGGCCGCAACGCCTTGAACGGGTCCACATCTTCTTCGTCACCCACAGTGTTGTCACCAATACCGCTACTACTGGGCGGCTGCTTACTCCCGACCGCCGATGCCGCCCTTCCAATCTGTTTCTTCGCCCGTTTCGCTGCCATATCAGCGGTCTCACGCTGCTTTTTCAGCTCTGCGAGGTGCTGACGCGCCGCGTCCCGTGCCGCACGAGCTGCTTCAGCCTGCCTGGACGCGAGCTGGGCATCTGATCTCAAAGCTGCCAATTCAGCTGCCCATTGACTGCACTGCTCTTCTAACGCCGCCTGTGCGCGAGCCTCTTGGCCATGACACGCATCTACCGCCTGCTGAGCAGCTGCTGCTACAGCAGGCATGCCGTCCGCTTTGCGTGCTAAGGCCGCTGCGTGTGCTGCGGCGCGTTCAGATTGCGCGACTGCTGCGCGGCGATCCGCTACTAAGCGCCGGGTCATGTGCTGCCAGCACTGTGCGTTGAATTCTGTGAGCACAGAACGAGCGATGAGAATGAGAACGGATAGCGAACGGGTGGCAATACCAACAGGTGTGGAGTGACACACATACCCATCTCTCTGCATTCCGCCAGCAGCTCCTGCTCTTCGCCGGCACCTGCATTGATTGCCGCAATGGCAGCATCCGCTTCCTGGCACACATGGTGCATGGCGCGTGGATGATGAGTCTGGTGGTGGTTTGAAACATGGTGTTCTCCTGTCACGCGCACCCTGGCTGCAGTGGCCTCAGCCTGCAAGTCATGCAGGACGCTTGTCAGTTTGGCCACAGACGCCTGACGCTGAGAAACTGGGTGGATGCATGCATGGAGGTGTGGGAGTCAGCGCGTGGACCAGGGTCGATGTGGGAGCAGAAATGACAGACCACGGCGTGGGGTGCGCACTTGTGAATGCGATGCCGCTGAGTGCGTCACGCAAGGCAGTAACCGCATCCTGACCTCCACGAGCTGGCAGCGTTGTTGACGCGACAGCGCCTGATCTACCTCCAGTTGCGCGGCCTGAGCTCGGAGAAGGCTGTGGCGCAGTCGCCGCTGGCACTCCTCTCCCGGGCCGTGGCGCTGACTGTGCTCTCTGAGTCACCGGCGTCGTCGAGCGCTGAAGTACCGGGGACATGGGGTGCAGGTGGGGGGCGTTAGTTCCGTGAAGGACAGAACGCGCAACAACAGTTCTGTCTGTTGGGAGTGGGGTGCAGTCAAAGCATTGACCACACGCACCGAGCCGGCTGCACCTGGCGATGGAGACGCAACACGCCCACGACTTGCGTATGGACTGCTGCTACGCAGTGCCCTGCTTTGCGACGAGGACAGCCCCACGGCTGACAGGGCGCTTGTTGTCGCGGCCCCCCTGGTCTGCGCGTCTGCATCCCGCATGCGACCCGGCACACCTCGCGGTGGTCGGGTAGCATGCATGAAGGCGAGCTAGCAGCGCTGTGCCAAGGGCGTTCACCGTCCAGGCGGAGGAGAGACAATGGAGTTGAGCTATGGAGGGGTACTTTATGGCCTCTGGTGCAAGCGCATCACAATGCCGGCTGCGGTGTGGCAGTGCACAGATATCCATCCACATTGAAATTGACTACGGATACAGAAAAAACACAGACGCGTCGATTCAGAGCGAGCTGGCCCTTCGCAGGACTCTTGTACACCCATGCACGCTCCAGCCGGCGCCATGCTGCGCCTGGGCGCTGCTCCTCGCACAGTGAGGGTCCCCACTACTGCGCGCGTGGTGTTCTCCCGGCCAGCGGCTTCGCAGCAGGCGCTTCGCCGCTGTTTCCGCAGCCGCAGTGTTCGCACCTCCACCGTGTGCTCTGCCAAGTCGTCTGACGAGCAGGCGTCCGCGTCGCTAGGCGGGGGTGATGGCGTACCACCGGGTGGTGGGAGCGGCGGGGGCGACGGGCTGCCTGAGCAGCCTTCGGAACCGGAGGACGACGACGACACAGAGCCGCTGCTGACAGCAGCGCAGGTGCGTGTGTGAAAGTCTGTCTGTGCATGGGGGCTGCATGCATGCGCGCGTGGGTCCCAGCCACGCGGGTATCGCTCCTTTGTGCACTTGGGGCCTTGCTAACTGCCACTGTTTGCCGGGTCATCCTTTCCCTCGCACCCCCTACCAGGTGCAAGCGCAAGCGACTCAGGCACGCGTGAAGTTGCCCACAGACTTGGTGGACGTGGCCACAGCACATGGGTTGCGCGCAGGTGTCCTTGAGCGCTATCTGGCTATCGCCAAGGGCAGCGGCCTGCTCAAAGCACTGTGCACCGCGTCGCCGTTCATTCGCGACCGAGTGCTTGCGGACCCGCTGCTGGGTTTCAAGCTCCTGGTGGAAGTCCTCCTCGACGTGGGTCTGGCCGCGTTTACAGAGTTCAAACGCACGGGCGGCCCAGACGACCGCTTCTCTGAAGTCGAGTTCTTCGCGACAGACTTGCTTGTCGGCAGCTTGCTCAACTGCGCACTGGTGCTGTTCATCGCAACACCCGTGACTCTCGCGAAGACGCCCGCCGCGGCTCCAGGCCTGTTGGGTGCTCTGGCTGCACTGCCTCCTGCGATTCTCGCCGCTGCGCCCAAGGGCGTGAGGTATACCGCCACGCAGCGCCTGGCTGGACTTGCACGGACAAGCGCCTTGTATGGCGCTGCTGGATTCGCATGCGGCATGACAGGCCAGCTGGCTGCCAACCTTGCTGCCCAAGTGCGTCGGGCCATCCATCCGGCAGCATCCAAGGCTCAGCAGAAGAGCGGCCGCAATGCGCCGGCGGTGACAGAGGAGATGCCTCCTATTATGCGGACCGCCCTCCTGTGGGGCGCGTTCTCTGCTGGATCCGCAAATGTGCGATACCAGCTGCTCGCTGGCCTCGACCAGGCTGTGCTTGCGCTGCCAGTGTCACAGCGTCTCATTATCCTGCCGGCTGCAGTCACAGCAGCGGCACGATTTGCAAACAACATTGTGGGCGGTGAGAATTTCGCATCCATGGCCAGGTTCTTCGGAGTGCAGTGATAATGCAATGCACAACCCTTTGGATTGCTCTTACACAACACACAGAAGTATGGTAGTATCGTCTGCGATGTGCAGGCTGTGCAAGTATTGGTAAACCCATTCTCAGCTGCTCTCTCTGTTCCCCCCCCCTCACAGGAACATGAGGCCGGCTGCGCCACCGGCAGTGAAGAACTGCACGTCTGCAGTGCTGTCCACGCCGTAGACATACCCGCCCGTAAGCCCACCACCATCGGGACCAAACGCAACACTGCGTCGGCCCACAAAACCCGTCACGCGGCGAGCAGCCGCCGCCGCCGTGGCGGCGCTGGGGGCAGCTTGCGTGATTGGCAGGTTATCGAAATCCATGTCCTCCTCCTCCTCGGCATCGACATCGCCTTCCAATGCAGCAGCTGGCATCTCCGCCTCCTCCTGCTCTTCGTCCTGCTCCTGCTGCTCCTCCTCCTCATACATGTGCTCATCATGCACATCATCGCTCATGCCTACCGCATGAGGGGCGCCACTGCGACGAGACTGCTTCTTGGCACTGGCAGCCTTGCTGCCACGCTGCTTCACAGCAGCTGGAATCGGCGTGCCGCGTGCAGCCTCTTTGCGCTGCGACTTGGCAGCGGTGGCACGCTTGGGAGGCGCAGTACGAGCCTCCTCACCGTCCTCCATGTCCTCAGGAGAGGGCTTGTCACCCGGGCGCACAATACGGCTGCCGTGAGCATCCACCTTGCCGAGCTTCTCATACACGCGGCGCCAGTAGGGGTCGCTCAGCAGGAAGAAATCGAAGTCCTCAGCCGCTTTCTTGCTCGCAGCAGGCGCCTTCTTGACAACCTTCTTCACGACTGGACGTCGAGGTTTGGGCTTCGGCGGTGGCGCATCAGGCAAGCCGCCGAGCTTCTCGTACACCCGCTTCCAGTGCGGATCCATGGCCAGGAAGAAATTGGCATCATCCACGCCAGTGGCCTGAGCCGCACCGCCAGCAGCACGGCGTGTGGACACCGTCGTGGCCGCTGCAGTCGCATTGCCAGATGCAGTCTGCATCTTCTGCTTCTTGCTGCTGCCCCGCCGCTCGTGCGCAGCGCCACGCTTCTTGGCATGTGCGGGCTTGGAGGCAACAGGTGGGCGTGGCTGGGCAGTGCCTGCAGGTGGCAGCGGGCATCCCAGCTTCTCGTACGCACGCTGCCAGTACGGGTCCAGTGACACGTAGCTGAAATTGGAGGGCAGGACACCTTTGGCACGCGTCATACGTGGAGCGCCTTCCACCACAGGACCGGCAGTGGCGGCAGCACCTCCAGCAGCAGCCTCGTCTGGCTCCTCTTCATCGTCCCCCTCATCATCATCAACAACAGCGTCCACTGCCTGAGTCGCATGCGGCAGCACGACGAAGGGCGCCACCACTGGCGTCTTGGCTGGGGCAGCCACAGCCTTGGCCTTGGCAGCGGTGGCAGGCACCATCACATGTGCACGACCATCCTCCTCGCTGTCGTCACTGGCAGCTGCAGCCGCGAGGCCGGCATCAGCAGGCGGAGGAGGAGGCATGGCAGCAGCGGCGTGGCCAGTGCTTGAAGGAGGCATCACCATCTCCTCTTCTGCGGTTATGTCTTGAGTCCCGCCTGGACGCACATCCTCCTCCTCCTCCTCCATCGGCGGAGGCGCTGGCGCCCACCCAGCGCCGACGTCGTCATCATCAGCAGCAGCGACACGGGGCGTAGGACCTGGCGTCAGGGCGGGCGCTTCGAGGCCTGGCGCGGCGGCTGGCGTCCGCGCTGGCTGCGCGTCACTGCGACGGCTGGCAGACGGGCTGAACACTGGCGGTGGGGGCACTGAGAGGCGGAAGCTTGCGCCTGGTGGCGGTGCGCGGGGGGCACTGGTAGGCAAGGTTGAGCCTCTCAGCAGTGTCGCTCCCGCGCTCGGCCGCGCACTCACCGGCGTCTGGCTCGCGGCCAGCGGCGCAGCGGCAAAGCCGGGCGCGGTGCGACTGGGGCCTGCGGGCGCGCCCTGCGGCGCGGTCCGGGGCGTGGGCACGGGGTTGCGGACCAGCAGCACCGGCTTCGGCGCCTCGCACACCACCGCCTCACCGCCGCAGCGGGTGCACCCGTCCAGACTGCGAGCAGACGCACAAGGGGAGTGAGTCAGCGACGCGTGAAGGTCCGTGAGCGCGGGCAGCCGGCCGGAAGACTCGTTTGAACTGCCAGACAAGGCGTCCCAGGGCGAGGTGGCGTGAGCGGGGGTGAGCGTGTGCACGCACTGGTAGTTGCACCAGTCGCAGCCACGCAGCACGAACTGGCTGCTCAGCGGCGAGCACAGCGGCGAATCGGAGCCGTCGGCAGAGCCAACAACGCTCTGCGAGAGGGTGTTGTCCTTGTTACTGAGAGAAGACAGAGACCACAGCCCGTGTCGTGTCAGTTGGCGCCCCCACAAGCAGGTGAGTGCGAGAGTGCGATGCGTGCCTGTACAGTGGCGCCAGGGGCGCGCGACACGTGCGAGGCGTGCAGTCCCTGTGTGTGTGAAGCACAGCAGGAGGGTTTTAGGGTGAGTCAGCAGGACGCGCGCGGGTGAGTCCCCTGGCGAGAGACGCACGTGGCGCCGCAGCCCGGACACGGCAGGTTCCAGCGTATCATGTTGCTTTTCCCGGGGGATCCTTCTGCTGCCACACGTGACGTGTCAGCTCAGCCAAAGAGAGATCTCTCCTCGCGGTTGCGACTCCGGGCCTCTCGTACGCAGTCCTTCGGAGCTGCCTTCTTCCACGCAGCACGTCGCCCGGGCGAGCTCCCGCAGCGAGATACCTGTCCGTAGAGCGGCGTCCAGAGACCCAAACACAGAGGGCAAGGCGGACCATGCAGGCCGCGCCGCTGCAGCACCTGGCGCTCCTGCAAGCACACAACCAAGCGCTCTGCTTCGCGTGGCTCCCGCTCGGCTGGACCGGCCCTGCGCAGTGGGTGGGGGCGCCCGTGGGGTTGCCTGGGCCTGTACTGGCCCCGCAGCAGGTGCCAGTGACCCTCAACACCGCCGTGCCTCACCGCACAGTGTCTCCAGCAGTTTCGGTACGTCACACACAGCCCTGCAGCTGCCCGGGCAACTGCTTGCCCGGGCCTGCAGACGCGCGCGTGCAGCGGGGCACGGTGTAGATACCCCTCGTGCATTTAGGGGCTACTTCTTGACACAGCCACCGCGCTGACGGCACCGCATAACACCCTTCAGGAGAGCTGCCCAGCCCCGGACAAGGCGGCTGCCCCGCAAGCTGGCCGCCCCCCGCGGCGCGCGGCACGAGGAAGCGGCGTGGTGGCAGGGCAGCCGACTGCCCTGCCCCGCCTGCCTGGCCCCCTGCCTCCCCGCAGCCGCCCCCGGCGCAGCGCGGGGAAGGAGTCTGGGAGACGGACGAGCAACTACCGCGGCGTGTCGTTCCACAAGCCGTCCGGCAAGTGGCGCGTCCGCATCAAGGTCGGTTCTCAGGAGGTCCGCCTGGGCTACTTCTCCACAGAGCTGGAGGCTGCGCACCGCTACGACGACGCAGCCCGGCTGTACCACGGCGCTGACGCGTGGCTAAACTTCAATAGCGAGGGAGAGCAGCTAGACACTGGACTGAGTGCTGCCAGACGCCCGGCTGGGGCGCTCGATGCGGCCACGGTCGCAGCGCCGACACACAAGGCGCCACATAGCCAGCCTGCATCTGCAGCGGCGCGGGCTGCTCAAGCTCGTGCTCGCAAGGCACCAGCACCGCTGACAGTGCCACAGGGTGCCGCCCCGAGCGCTGCAGACACCTGCCCCCTGCCTCGCCAGCCCAGCTCCGGCTCCATGGCGCTCACAGTCTCTGGCGCTGGTGGCACGCCGCCACGCAGCCCTGGATCTCCAACCTCAGTGCTGCCGCCTGGGGCTCAGAGCAAAGGCGTCGCAGCTATCAACGCTGCCCTTGCGTGCGGCACGGCTGGGCCTGCGTCTATTTTCCAAAGCAGCATGGTGCTGCCGGTAGTCGGACAGAGCATGCCACGGCAAGACGGCACAAAGGAGGCATTCATGGCTGCGAGCCTGTTGCTGGGCATGCAGGCGCCGAGTGTCTAGGGCCAGTGGTACGCAATCTGCGTGTGCTTCTTGTCATCCTGCTGCTGCTATGGGCTGTGTTTTCTACCGAAGGGGGGGATGATTGGGGGGGGGGGGGGGGGGACTTTTGGGTCTCTCGTTTGTTTTCTAGAAGAACTTTTCCCAGCCGCCGCCCCCAAGGCGGGCCACCCCCCCCCCCCCGGCA
>Ga0164296_1004586_pt1 | contig 12476 bp, 9 predicted proteins | sample GEODES057metaG_FD_113533 | JGI IMG/M metagenome (GOLD analysis project Ga0164296, IMG submission 113533) | Dystrophic lake water microbial communities from Trout Bog Lake, Wisconsin, USA - GEODES057 metaG | ecosystem: Environmental > Aquatic > Freshwater > Lake | place: USA: Trout Bog Lake...
GGCCACCGTTGCGGTGCTGGACGCATTGGGGGCGCCGTTCGCCTGGGATACCCAACTGGGCGGCATGGCGGCCATCGCCGCCTGCGGGGACCCGCTGCCAGACGCCACTTTGGCCAGCATCCGCCAAACCAAGCTGGCGCTGAAAGGTCCGCTTACCACCCCGGTCGGCGGCGGTTTCCGCTCCGTCAACGTGCGCCTGCGGGAGGAGTTCCACCTTTACGCCAATCTTCGCCCGGCCCGCAGCCTGGTTCCCGGCGGCCGCTATGAAGATATCGACCTCGTCATCGTGCGGGAAAATCTCGAAGGCCTCTACGTCGCCTTCGAACATTACATCTCCGTCGGCGACGACCCGCATGCCGTCGCCATCTCGTCCGGCGTCAACACCCGCGACGGCTCACGCCGCATTGCCGAATTCGCCTTCGACTATGCCGTGCGCAATGGCCGCAAAAAGGTCACCATCGTCCACAAAGCCAACGTCCTGAAAGCACTTACCGGCGTGTTCCTGGAAACCGCACGCGAAGTGGCGAAAAAATACGAAGGCCAGATCGAATGCGATGACCGCATCGTGGACGCCTGCGCCATGCAGCTGGTGCTCAACCCCTGGCAGTTCGATGTCATCGTCACCACCAACCTCTTCGGGGACATTCTCTCGGATCAGGCCGCCGGCCTCGTCGGCGGGCTCGGCATGGCGCCCGGCGCCAATATCGGCCTGCATGCGGCGATTTTTGAAGCCGTGCACGGCTCGGCACCGGACATCGCCGGCAAAGGCATCGCCAACCCCACCTCGCTGATGCTCGCCGCCGCCCTGATGCTAGAACATGCCGGCATGCTCGATAAACGCCGCCAGTTGGAACGCGCCATCGATATGGCGCTGAACACCGACAACGTCCGCACCAAAGACCTCGGCGGCAACGCCTCAACGCAAGACTTCACCCAGGCGGTGCTGAAACGTCTGGCGGCCTGAAACAAAAACGGCGTCGCGACCGCGCCGCGACGCCGTTTCGTTTCAGCCGACTTCATTCAGCCAACCGGTATCGTCCTCGCCATCGGCGGCAACGCCACCACCCTTTCGTACCAGGCCGCCAGTTTCGGATGTCCTGGCCGCCAGGGTTCATGCGCAAACCGGAAATCGAGATAGCCCAGCGCGCACGCCACCGTAATCTCACCGATTGTGGTCAGCGCGCCCAGCGCCTCCGCCCCGGCTTCCAACTCATCCACCGCGCGATCCACCTTGCCGCGCTGCAAGGCAATCCATTCCACCCGGCCCTGATCCTGCGGCAAGCCGATTTCCCGCCGGCGCGGCTGGCTGGCATCCATGATTCCATCCGCCAACGCCTGCAATTGCAGCGCCTTCCAGCGCGCCGCGCCCGGGGCCGGGAATAATTTCGGCGCATCGCCGATACTGTCGAGATATTCGCAGATCACCGGGCTGTCATAGAGCGCCAGGCCGTCATCGGTCAGCAAAGTCGGCACCTTGGAGAGCGGATTGGCGCCGGCCAGCGCGCCATCGGTGGTCTTGATCGGCCAGGCTTCCACCTGCCCTTCAATCCCGCGCGCGATCGCACACGCCATCGCTTTGCGGACATACGGGCTGGCGGCTGAAAAGGCGAGTTTCATAAGTCGGTTCCCTGATTTCCCAGGAACCTAGTGTGCCGGCGGCACCCGCACCGACGCAAGGGGCACGCAGTTAATGCGTCGGCGCGTCACCTTCAACCGCATCGAGCCAAAGATAGATCGTCTCGATCGCCGCCTCCGCCAGGCGCCGCTCACGCAGCGCCAAAGCGAGGTCGGCCACATCGCACAAACCGGTAGTCATTGTCCGCTCCGCCAGCCCAGGCGCTAAGGCGGGCATCAAGTCGCAATCCTGCCGTGCCATAGCGTTCAGGCAGCCATCGCCGCAATCTGCACCCGCGGCGCACGGCGGCTTTGCACGATCGGGCGCGCCATCTGCTCCTGCGGCGCCACCGTCGTATCCAACCGATAGCCTTGGCCCCACACGGTGGAGATAATGTCGCCAGAGCCGGCATCGGCCAGCTTCTTACGCAGCTTGCAGATGAACACGTCGATGATCTTCAGGTCCGGCTCAGCGTCGGCGCTGCCATACAGGTGATCGAGGAAGGTCGCCTTGGTCACGACGCGCGTATTGCGCAGCGCCATCAGCATCAGCACCTGGAATTCCTTGCCGGTCAGCGCCACCGGGCGGTCATTGACCAGCACCGAATGGTTTTCCACATCAATCGCCAGCGGCCCAACGCGCAACACCTGGTGGCTAAAGCCTCGCACCCGGCGCAGCACCGCATGCAGGCGGGCGATCAGTTCACGGTCCGAATACGGCATCAGCATCACATCATCGGCGCCGGCATTCAGCACATTCGGCACTTCGCCCGGCATCGGCGGAATGAGCGCCAGCAGCGGCGTGGTAATCGCCGTGCCGCGCAGGCGCCGCACCAAAGCGGCAACGTTAACGTCACGCGGCTGAGAGCCCACGAGCACCATGTCAAAATCATAATGCCGCAACAACTCAATGCCATCTTCCAGCGTATCGGCCAGTTCGTGGTTCACATCTTCCCCGCGCCAAACGCGGCAGAGTTGCTGGTAGGCGACAAAGTCGTGTTCGATGACTAGAATGCGCATCTCGATAAAACTCCCGTGTCCGACCAGTTCCACTCGCACGCACCGCCCGCATGGCGACTAACGTGGTGTTGCTGACATCTTCCACGGGGTTAACAGCAACAAGCGTGCCAACTCTTTTTTAGCCCCTCAGACATGTTTTACCCATCTTTCGACCCGTTCTGACCGTCGCAAAATGCAAAAAATCTAACAGTTCCCCGCTTTGGTATTGCAGAATGGGGCACCGTCTCACATAATAAGAGACTGTAAGTTTCGACCCATTACGTATCCGCCCCTCAGGGCATCCAGCCAAAGCGTCGTCTGATGATAGGCCACGCCAATTTCGCAAAAAGGTCTGACCTTGCCAGAGCGATCGCCCGCGCCTGCCATTCTGCTGATTGAAGCCAGCGCCACCGTAGCCCTCTATATCACCGCTGTGTTGCAACGCATGGATCTGGCGGTCCAACGCCTGGACCCGGCCGCCGCGAGCATACCTCTGGCCGATAATGCGTTCGCCATCGCCATCCTGGGTGCCCCCGCTGCGGGACTTGTGCCGGCCTGCGCCCAGGCCGGCGTGCCGGTGCTGGCGCTCTGCCCGGCCGGCGAGAGCATTCCCGGCGCTACCGCCACGCTGGCCCTGCCGCTCGATCCGGCCGCGCTGAAGGCGGCCGTCACCGCCTGCCTGCCACCGCAACCGCTCGATCACGCGGCGATCGTGGCACTGTGGAATGATGTGGCCAATCCTATTTTCAAACGTATCGCCGCTGTTTTTCTCGATGAGCTCGCCACCCGCCTCACCCATCTGAGCAGCTTGAGCGCTGGCACCAACCGTGCAGACATCTTGCACGAAGCGCACGCCATCAAGGGTTCGGCTGCCAATGTTGGCGCCACCGCCCTATCTTCTGCCGCGCTCGCGCTGGAAACCGCCGCCAAATCCACCCACACAGAATTGCCCCCTCTCATGATCAAAGTCCAAGCCGCAGCCCGCCAAGCCACCGCCGCCCTGCGCGACCTGATCGCCTGACCCCAACTATGGCCCCCCGCACCATCCTCATCATTGAGGATAGCCCGTCGCTGGCAATGACCTGCCAAGCCCAACTTGAACCGCTCGGCCACCTGGTCATGGTGGCCGAAGATGGCCGCTCCGCCCTCGCCATTCTGCGCTCCCGCCCGGTAGATTGCGTGCTGCTAGACCTGAAGCTGCCGGATATGGACGGCATCGATATCCTCGAGCAGGTGCACGCCTGGCCAACTCCACCGGCGATTATCGTGATGACCGCCAACGCCTCGCTCGCCACTGCCGTGCGCGCCGTGCGCGGCGGCGCGTTCGACTATCTGGTCAAACCATTCGCCGCCGCTCGCCTGACCACTACGGTGGAAAACGCGCTAAGCACCGTTGCGCTGCGGCGTGAAGTCGAAACCCTCCGCCAAACCGTCGAACATGCTGAATTCGTCGATTTCATCGGCCGCTCCGCCCCGATGCAGGCGGTTTACCGCACCCTCGCCGCTGCGGCCCAAAGTACCGCCAGCGTCTTCGTGACCGGTGAATCCGGCACCGGCAAGGAACTGGCGGCCGATGCCCTGCACAAGCTCAGCCCACGCCGAGACCGTCGCCTCGTCGCCCTGAACTGCGGTGCCATTCCGCGAGACCTGATGGAAAGCACCATCTTCGGCCATGTGCGTGGCGCGTTCACCGGGGCCACCGCCGACCAGGAAGGCGCGGCCGCGCAAGCCGATGGCGGCACCCTATTCCTTGACGAACTTGGAGAAATGGACCCGCAGTTGCAAACCAAACTGCTGCGCTTCATCCAAACCGGCACCTACCAACGCGTCGGCGACAGTCAAACCCGCAAGGCGGATATCCGCTTCATCGCCGCCACCAACCGCAATCCGCTTGAAGCGGTGCGCGACGGCCAGTTGCGCGAGGATTTATACTACCGCCTCAACGTCGTGCCCGTCCGCCTACCGCCGCTGCGCGAACGGGGTGAGGATATCGTGCTCATTGCCGAACGCTTCCTGCGCCAGTTCGCCAAAGAGGAGCATAAGGCCTTCACCGCATTCACCCCCGAGGTGCAAGCCCGGCTCCTGTCCTATCGCTGGCCCGGCAATGTCCGACAATTGCAGAATGTGGTGCGTAACGTCGTGGTGCTGCACGATGGCAAGATCGTCACCCCGGACATGCTCCCGGTGATGGACGTCGCCGCGGCCGGCATCGCGCCCATCATCGACCCGGTGAGCGCGCCAATCAGCGCGCCGGTGACCGAGCCAGTGACCGTGCCCACCATCACCGCCACCGGCACGCATGCCGCGTTCCCCGGCCTGCCAACCACGGTCGACGCGATCGAGCCGCTGACCGTCGCGGAACGGCGCTATATCGAACACGCCATCGCCGTGTGCGGCGGCAATCTGCAACTTGCCTCGCGCAAACTAAAAATCAGCGCCTCGACCATTTATCGAAAAAAAGAGGCCTGGGAAGCGGAATAAGCGCCGCTTTCCGCTCAGGCCTCCGGCAAAGACTCGCGCACTGTCCGCAACGCGTCCAAGCGGGCGGTCAACGCCGCCAGCGCCGCTGCCGTATCAAGCAGGTCCGGCTGCGCGAGCCGATCGGCGGCGGCGGCAAACGCACTCAGCCCGATCGTCGCCGCCGCGTCGCGCAACAAAATCGCCTCACTCCGCAGACACTCCAACTTGGCGCCGGCCAGCGCCACCTGCATCGTGCCCATTCGCGCCGCCGCCTCGGCCAGCAGGCTATCCAGCAACGGCGCGACAAACTCCGGCCCCACATCGCCTGCCAACGCCGCCAGCGCCTCGCGATCGGCATCCACCGCCGGCGCGGCACCGCTGCGCAAACTGCCGGCAACCGCCGCGGCGACGATGGCGATCAATTCGTCATTCACCACCGGCTTGCCCAGAAAACCATCCATGCCAGACGCCCGGCAAGCATCCCGATGCTCGCGAAACACGTTGGCGGTCATCGCCACAATCGGGATATCCCGCTCCGGTCCCGGCAACGCGCGAATGGCCCTCGTTGCCGCCAACCCGTCCACATCCGGCATCATCACATCCATCAACACCAGATCGTACGGCACATCCCGCACTGCCGCGATCGCCTCCTGCCCGCTGGCCACCGCATCCACACGATGCCCCATCATTTCCAGCCGTGTCACCGCAACCAGGCGATTGGTCACATTGTCCTCGGCCAACAGAATTCGCAGCCGCCGGGTCGAGACGGCCGCCGCCGCCGGCTCCAATTTGGCTGGCCGCGGGGCCACCGTGGCGATATCGAGCACGATATCAAAGCGAAACACCGTGCCCTTGCCCGGCTCGCTCTCCACCGTAATGGACCCTCCCATGTGCTCCAGCAGTCGCCGGCTGATCGCCAGCCCCAACCCGGTACCGCCAAACCGGCGAGAGATCGAGCTATCCACCTGGGCGAAGGACTTGAAAAGATGCGGCAACGCCTCAGGCGCAATGCCAATCCCGGTATCGCGCACCACAAAGGCAATCCGCGCCCGCCCGCCCACCTGCTCGGCACAGTGCGCGCTCAGCACAACCTCGCCCTGTTCGGTAAATTTCAGCCCGTTATCAAGCAGGTTCAGCAACACCTGCCGCAAGCGGCCGGGATCGCCAATCAGCCGCTCCGGCACGTCGTCGGCAATCTCCGCCCGCAACGCCACCCCTTTGCCCTGCGCCTTAATGCCCAGCAAATCCACCGCTGACTTGGTCACATGGCGCAAATCGAACGGTAAGTCCTCAAACTCCAGCCGGTCGGCGTCGAGTTTGGAAAAATCCAGAATATCATTAATAATACGCAGCAAATTATTCGCCGCGTCCCGCAGCGTCACGGCGAAATTGCGCTGCTTGGCTGTCAACTCGCTATCCAGCAACAAGCCGGCCATCCCGATCACGCCGTTCATCGGCGTGCGGATCTCATGGCTCATCATCGCCAGAAAGTCAGACCGTGCCTTGGATGCCGCTTCCGCTGCATCGCGCGCCGCGGCCAGCGCCTGCTCGGTTCGCTTGCGGTCGGTAATGTCGGTGAACGTCCGCACCGCCGTCCCGTCCGGCAGCAACGTCGTCAAGCATTCCAGCACCAGCCCGTTCGGCCGCACACGCTCATAGACGTCAAAATCACCGCGCAACCCGCCGGCGCGCAAAAAGGCGAGAAACGCCGGGTCGAGCGTCTCCTGCGGCCCGAACTCCGCATGCGCCAACTGCCATTCCAAAATATCGCGAAACGCAACGCCCTCGTGGGACAACTGATCCGGCAAATCGAGTAACGCCACCGCTCTTGGGTTAAGCACGGCCACCCGGCCATCCGCATCCACCATCATGATGCCCTGGCTGATATTGGCCAAGGTCGCCGATAGCCGTTGCCCAAACGCCTCCAGCCGCCACCCCTGCGCCAGCAACATCCCGCCGACGAGCGCAACCAGCACCGTCAGCCCAGAGCCCACCGCCAAATATGTCAGGACGTCTTTCGCATAGTTGGCGTAGACATCGGCCGTCGCAAGACCAACAATAACAACCAATCTCTGCCGATCCAGCCGACGGTAGCTGTAGATGCGCTCGATATTATCCACGCTACTCGCACCGCGAAAACTGCCGATCGTTGGGCCAGACCGCACAATTTGTAGATCCGACGGCCGCAAAACCGCACCAATCGCGTTAGCAACCGTTGGCGCGCGGGCGCGGATCACGCCATCGTCCAACCCCACCAGGGTTATCGCCCCGTTGCCAATCTCAAGCGTCTCGTAGAAGCGCGACAGATAATACGCATCCAGCGATATCACCATCACCCCTGCGAGGTCCCCGTCGCGGGCAAACACCTTGCGGGTAAACTGGATCGTCGATTTGTTCGATACCCGCCCCAGCACCGGCTTGCTCACAAACAGCTTGTCCTCGGCGCGGTTCAGATGCACCCGGATATGCTCCCGGTCAGACAAATCCACCCGTCCGGTCGATGGCAGATTGCTCATCAACATGATGCCCGACGCGTCGGTCAGCGCCATTTGCACCGTCACGCCACCCTCAATATCGTTCGGAGGGGCCAGCCGCGCCAGGCTGAAGCGCCCAGGGTCCTGTGTGTAAACACGTCGCAGGATCAACAAATCCTGGTCGATACCGTCAACAATTCCCTTAACGTTCTCACCAAATCCGCGCGCCAGATTGCTCGCGTTTTCGATCGCCGCAGCCTCGTCCTGCGCATGCTCCTGCCACAAATGGGCGGCAATGCTGGTCCAGATCAGCGCGATCGCCAGCACAACCAACCCCGCGCGCAGCACCCGCGCACTCCGGCGCTCAGCTCGTACCCTACTCCGATCGGCGACGGCACTATGCGGCATAAATCACGTCCGGTTCCCACACGCCGATGATGAGATCCACCATAGGCCGCTCAGGCATGCCTGAATGACGACAGTCACCGCACATACATTATTTTACGGTTAACGAACTGCATTACAAAACAACAGCCTTCCATGCTTCAGCCCTGCCCTACATCGGCGGCCCGGTATAGCTATCCGCCATCGCCTGCGCCGCCGCCCGCACGGTCAGCACCTGGTCAAATTCCGCCCGCTGCAACCGCCGCTCGAATGCGGACATATCAGGAAACCGATGCAGCATCGTGGTCATCCACCAAGAAAACCGCTCAGACTTCCAAATCCGTTGCAACGCCCGCGCCGAATAACCATCAATCCCGGCCATAGACCGCTCATTATAATACTCTCCCAACGCGGCACTGAGGTAACACACATCGCTCACCGCCAGGTTCAACCCCTTCGCCCCGGTCGGCGGCACGATATGCGCCGCATCCCCAGCCAGAAACAGCCGGCCAAACCGCAACGGCTCAGCGACAAAGCTACGCAATGGGGCGATGCTTTTCTCAATCGAAGGTCCGGTCTGCAACCGTTCCGCCGCCTCCGGCCCGATCCGCCGCCGCAATTCATCCCAAAACCGATCATCAGACCACGCCGTCACGGTGTCAGACAGATCGCACTGCACATAGTACCGGCTTCGATGGGCCGACCGCATCGAGCACAGCGCAAAGCCCCTTGGGTGGCTGGCATAAATCAACTCCGGCGCCACCGGCGGCTGATCCACCAGCACCCCCAACCAGCCAAACGGATACACACGCTCAAAGCTCTGGATCGCCCCCGCCGGCACTGAGGCCCGCGATACGCCATGATAGCCATCGCACCCCGCGATAAAATCGCAATCCAAACGATGCGTCAGCCCGTCCCGCCGATAGGTCACAAATGGCCGATCCCGATCAAAATCGTGCAAGGCTACGTCTTCAGCCTCGTAAATCGTCACCAGCCCGGCCGCATCGCGGTCATCCATCAGGTCGCGGGTGATTTCGGTCTGGCCATAAACCATCACCTCACGCCCCACCAACGCACGAAAATCAAACCGCGCCGCCACATCGTCAAACCGGATCTCGACGCCCGCATGCGGCAACCCCTCCGCCTCCATCCGCGCCCCAACGCCCGCCCGGTTCAACACCGCCCGGCTCAAATCTTCCAGCACCCCCGCCCGGATGCGGCTCAACACATAAGCGCGCGACCGCTGCTCCAGGATCACCGTTGCGATTCCCAAATTGGCCAGCGATCGGCCCAGCAGCAAGCCTGCCGGCCCGGCGCCGATAATCGCAACCTGGGTCGCCATCGGAGATCTCCTCACACATTGCCCCCACTATACCGCCCAGCGCCCAACCGGCTAGTCAGCCACCATTGCAGCATCGTCGGCACCATTGTTAAAACATCGGCACCTCCAGCAGGAAACCTTCGCCATGACCACCACCCCGCCCCCAGGTGAACCAGCCAACCCGATCCTGACCGAGGTGCTCGCCCGCTTCGCCACCACCAGCAACCCCCGCCTCCGCGAGGTCATGCTCAGCCTGATCGGCCACCTGCACGCCTTCGTCAGCGAAACACACGTCACCTGGCAGGAATGGGAAGCCGCGATGGACTTCTGCGCCAAAGCCGCCTCCGTCACCGGGCCCGGCCGCAACGAATTCATCGCCCTGTCCGATTCCATCGGTCTCAGCATGGCCGTGCTCGCCGCCTCGCAGCCCAAACCACCCGGCGCCACCGAACCAACCCTGATCGGCCCTTTCTTCCTGGATGACGCCCCAACCGTCGCCATCGGCGCGGACATCGCCAACGGCGCCTCCGGCCAAAAACTCTACGTCAGCGGCCACGTGCGAGATACCGCCGGCGCCCCCATCCCAGACGCCATCGTCAATGTCTGGCAATCCGACGATCGCGGCCTCTACGACGTGCAGGACAATTTCGACCCCGCCCACATGTGGGGCCGTGGCCGCATTCGCTGCGATGAGCAAGGCCGCTACGCCTTCTGGAGCGTCATGCCCACCGCCTATCCCGCCCCGATGGATGCGGCCCTGGGCGACCTGATCCGCGCCACCACCACCCGCTACTGGCGGCCCGCCCATCTGCACTTCGCCATCCAGACCCAAGTGGCAGATCCGCTGGTCACCCACATCTTCGCCCGTGGCAGCCAGTACATCGATGAAGACGTCGCCTTCGGCGTCCGCCCCTCCCTGATCGCCGATTTCGTCCAGCACGGCCCCGGCCTCGCGCCAGACGGCACAGCCATGGCCGAGGCTTTCGCCACTCTGTCTTACGACTTCGTGCTTACCCGCCCGCAATGACCGCCACCCCACTTGCCGGCCTGCGGGTGCTGGATTTCGGCCACACCATCATGGGCCCCTGCGCTGGCCTGTTGCTGGCCGATCTCGGCGCCGACGTGGTTAAAATCGAAGCCGTCGAGGGCGACGCCACCCGCCGCCTGCCCGGTTTCGCCGCCGGCTTCTTCGCCACCTTCAACCGCAACAAGCGCAGCCTCGCCGTCGATCTCAAACGCGCCGAAGGCCGCGAAGTCGTCTACCGCCTCGCCGCCACCGCCGACATCGTACTGGAAAACTTCGCCCCCGGCACCATCGAACGCCTCGGCTGCGGCTGGGACGATCTGCACAAACTTAACCCAGGCCTGATCTATCTGGCGATGAAAGGCTTCCTCGCCGGCCCGTATGAACATCGCACCGCCCTCGATGAGGTCGTGCAAATGCAAACCGGCCTCGCATACATGACCGGCCCGCCCGGACAACCGTTGCGCGCCGGCGCCTCGGTGGTGGATATCATGGGCGCCACCTTCGGCGTCGTCGCCGTGCTCGCCGCCTTGCGTGAGCGGGACCGCACCGGCCTCGGCCAACGCGTCGGCGCGTCGCTCTTCGAAAGCTCCGCCTTCCTCGTCGGCTCCCACATCGCCGGCGCCGGCGTCACCGGCCAGCCAATGCCCCCCATGCCGGCCCGCCGCGGCGCCTGGGGCGTGTATGACGTGTTTGACACCTCGGACGGCGTGCAAGTCTTCCTCGGCCTCACCAGCGACCGCCACTGGCAGCGCTTTTGTGACGCTTTCGCCTGCTCAGACCTGTTCGCCAACCCAGCTTTGGCCACCAACGCCCAACGCTGCGCCGAACGCGGCTGGCTGATCCCGGATCTCCGCGCCCGCCTCGGCACCCTCACCTCCACCGCTCTGCTCGCCATCTGCGAAGCCGCCACCCTGCCCTATGCCCGCGTCAGCCGCCCGGATGATCTGCTGCACGATCCGCATCTCCTCGCCAGCGGCGGCCTGCTCCCCACCTCCCTCTCCACCATCGGCGACGGCTCCAACATCGTCGGCCTGCCCGCCTTGCCGATGGAATTCGGCGACGACCGCGCCCGCCCCGGCCTGCACGCCCAGCCCCCCGCCATCGGCGCAGATACCGAAGCGCTGCTGCTGGAAGCCGGTTACACCGCGGACGCGATCACCGCCTTGCAGCACGCCGGCATCATCGCCATGCCATCGCCCGCCTAAACGCCGCATCGCCGCCCGATCATCCGTCAGGACACACCCAATGCCCGCCGCCGACCTGCCCCCCTTGTTCTCCCCCGCCTATTTCGCCAACCCCTACCCAACCCTCGCCGCCCTGCGCGCGCAGGACGCCCTGGTCACCCACCCGCATCTCGGCGGCCCCCTCCTCTTCCGTCACGATCAGATCCGCACCCTGCAACGCTGCCCGCATCTGTCGAAGGAACACCTGACCGACACCCGCGTCGAAGGTCTGCCGCAATCCGTGCTCGAAGTGGTGGAGGAAGCGCAGGGCCGCCGCAAATTCTCCATGCTCAACGTCGATCCCCCCACCCATTCCCGCCTGCGCGGCCAGGCAACCGCCGCCTTCACCCTGGCCCGCATGGAAGCGCTCCGCCCCCGCATCCAGGCCGTCACCGATGCCCTGATTGACTCCCTGGCCGACCGCGCTGAGTTCGACCTCATCCGAGACTTCGCCTTCCCCCTGCCCGCCATCGTCATCATGGAACTGCTAGGCGTCCCCTCGGCAGACCGCGAGCAACTCAAAACCTGGACCGCCGACCAGATCGAACTCCTCGGCGGGCTGCGCACCGCGGCCGATCCGCTGGAACTCGCCAACCGCGCCACCGCCAGCGGCAAAGCCCTGCGCGCCTACGCCCACACCCTCATTGAAGCCAAACGCCTGCAGCCGCAGGATGATTTCATCTCCGCCCTCGTCGCCATCCAACAGCGCGAAGACGGCAAACTGAATGAGGAGGAGGTGGTCGCCACCTCCACCCTCCTCCTCGCCGCCGGGCATGAAACCACCACCAACCTCATCGCCAACGGCATGCTGGCCCTCCTTAACAACCCCGCCGAACTCGCCCGCCTGCGCGCCGATCCCAGCCTGGCCAAGCCCGCCGTCGAGGAAATGCTCCGCTACGATCCGCCCGTGCAAATGCTCGCCCGCGCCGCCATCGCGGATTTCGACCTCGGTGGCACCAAAATTCCCGCCGGCA
>Ga0164296_1004589_pt1 | contig 12475 bp, 11 predicted proteins | sample GEODES057metaG_FD_113533 | JGI IMG/M metagenome (GOLD analysis project Ga0164296, IMG submission 113533) | Dystrophic lake water microbial communities from Trout Bog Lake, Wisconsin, USA - GEODES057 metaG | ecosystem: Environmental > Aquatic > Freshwater > Lake | place: USA: Trout Bog Lake...
AAAAGGTGGTCACACAGGAGAACTGGCAAAATATCTTCCCTTACAAGGAGTTATTCCGAGGTTTTTGTAAGTTCTGCGACCGCCCCCTGGGGGTCGAAGGGGTACTTGGCGCTTTCCCCCGGGTCTTGAACGACCCGGGGCTACGGAAATGGGACCACCCTGACGGGGGTCCCGAAGGCCCCGCTTTCATGAAAATGGGAACAACGGTATATGTCGTCGCCATCGACATGTTCTCCAGATATGTCGATGAAATCCGTTTTTATCGACATATTCGCCTATAATGTCGATGATGGCGACAAATGGCAGGTTCAACGATCCCGAGAAGCCGTATAACGACTTGCCCCTGTTACCACCTCGGCAAGACTTGGAGACCCGCGAGGTGCTCAAAGCTGCAATTGATGCTCACGTGGCTCTAGCCGAGTTGAGAGGTGCCGCTCGATCGATTCCTGATGACAGCATATTGGTTCGCGCGATTGCCCTTCAAGAAGCACGAGTTTCTTCAGAAATCGAGTTAATTGTGACAACGAGCGATGAATTATATCGAGCACTAAGTCAAGAGGAAGTTTCCTCGGACCCTCATACAAAGGAAGTCCTTCGATATAGCGCTGCAGTATGGCAAGGCTATCGACATCTACAAGATGACGCGATGATGGATCATCACCTCTATCAACATCTGGCATCAACTATTCTTCAAAAACCAACTGGCTTTCGTCGAGGTTCTGGTACCCGAGTTGGAGATCCAAGAACTGGCAAGGTTGTCTACACCCCTCCCGTCGGAGTTGATCGTATACAGGCGTTGCTCGAAAATTTGAGCGTATATTGGAATAACGAAAATGGCATTGATCCTCTCATTCGACTTTGCGTGGGACATTACCAATTTGAGGCAATCCATCCATTTCCAGATTCCAATGGTCGTGTTGGAAGGGTTCTGAACATTCTATACCTGATCCAGCAGAAGCTTCTGGACAAACCCATTCTCTATTTGAGTCGCGCAATTATTGATGACAAGCCGAGCTACTACCAAGGAATTCGGAGGGTAACGGAGCAGGGTGATTGGGAAGCGTGGGTGTTGTATATGCTGAACAACATTGCAGTCACCGCAATCGAAACGCGGAGACGCGTGGAGGCGATCCATGAAGATCTTCAATTTGCAATAGATCAAGCTAGAGCACAGATGAATCGGGGTTATAGCATGGAGCTTATTCGGCTCATCTACAGTCAGCCATATACAAGGATCCAATTTCTTGACCGAGCAGGGATTGCCAAACGTCAAGCCGCGTCTGAATATCTACAGGAGTTGGAACGCATTGGTCTCCTACGTGGTGACAAACGGGGCCGAGAGATGTATTACGTGAACGATCGACTGCTCTCAATTCTTACGCTTTGAAAGCGCCGCTTGTGACGCCCTGCATGAACGGTTTGGTGGCGTACAAGAACAGGACCAAGAGTGGGATGCTGGCCAACACATAGGCGGCGAACATCGTGGCGAAGTTCGATGCAACGTTGCTCTGATGCATCAGATACAGACCCGAGCTAATGACGTGGTACTTTGCATCCGAGTTGGTGATGAACGGCCAGAGGAAGTTGTTCCAAGTCCCTAGGATGTTCACGATTCCGACCACCGCGATGACCGACTTGGAAAGAGGCAAAACCATGTTCCAGTACAGCGTAAAATGCCCCGCTCCGTCCATTCGCGCAGACTCAAACAGTTCACTTGGTAGTCCGTCGAAGAAGCTCTTAAAGAGGAAGATTGCAAACACCTGACCACCCGCCATATATGGCAAGATCAGCACCCAATGGGAGTTCAGCAGTCCCAATTTTTTCACCCAAAGGAAGCTGGGAACCAGAGTCAGTACCCCTGGAATCATCATAAATGCCAGCACGGCAAGCAAGAGCAGTTCTCGCCCTTTGAACTGACAACGAGAGAAAACGTAGGCGGAAACTGAGCCGACCAATACCACGCCAATTCCCGTAACCACGCAGACAAAGATCGTGTTGAGCGTGTAAGGGCGCAGGACTTCCCAGGCGTTGGCATAGGCTGAGAACATCTGCTTTCCAAACTTTGGCAGACCAAAGAAGCCGTGATTCAATTCTGAATTCGTGCGCATCGAGTTGTCGATGACGAACACAAAAGGGGCCAAAGTGAGGGACAGAATGAAGATCAGGATCGCATGGATCGCCAATTGATCCCAACGTCGCTTCATACGCCCTCCGCCTTCAGATCTTCGGTGGATCGGAAGTACTTCATGTTCAGCACCGTCAACCCCAGGATCAGGAGGAAGAGAATGACGCCGATAGCACACGCATAACCCATCCGCTGGAAGCTAAAGGCGTTCATGTACATCCAGAGTCCAGGGACCATGGTTTTGAAGCCAGGCCCCCCTTTGGTGAGGATGAACATCCCTTCGAACCCCTGAACGGTGCCAATTACGGTGAGAATGGTGAGCAACTTGACTTGACTCAACACGAGCGGGACGTCCACCTTGAGAAACTTGATCAGTCCTCGTGCCCCGTCCAATTCAGCTGCCTCGTGGATGCTCTCCGAGATGCCAGCAAGTCCCGCATAGTAGATCAGGATGTTGATTCCGCCGGCGAACGGGAAACCCATAAACACCACCGCCCACAGAACCGTGCGCGGATCGGACAACCATCCCCTCGTTAGGTCTTCGCGTCCGAACAACCGAAGAGTTTCATTCAAGAGACCGGTGTCGTTGTAGATCATCCCCTGCCATATCATCATTCCCGCTACGCCGGGTACGACAATCGGAATCAGGAACAGGACTCGATACAGGTAACGCGCACGCTCGGACTTCAAGCAAAAAATCAGCTTGGCAATGGCGAGTGGAACCGTAGAGACAATCAGTAACCCGAAAAGGGTTAGGAACAGGAGGTTGCCAAAGCTTGGGAGGAGGGTTGGGTCGTGCAGATACTCCGTGTAGTTATCCAGACCCACAAATCTAAATTCGCCTCCAACCTCGTAGTCGAAGAATGAGGTGACAAACGCCCAAACAAACGGCACCAAGCTGAATACCGCCAAGAGCAAGAACGTCGGCGACAGCATCGCATAGATCGCGGTGGTAGAGGCAAAGTTGCTTCGTCTAACGCTCACTTGGCAACTCCTTCATTCCGACTCGAAGCGGGGCGAGTTCTTTCCACTTGGCGTCAAACTTCGAGAGATCGATTCGTTTTCTACGGACAATAGTGTCACAAGCCGTCTTGACGTTGGTTTCCATCCACGACATGAACTCGTCCTCGGAGATGCCACCATTGATGTACAGATCAAGCATTCGGCGCATGATCTCGTCGAACCGTAGGTCGAAGGTGAAAAGCCACTTGGTGTTGGCAAATTCGCGCTGAAGGATCGTGTCAAACGGCTTGAGTTCCGGCTTTGGATCAGCACCCACGACGTTGGGTAAGAAGCAGGAGATTTCGTTGACCACATGATCAACGTTCTTGGGGACGGTGAGAAATTGGATAAACGCGATCGCTCGCTTCAGCTTCTCAGATGTTTCAGGATTGCCTGTATCCACAAAAGCGCTGTTTGTAACCTCAAATTGAGTTCCCGAGCCACCAATCACGCATTGATCGTGACCGTCGGCAAATCGATCGAATGATTGCGGAATCGGAGGAAGATAGAACAGACCCCAATCGAAACCAACGTCCGGATCGCGTGTAAGTCGGTTGACCTCCCAGGATCCTGTCCAGTACATCGCTCCTCTTTGGGTCACGAATTCCTTGGTCAAGTTGCTGGTGGACATGTCTTTTTCGAAGAACTGCCGCCACCCTTTCAATAGCCGGAATGTCTCGATGAACCTGGGGTCACGCCGCGTGAAGAACCCCTTTGTGTTCAAGTAAGCAAGCTCATCCCAATCAAAAAAGCGACTGAGATGGGCTTCCCGGCTGGGGTCGCGCTTGATCTTGATGCCGGGAATAATCGAACCATAAAGCTGATTGAAAATCAGGTCGACTCCCCAGTCGGCAATTGAGCCAGAATCTGCCAAAAATGGAGTAATTCCAGCCTCTTTGAGCTTCAGCTGAATCTGAAGAAACTCAGACCAGTCTCGAGGAACATGGAGACCCAGCTTGGCAAAGATCGACTTGTTGTAGAAGATTCCGGTCTCCACCATGTCGTAGGTGACGCAGTACACCTTCCCATCGGGAGCAGTTTTGCTCCGACTGATTGCTTGATATTTGAACTGATCCCACCATTGTTTGCTTCCCGGCTGTCCCTTCGGGATGAACGGATTGGGTTCCTCCAAGTACTTGTCGAGAGGGAGGTACCAGCCTTTTTGCACATCCTGCCAAACATCGCCGACGTTGACGTTAATGATGTCTGGCGCTTGCCCGGCAGCTAGTTGAGTGATCAGGTATTCGCGCTGCCCAACCGGAGCAGCCGTGAACTCGATTCGCGTGTCCGGATAAAGCTTCTCAAAGGCTCGGGTGACGTCGGCAAGTCCTTTCAGTGGGCTTCCTAGATCTTGCGGTCGGGTACCTGGCAAATAGATTCCGGGCGCCACTCGAATGGTGTATTTCCTGGGCTGAGAATCAGTATGTGTGTGGGCATCAGTACCCGAAGGCGAAGCTCCACGTGGCCACAAAGCCCACGTGGCCAAACCCAAGACAATCACCATCGATAGTCGTCGGAGCAAGGTAGGAACAGTCTACAGCTATTGGTTCGTCAGCGAAGACGGAAATTCCTTAATCGTGGAGAGACGAAGTGGCTGACTAGGCAATCAATGGACGATTCACCTCCGTCAGTTCAATAACAGGATGAAATCAGGTCAGAGAAATTCTCGAGCGATGTTGAAATGCCTGGCATTTCTGCACAGAGCGGTTGTCCTTCGGCCCTTTGGCAAGATGAGTCCGTGGGGCGTGAATACCGAGCAAAGAGCATTGAAATGGCTCCAATTCCTTGACGAACCCTCACAGAGTCTTGCCTTCCAAATCGGAGTTGAGAACTTGATTCATGAATACGACCTCTTCATCGATGAGGCGGCACTTGTAGATTCTTGCTTGCAACTACAAGTCAGGGCATTTGAACTGGCTTCAGAGTTCCCTCCCTTGGATTATTTTCTAGTCGAGATGATGAAAAAATGGCCCGTATCTAACTTGGTGGCGGCGACTGTTGCGCGAGCATATACGGACGGCGCTGAGGCCATCTCAATCGAAATACGTGAGGATCCTGATTGCAAGGTTATAGTCTCGATGCGACACCTTGAAGCATGGAAGGTTGTGGGAGAATTTCCTTCCGACTTGGGACCAGCAGTGCGAGGGTCCGTCATTCGCATGAAAGCGATCGGTTACGAGAGGATGCGACCTTATCTATGGGAGAGCGAGAAGCTTCCCGAACACTTGGCGATTGACATTCAGCAGGATGGAAAAATCACCATCTCAGTTGGATCAAAGCATTAGATCAAGAGTGGGTTAAGCCGTTTCAGGCCAGCTAACCGACTCAAGTCGCAATCTGTAGATGCCAAAACAGCACTTAGCTCAACCCCCAAGGAAGCCAGCACCGTATCCGACATCAACGATCCATATGACCGACCACTGATTGCCATTTCTTACAAAATCTCCACATGTGGTTTCGCCGGCTCAATGATGAGGACGCTAGGCAAATCCGTCCATGAGTAGACAATCTCAAATACTCTTAACGAAGGCAGTGGATTAGGAATGAGACGTCGGTTTTGTCAACTGCCGGAACGTCAAAAATTGTGGCCTCAAGGGACTCCGACACGCTCCTCGGACTATAACATCGATTCCAAACGCACCGCAGATCTGATGTCGGTGATCGTTAGAAAAGGGCGCCACAACCATCAAGATTGGCTCATTGCACTTTGTATTCAATAAGCCTATACTGCAGCCATGGCAGGAGAGCCAGACAGGAAATTCAGCGCATATCGATTTACCTTTGACCAGACTGGTCCGGTCACGACACCGCAAAATTTGCCACGCACGATTGATGACCTGACAATCGGCGATGTGTCTCGCGCCCTGATTGAACCATCCCTTGGACTCATTCTTCATAACGACGTGCTGAAGAACATAACTGGCGAAGGGTTCTGGGACGGAGTTCAGCGACTCCGAATGTTAGAAACCGAATTCCGAAACATCCAGCAGATTCGAGCCACTCGTGGAGCAGCTTCTACCTATTTCATGACGACGATTTGCTTCGGTAGAAAAGCAAAGGCTTCGGTTGACTTGGGTCGCCTCCTGACTTTGAAGTTCTTTCCGATCATCGCCGATGTGGCGCTTTTGGAATCGGCGGCGCCAGCATTGGTTGTTTGCTTGGTACGTGTTTGGCAGCAGGCAGGATTGGCTCCTCCGGGCAACTGGATTCTTCAACCGGAGAAGCTGGGGATCGAACATTCGGCTGACTTCATGGCCCTCTTCAATAAACTTGCGGCTGTTGATGTGGTGGGACCAAAGACCGCCCAGTCGATTGGACAGATGGCTCAGCCATTTGGAACTCCATTTCTGCGTAGCATCGAGTGGATACCGGATTCAACACTCAACAAGGCTTAATGGTTACACCAAGTAGAATTCCTGAATGATTCATCTTGAACCGGTGCTCTTGGAAAACGACTTTGTGCAACTGGAGCCGCTTTCAGCCGAACACGAGTCTGATCTGATTCGCGCCGCATCCGATGGAGAGCTTTGGAATCTTTGGTTCACCGTTGTGCCTTCACCAGAGTCCATGGCGGAATATATCCGAACGGCTCTATTTGGCCAAGAAGCCGGGACGATGTTGCCATGGGTTGTGCGGAATAAATCTAGCGGACAAATCGTAGGTTCAACCCGATATCATGACGTCGTTGCGGCAGCAGATCGAGTTGAAATTGGCTATACCTGGTACTCCGCATCGGTTCAACGATCCCACTTGAATACGGCTTGTAAGCACCTTTTGCTATCCCACGGGTTCGATACAATTGGATGCAAAGTTGTGGGTCTTAGAACGGATAACTTCAATTTTCGATCCCAACGTGCAATTGAAGCCCTTGGGGCGAAGAAGGACGGAGTCATTCGGCATCATCTGGTGCGTAGAGATGGCTCGGTCCGCGATACAGTGATGTACAGCATCCTCAAGCAGGAGTGGTCCGACGTCAAGAAGCATCTTGAGCATCGGTTATCCCGACTGAGTTCCAGCTTGTAGAGCAGATCAACTCTGGCCCCTTCCCCTACTTTTGATCTCGCTGTGAGTCAAAAATGGGGAAAGGCGGGGGAAAAGGGCTTCGGAAAGTATTCCAAAGAGGTTCCCCAAAATCAGGCAGCGGCGACGGGAGGCGCATCCGGATTCGGAAGCTTATCGAGCACGGCTCGAGCATCAAGCTGGTTCTCTACCAATTCGTCCCTCAATATTCGTCCGTCTTTAAATCGAATAATCCGCTTGCAGTGCTGAGCAATATCTTCTTCGTGAGTGACGATCACAATCGTCTTCCCCTCACTGTTGAGATGCTGGAATACAGCCATGATCTCTTCACTCGTCCGGCTGTCCAAATTTCCTGTCGGCTCGTCAGCGAGCAGAAGAACAGGATCATTCACAATTGCCCTGGCAATGGCGACACGTTGTTGTTGACCACCCGATAACTCACTCGGCTTGTGATCCATCCGTTGCCCCAATCCCACCAAGTCCAAAGCTTTCTTGGCTCGTTCCGTACGATTCTTGGCACCGGCATACATGAGGGGCAGCTCTACATTTTTGATTGCACTGGTTCGGGGCAACAGATTGAAGTTCTGGAAGATGAACCCCAAGTACTTGTTACGGACATCCGCAAGCTCATTGTCACCCATCTTGGCAACAGCTTCCCCATTCAGGAAATAGTCTCCGCTGGATGGTCTATCCAAACACCCGATCAGATTCATAAACGTCGATTTTCCCGAGCCGGACGGACCCATGATCGCAACGAATTCTCCTGGGTTGATGCTTACATCAATAGCCCTGAGAGCATGGACCACCTGGTCGCCCATAACGTAATCCTTGCTAAGTTTCCTGACTTCGATGATGCTCATATTTGCTAACTCGGTGGCAACGAACGTCCCACCGTGGATTCTGACTTGTTCGGCACGAACTTTTCAGCGAATTACCACAGTCTGATGGGTTAATTACGCGATCTGAAGAATCAGAGTTTCATTCTCGCGCAAGGACTTGTTCGACTTTAAGATTTAGAAGCGTTCACCATCCACTGACCTCCAACGATTAGGAAACCACTGAAATGATCATTTCCCTCCTTACGCACCCTCCCATTCAGATTCTAGCCATGCCGGAACTTAAAGGGATTGATAAGAAGTTGGATATCGCTCTTACTATGGAGGATGACACTGTCCGTATCGTATCCGGCAACAAAATCTACTCCATCGTAGTCGGGCCGAACATTGCGACTGACATTCGTGCGATCAACCAAGCGACAGTGAAGTCCAATTTTGTTGCACTCGGAAAAACAGTCGGTTGGGTGCAAAACAGCAACGGAGATTTGCTGGAATTTGATGCGAGAACAGGAGACACTTTGCAGTTCATTCACGGACTGGAAGGCAATATCACTCGTGCGTGCATTTGTGAATCGACCAATTCACTCTTCGCCAGCCTTTCGAGTGGTGCTACTTTTTCGTTAAGAGACTCCGATGTGCGCTACACCATGGTCGGAAAACCCATTCATGTTTCATCACTTGCAGTGTCGGAGGATGGGAAGTATGGACTCATATCAAACACCAATCTGGATATTGACGTCGTGAACCTCCACGGAATGCAATTGGTTTCACAATCAAGGTCCCCTGAGCGCACCTTGGCATCAAATTACAATTCAAACACGCGAAGATTCGAGTCGATCAACGAATCTGGCATGGAAGAAATTGATCCTTCAACATTGAAGTCCTTAACCTTGAAAAGATCTCTTGGAAAAGATGTTGACAGCCTCTTTCCTTTGGGACCTGGGAATTATGTGTTCACGACACTTAATCCAAGCTCAGAATGCCAGACTCTGAAGACTTGGTCTAAAGGCAAAGTCAAAACGCTTGGGATGGCACTTGCTGGTGCCTTTGCGATCAATGAAGACAAGACTCGAGTCGCGTTTCTAGACGATCAGAATCGATTGGTAATCTCGCCAATCCAATGAGTTTGATCATCCCTTAGGTGTGACATCGACAAAGTAAAGTGCCGAGATGTCGCCGTCGAGAGTGTCAACTTGGAATTCCTTTTCATACTTGGGGTCTGCACCAAGCGGTTGAATGACAAAGTCTGCTTTATCGCCTGACTTCAGATTGGCAACGTCCGTTTTCTTTCCCGCCAAAAGACCCCAACGGAACACCCTTACCTTCATGCCAGGTTTTAGGGCACTCATTCGACCGTTGGTGATGGTTAAGATCGTGTATTCCTCTGCAACCAACGCGCTTCGATAGGGGGCAATACGATCCAGTTCAGGAACAACCGTAAAGGCTCCCAATTCAGCGTGAACCGTCACCGTTTTGGTATCGGCATTGAGTGATTTGGCGAACGCAAATCCTGCCTTCTGGTTTGCGACCACTTCATCATCCGTTAAGGTTCGGCTATATCCACATACGCCGACAATGCCCGCTTTCCATCCATCTGGTCCGATCTGAATGGGCAAAGTCGAGCTATCAGGAGTTACCGTCTGATTCTGCTTTTCACCGTTGATGGAGACCAAGTAAGAATCCAAATGTTTGACCCACTGAACGTCATTCAATCCGTCAGAGCGCAACGGGCCAACATCCAAGAATCCAGAATCCTTCTTATATCCCAAGTGACCATTTTTGACCAGAACTGTCACACCTCCGAAGGTTGCCAATGTTCCATCTGCACTCCCTGTAAAGAGGATCTCAAGGCTCTTCCAAGGAACGCTCGGTTCCGGAAGAATCTTGGTTGTGGTAGGAATAATGGAGGTCGATTGCACCTTCGTTTCGGGTTCGGCAAGTGCCTTTAGACCAATGACAACCCGTTGTGCTGTTCCTCCATCCTGATTGATACCGTTCACAACAAACTGTGGGTCCGGCAATATTGGCCACTTTGGGTCAGAACTTGCGGACGATTGGTAACTCAACCTCAAAACCATCAATGCGGACAGAGTACAGAGCATCATTTCACCAATATCGAACCAATTTGGAGGGCACGTTTGTTGGGATCAAGGAACATTGTGCAAACCTGAGAAACGTTCTTGATCTTGGCTAGCGGCACTGCATACTCTTTCCACCCATCGGCAAAAGTTGCCCCAGTCGGAACCAAGTCAATCTCCGTCGTATTCTCTTTGCCGATCTCCACATAGTAGTTTGGATGTGAAGCAAAATAGGCTCGAATAGGTCCCGGTTGACCATCCCCTTTCAACCAAATATCAAACACTTTTTTTCCGCTCCAAAGCGCACCATCGATGTTTTGGAACGTAATGGTTCCTTCGTGACCAGGTGAGACAATTGCCGAGCCTCTTCCATCAGGCCCGTCTTCACTCCATTGGATTTCACCGGTCCGAATGTAAAGGTCATCTTTCTGTGAAGGATCGAACAAGATGGTTGGATAAGATGCGTTGGAAGTAGCAATCCCTAAAACCGAAGGTTCCACATACTGAGGACCGTTAGCTACAGTTCCAAATTTATCCGTGTCAATCTGGCCCGCCACATAGAGAGGCACCGCTGGATTGTAAATCGGGATGTTGGCAACATAGTTGTCGCCTTGCTTCACTAATGGGAACCGGTGCCAAGTACGCCCCATCCAGTCACCCGGCTTGCCATAAGTGACCAAAGCATCAGCATGGAGCAAGGGCACTGACGAAGAGACGGAACAGACGTAAGTTAGCTTTCCATCATCGACCTTGATTGCTCCCTCTCCAATGGTCGCGGGGACCTCACTGCCAAATTGCCAGTGAGCTTGCCAACTGGTGTATTTCTGGAGTTCCTTACGAGAGGTTTCTTCGTGATGTCGGTTCGGCACCAAGGCAAACCTCTTTTCACATTTGAGCTGGCTATACATCTCCATGATCGCGTCCAACTTGGTGTAGTAGTCATCCAAGGCAGTGCCGACGTAGATCGGCTTCGTGCCGTACTGAGCGTACGCGGCTGGACAATACATTTCATAAAGATGGCGGCTGAGAAGAGTTGGCTGACCACCACTTGTCCCATCCGGATCAGTGTGATATCCAATCCCGTGAAAGATGAAATAGGCGCAGAGCCGATCGTCCAAGGCATGGAGAAGACCCACCATTGTGCCAGCCCACGAGTATCCCGTGATGACAGTATTCGACAGATTAACTTCTGGACGCGTCGAAAGGTAATCAACCATTCGAAGTAGCGCTACCGTGTAATGGTAGATGTAGCTCTGATTCTTGTCTTCGGTGAACTGCTCGTTGATACTGAACGGCTGGTGATACTTGGGTCCACCCACAGAATCCTTCTTGGCAGGATCGGTATTGCCAGTCGGCGGTGCCACGGCAATGCCAAAGAAGCCGTTTGCAGCCTCGGCCACTAATGGTTTGACTCGGAATCGTTCGACAACAAAGTAGCCGGGAGCAGCTTTGGCGTTGTCTTTATAGGTGAGAATCGCGTAAATCCGAACGCCAGGCAATGACGTAAATCGAATCTCTTCAATGTTCACGTCACCTTGCTTCGTCTTAGACAAAACTTCGACATCGAGAGGTACGGAACGAATTGCCTTCAGATCGAATATGCCGATGCTATCTGGACCCTGTTTCGGTGTTGCCGATGCCGAAACCAATGCTACGGCCGCCAAGGCCAAAGCGCAAAAAGAACCTCTCACTATCTCTTTCAAATTCATCCTGAATCTCAAACCCAAATCAATTTCCTTGTCGAATGACCGGTACACGGCGCCAGCCTTGACCTTCCGTAAACTCGCGAACGGTAAAACACCAAACTACGGCTTTCTTGCCAGCCAAACTGTCTCCTCGCCGAGCCAGATTTACCCTTGCAGGAGTCGCTCCAGAGCCTCTCACTGCTACCACATCGGGTACAAACCCGATCTTAGCCGCCAAGTTCTCGGGGAGCCCGCAGCCTGTAGCCAACATATCATCCCCGATTGAATAAATAAGATTATGGCTGTCTCCAAGTAGCACCAAGGGACTTTGCCTCGCAGAACTGACGACAGCACCACTGGAATCGGTCACTTTGTTGAGTTTGAGAGTCTCAGCGGCTGGCTTGGGTCCAGCTGTCATGGTTGCCAAATCTCCGTTTGCACTTATGCTCGTTGGTATCGACTTATAAGTTGATTTGGCTACCGATTGAATCCATTTCTGATCATTAAGCAACTTGGATATTTCAATACAGGCAATCTGAATTCCCGCACCTGACCAATGGGTGTCTTGCCGACTATAAAGCAATTCGTCGGGATGGGAGGCGCGATAAGCTAAGAATGACGGAGCCAAGTCCACAACCGAAATTCCCTTTCCTTTGAGCAGGCCGATAAAATCGGCGTCGGCGCTATCCAATCGGTTCGATCCAGAATTGGATGCTCCTGGCACGATCA
>Ga0164296_1004590_pt1 | contig 12474 bp, 9 predicted proteins | sample GEODES057metaG_FD_113533 | JGI IMG/M metagenome (GOLD analysis project Ga0164296, IMG submission 113533) | Dystrophic lake water microbial communities from Trout Bog Lake, Wisconsin, USA - GEODES057 metaG | ecosystem: Environmental > Aquatic > Freshwater > Lake | place: USA: Trout Bog Lake...
TCAAGAGATAATCTCACAAGTTATGTTCTAAGGACCTGGTCAATGATTGGTCAAATAAACGGTATTCTCCTTGAAAAAAATCCCCCTCAAGTTTTAGTGGACTGCGGGGGCGTCGGCTATGAGGTCGATGTACCTATGAGCACCTTTTACTTGCTACCCCAAACTGGGGAGCAGGTAAGGCTTTTGATCCACTTTGTAGTGCGAGAGGATGCGCAAATCCTGTACGGATTTGGTACTGCTGAGGAAAAAGCGGCTTTTAAACAACTGATTAAAATCTCCGGCGTTGGCCCGCGCACCGCGCTTGGCGTACTCTCGGGCATGAGCGTGCAAGAACTCGCTCACGCCGTAGCCGCCCAAGAGCCTGTGCGGTTGACGAAGATTCCAGGCATCGGCAAAAAAACGGCTGAACGTTTGTTGCTTGAGCTCAAGGGCAAAATGGTGGACTCTCTCGCCACGGTCGGGTTGGGTGCGCAGGGCGAGTTGGGCGCGTCCAAGGGGGACAAACAAAACGACATCATGTCGGCCTTGATCGCGCTTGGGTACAGCGAGCGAGATGCAGTCCTGGCCCTTAAAGCCTTACCCGAGGACATCGGAGTCACTGAGGGTATAAAAGCAGCACTGAGGGCGATATCAAAATGAGCATTCAAACCGATGACTTCTCGCCCGAGCGGCGAATCGTATCGCCCGCTCCAACAAACCCGAGTGAAGAGGCTGTTGAGCGTGCGCTTCGCCCCAAAATGCTGGGCGACTATGTGGGGCAACTGAAGGTACGTGAGCAACTCGAGATTTTTATAAGCGCCGCCTCCAAGCGGGGCGAGGCTTTGGATCATGTGCTGCTCTTTGGTCCCCCTGGGTTGGGGAAGACCACGCTTTCTCACATTATCGCCAATGAGCTAGGCGTTAATCTGCGCCAAACGAGTGGGCCCGTCCTAGAAAAACCAAAGGATTTAGCAGCACTTTTAACCAATTTAGAGAAAAACGATGTGCTCTTTATTGATGAGATCCACCGCTTGTCCCCCGTGGTCGAGGAGATTTTGTATCCCGCGCTCGAAGACTACCAAATTGACATCATGATTGGAGAGGGGCCCGCCGCAAGGAGCATCAAATTGGATCTCCAACCCTTTACGCTTGTGGGGGCAACCACCCGGGCGGGGATGTTGACCAATCCACTCAGAGACCGCTTTGGTATTGTTGCAAGGTTGGAGTTTTATACCCCTGCAGAGTTACAAAAGATTGTGATTCGAAGCGCCGGACTGCTCAAAGTGGAAATGGACGAGGCAGGTGGTTTTGAGATAGCCAACCGCTCCAGGGGCACGCCCCGTATCGCAAACCGTTTGCTCAGGAGGGTGAGAGACTATGCTCAGGTTAAGGGCCGCGGCGTGATCGACCCAGAGATTGCCAAAGCCGCGTTGACCATGCTGGATGTGGATCCGCAGGGGTTTGATGTCATGGACAGGAAACTCCTTGAAGCCGTCATACACCGCTTTGACGGAGGACCGGTAGGACTTGATAACGTGGCAGCAAGTATTGGCGAGGAACGAGAAACGATTGAGGATGTGATCGAACCTTATTTAATTCAACAAGGCTATCTGCAACGAACGCCAAGGGGGAGAATCGCCACCCTCGCGGCCTACAAACACTTGGGCGTAGTCCCCCCTAAAGCTGCTGGCACACCGGGGGACTGATTAGACGGACTGTATTTAACTGAAAACACTAAGCGCTTGCATCATCCTTGGGTATAGAGTCCAAGTGCGCGTTATCGCCCCAACTGAGCAAACTAAATGCGTTCGCAGACCATAAAAGCCGGTTGATTACGGCGTTCTCTATAGACCAAGTCCGGGGGGATTGAATGTCTTGACCCGTAGCCCACCTGTACAAAATGTCCATAACACCGCCGTGTGAGACGATTACGATTTGAGTGCCAAGGTGGCGACTTGCAATGTCTTGTACAACCCCTTTCACGCGTATCTCTAAATCGTTTAAGCTCTCCGAGCCCTCGCCAGGTCGCCAAAATGGGTCCCGGTTCTTCCATTTAAGCGAAACCTCAGGAGAGTGCCTATCTATGTCTGCCCAGGTCTTGCCCTCAAAGTCTCCGAAATGACGCTCCCTAAGCCGTGTGTCTTGGGTGATCGGGAGCTTAGTTGTTTGAGCGATTTGCTCAGCGGTGCGTAGCGCTCTTTGTAGGTCGCTTGAATAAATTGCAGCTATAGGGATATCAACACCTAAGAGGGCTTGGCCGACCAAGGCGGCTTGGTGGCGACCCTTATCGTTCAATCCAATGTCAATATGTCCTTGGATGCGACTTTGTGTATTCCACAAAGTCTCTCCGTGGCGAATCGCGATGATGCGTGTAGATTCCATTGCAGTCATACTTCTTTTAAAAAAGGGGCTTAGAGGTTTTTCAAAAAATCATGCAGGTTTGAGATCAAACCCTTGATTGAGTCTACACTTGTGTAGAAATACCCATAATTTGTAGCTAAAACAGGTTAATTTTAAAGTATCTAAGGGGAAAACCAAAGACATGTCAGATATATTAATTCATCAGCAAGGGGGAGTTTGCACGCTGACCCTGAACCGTCCCGACAAAAAGAACTCCCTCACCAGTGAGATGTATTCTGAGTTAGCCAGACTTTTTTTGCACGCCCAAGGCGACGGGGAAGTCCGTGTGTTGGTGATCCAAGGCAGTGAGACTGTATTTTGTGCGGGCAACGACATTGCCGATTTTGTCGAAAACCCTCCAAGCTCCCAAGATGCGCCTGTCTTTAAATTCTTGCACGCTTTGGTCCAATTCCCCAAACCCCTCATTGCCGGCGTTTGCGGCCCCGCGGTGGGTATTGGCACCACGCTTTTGTTTCACTGTGATTTGGTTTACGCAGGGGATAACGCGGCGTTCTCGATGCCTTTCGTAAACTTAGGACTTTGCCCAGAAGCTGCCTCCTCCTTGTTGGTCCCCCAAGTGATGGGGTACCAACGCGCTGCACAGGCCCTGTTGTTGGGTGAGCCCTTTATGGCCGAGGCGGCGCTCGAGGTCGGGTTGGTGAACCAAATTCTTCCCCCAACTGAGCTTAAAGAGTTTGTGCAGCGACAGGGCGCTAAATTAGCTGCAAAACCTTTGAAGTCCGTGCTTGAGACCAAAAGACTTTTGAAAGGGGGTCAGTTGGCGCAGCTACAAAAGCGAATGATTGAGGAAGGGGAGATGTTCTCCAAAATGCTCACCGAGCCGGCTGCAAAAGAGGCTATGCGGGCATTCCAAGAAAGGCGCAAACCTGATTTCACCAAAATCTAAAGGCAGGATTTTTTGTCTCATTTGGGGTCCTGAGTGAACCCGTCAGGCGAGATCACTTTAGGTTTACCGTCCTCGTCAACTGCCACATATGTGAGAGTGGCCTCGGTGACTTTCAAGTAAGTGCCGTGGGCTTGAATGCGCTCTGCAAATACCTCTACATGGACCGTGATGGAGGTTGTGCCAACCCGAACAATCTCCGCGTAAAAGCTCAGCAAATCACCCAGCCTGACAGGTTGTTTAAAAACAAACTCTTTAACAGCCATAGTTGCAATGCGTCCCTTCACGTATCTAAACGGGAGCACTGAGCCAGCAAGATCAACCTGAGCCATGACCCATCCTCCAAATATGAGACCGTATTGGTTGCAGTCCGCTGGCATGGGTATCACTTTGAGCACCAGTTCTTTGTCGCTGGGTTGAGTGAGTTGGGTTGAATTATTTTTGGGGGACTGTGTATGCATGCGCTTTAATTAAAAGGTTTAAATGTTTTATCAGTAAACTCAGTGCACAATGGGCCTGCTGACAAATGCGAACCCTTCAATGCTACGGTAAAAGCTGAAGACATCACGGCGTATTGTGTGTCGCGTAATACGCAATACGCAATTCGTAATTCGTAATTCGTACCACGTATTGTCCGCTTTTAATTATTTTAAGTTTGTTATGAGATCTCATGCGACCCGTGCCCCCTCGTTAACCCCACCCGCCGTCTCCCAAACCCCAGACCCCGCAAGAGACTGGAACACGCTTAAGAGGCTGTTCCCGTATTTGTGGGAATATAAATGGCGAGTGATGGCGGCTTTGTCTTTCATGGTCGGCGCTAAAGTGGCCAACGTCGGTGTCCCTGTCGTGCTCAAGAAATTGGTCGATACGCTGAACAATTCAACTTCAGTAATTGGTGCGAGATCAACGGGCTCGGCTTTAACAGACTCAGCAGCCCCAGTTTTATCTACTAGCCCGCCTGAGTGGACGGTCGCTGGCGGTGTGGAGAATTATTTACATAATGCATTTGTATTGGTACCAGTTGCTCTTTTGGTCAGTTACGCACTACTGAGGCTGAGTGTCTCGGCCTTCACCGAGCTCAGGGAGCTCGTCTTTGCAAAAGCCACTCAAGGCGCAGCAAGACGCATTGCACTGCAAACGTTTGACCACCTGCACGGCATGAGTCTGAGGTTTCACCTCGAGCGCCAAACGGGGGGGATGACAAGAGATATTGAGCGAGGCGTGAGGGGCATAGAGTCTTTAATCTCCTACTCTCTTTATAGCATCATCCCCACCTTCATTGAGGTCTCCCTCGTCTTGGGTGTGATGGCTGTTCAGTACGATATGTGGTTTGCGCTGATCACCTTTGTTGCGTTGACTTTTTACATCTACTTCACCGTAGTCGTAACTGAGTGGCGCACCCAGTACAGACGTCAAGCCAACGAGTTTGACTCCGCAGCCAACACGAAAGCGGTTGACTCGCTCATTAATTATGAGACCGTTAAGTATTTCGGAAACGAGGCGTTTGAGTCCGAACGGTACGATAAAAGCCTGATCCGTCTTCGCGATGTCAGGCTTAAGTCCCAGCGCTCGCTGAGCCTACTGAACACAGGGCAACAACTTATTATTGCCTGCGCGTTGGTTGCAATTTTGTACCGCGCAACGCTTGGAGTCGTTGAGCACCGCCTCAGCTTGGGGGACTTGGTCATGATCAACGCGTTCATGATTCAACTCTATATACCGCTTAATTTTCTGGGAATGATTTACAGAGAGATCAAACAAAGTTTGACAGACTTAGACCGCATGTTTGCGCTTCTAGATAAAAACCAAGAGATCGCAGATGCACAAGACGCTCGCGAATTAAAGCTCGAGTCTGCACCCTCTGTTCGTTTTGAGAATGTGCATTTCTTCTACGACTCCAACCGGGAAATACTCAAAGGAATAGACTTTAGCATCGCACCGGGCAAAACAGTTGCAGTTGTGGGACCCTCGGGATCCGGTAAATCAACTTTGGCAAGACTATTGTTTCGTTTCTACGATGTGCAAAAGGGTAGCCTAAAGATAAACGGACAAGATATCCGAACACTGACCCAGTCAAGTCTGAGAAGAGCGGTGGGTATAGTCCCTCAAGATACGGTGCTTTTTAACGACACTGTTTACTACAACATCGCCTATGGGCGGCCCAGCGCAACGCGCAGTGAGGTTGAAGAGGCGGCCAAGTCGGCCCGGATTCACGACTTCATAATCTCTACCCCGAAGGGTTATGAGACCATGGTGGGGGAGCGCGGCTTAAAGCTCTCGGGCGGTGAGAAACAACGCGTCGCTATTGCTAGAACACTGCTTAAAAATCCGCAGATCTTAATATTTGATGAGGCTACATCAGCGCTGGATAGCGCCAATGAGCGCGCAATACAGGGTGAATTGCAAACGGCGGCTCAAAATAAAACCACTTTGGTTATCGCCCACAGGCTCTCCACTGTCGTAGATGCACACGAGATACTCGTCATGCATGAAGGAGTCATTGTGGAGCGCGGCAATCATAATGAACTCCTGCAACAAGGGGGGCGGTATTCAGATATGTGGGCGATGCAACAAAACTCAGACAGCTCGGATAGCTCGGATAGCCCAAGTAACCCAGGTAACCCAAAATAGCTAGTTACCCCAAGCGCCTGAAAAGGCCAGACAATTAATCAATCAAACCGCTCAAGCTCTCTGAGCTAGGGCATATCGGGATTTTCAAGTACGGCTTTTGAGGCGTCGACGGGGCCAATCACTCCAAGTCTTGCCTTAAGGGACTGGGGCTCAGAGGTGAGCACAATTTCGTAATTAATGGTGTTAGCGAGAACCTTCTTTACGTAGTCTCTGGTTTCGTTGAACGGTAAAAATTCGGCCCAAATGGCCCCTTCCACCACAGCGCCTTCTTGCCAGTGCCTGACGCGGCTGGGTCCGGCGTTGTAAGCGGCGGCGGCCATCGGCATTGAGCCATCGAAGCTGTCGAGCACCAATTTTAAGTAACCCGTGCCAATTGAGATGTTCACCTCGCGGGAGTTTAAAGTCTCAGGCCTAAAGTTAATTAAGCCTATTTTTTTTGCAGTCCAGATGGCCGTTTTAGGCATAATTTGCATCAGACCTGAGGCGCCGACGGTGGATTTTGCATCCATCACAAAGCGACTTTCTTGACGGATGAGCCCGTATACATAGGCCGGGTCAAGGTTAATGTCTTTGGTGCGTTTGAGCACTAGCTCCTTAAAGGGCATTGGAAAGCGAAGGCTGGGCTCAATGAGTTTGGCGCGCTCAGCTGAATTCACGCACCTGTCCCAAATCTCGATCTCGCAGGCAAGCGTCGCTGCTGCAAGCAGCTCCCTGTCCGTCATCCCCCCAGCGCGCCCAGTGTTGTCGACCAAACTGGTGCCGTAGTTCCATTCCCTATTCCCCTCAGACCTGAGTCCTAAATTGATGGCGTAAAGGGCCCTTCGAATTGTTGGGTTGGATTTTGCGGCCTGCAACTCTAACTGCTTTATGGGCTCACTTGGGCTAGAGATCGAGATTTTTTTACCCAACTCTTCAAGTGCGAGCTGTTCATAAAAACCTCTTGCGCTGGCGATGGAGTTGAAAAGCGCCAGCGCCTCTTGGGTTATCTGAGGGGTTTGCGGCCTTTTGGCAAGAAGAGCGCGCGCGCGCCAGTACACCCAGGTGGGATCTTTTTGTGCGTTTGCACTCATTGCAGTAATTGCTTGCTCAACCATCTCCCAGCGCGGGCGAGAGTCCATTCGCAGCGCAACCCTCACCTTCCATCCCAGTAACTCATCGTTTGCAATATCTTTATCCGAGTTTGCTCGCTCAAAGTACTCTAGCGCTTTAACATCATTCATAAGCGCCGCCTCCCGTCCCGCTACAGCCCACACCCAAGCGCGTTGCTGAGGGTTTAAAAGAGCGGACCATTTATTTTGAAATTGACGAATGCAATCTGCTGGGTCGCTGGCACTTAGTCTGATGAGTGCAAGTGTTACCAATTCGTCCTTAGGCTTAGGTAGATTGGTGCTTTGTTGAGAAAGGAAATGAGTTGGATTCTTAAAAATATCCTCTAGTTCAGGTAAATACTTCGGCTCTATGATCTTGAGTGCGTTTTTTGCCAATCGGGCTGAGTTAAATTCAGTTGCGCTGCGCACTTTTCTCCAAATATCTTGTTCAGATATTTTGCGGGCGTCATAAAGCCTGTCTACTGCAAGCATGCAACCATCATCAGAATCTTTGAGGGCTTGCCAGTTTTGCAGCACAAGCTCCGTGGTCTCTGGCAAAGCCTTGGCGCCAAGTTGAACAAATTGTGCGAGCAAGTAGTAGCACTGCAACTCTTTATCATCCCTCATCCTGAAAAAGGGATATTCATCAAGCAACGTGTCCCACTCCCGTCTGCTGCCCACCATCAACAACCAGTCGTTTCTCATTCTGTCTTCTTGGTAGGTTCCAGCGTAGCGCTTTAAAAAACCTCTAACCTCCGTGTAAGAGGCCTCATCAAGCCTGGATCTGAGTTCCCAGTAGGCTGCCCAAGGCTCGAGTGGGTGTCCTTGGGCGTAGACCAGTGCGGCGCTCAAGCGTTTGCGGTCTCCCCGTTTAAAGGCAGAGGCCATCTCGATGAGCGCATTGTCACCCGTTGTATTTCTCTCACCCGTCGTCACTGAGTAAGGTGTGCTCAAAGGCTCAGCGAACTTGGAGGGTGTTGTGTAGGTAACGGGTGGGATCGCCACGCTTTGAGAGATGACGACCGCGTTTACCACTGACGCAAGTGTCGTTGTTTGCTCAGGCTTGTTGGTTTTATCACCAGTCGAAGATTTCCCCCCCAACCAAGGCACATTGAGTAGTGAATCTATAAAAGAGGTGATCTTAGAGGGCGTGTCATTTAAGAGCGATCCATTGGGGGTAGGCTCTGGGTTTGGTTTATTCTCCAACACACTGCCCTGATCCGAAAGAGGAGCAACAGGAGCAACAGAGGCAGCAGGTGTGCTGATCACGCTCGAGTTGTTGTTTGCAGGCGAAGAATTGGGGGCAAGGCTTGAGGGGGAGAGTGGGTTGGTCAGTGGACTGGGGGCGCTCAAAACAGAGCCAGCGCCTGCGACCGACCCATTGGTCAGGGCTGAGTTCGTTGGGTATCCAGGCCCCCCAGAATTCACTAAAGAGCCTGTGCCAGTCGTTTCACTGCCTTTGTTGGTTTCAATTAAAGGCCCAACTGGCCCACTCTTAGGCTGAGATTGGGTGGAGGATGTTGGTGCAGAAATAGGAGCGGGAGAGTGAGCGTGAGTAAAGGAGTGCTCCTTAACCCCTTTTGCTGGGCTTTTGTCCTGCGTTTTGTCATGACTCTTATCTTGTTTTTTCTCTTGCCCCTTGTCTTGCCTCTTGTCTTGCCTCTTATCTTGAGTGTGGTCATGGGCCTTTGCAGAACTCTTAGCGTCTGGTTGAGCACTGGCGCCATTGGTTTTAGGGGTTTGGACAATCGCCTTTGGCTCTGCATTCAAAGCTTCGGACTCAATCTTGGGGGGATTTTCTTGTGGCAAAACCCCGCAGGATATAAAACAACAAAGGATGAGGACGCTGAAGTGTTTATTTTTCAAGATGACTCTGTGACTCATTTTTTAGATAATGGGGGCAAACAGCTTAGAGGGTGTCACAATCGGATATCCAAACAGACTGATTATCTCCTCATGGACAAGAAATCATTAAGACAAAAGCTAATTAAAGACCGTGCAGAGCTAAATAATCGCTACGCACTCACAACCGCATTACAACAAGTCATGAGGATTTGGTTGGTGGGCAGGCCCGACGCCATGATTGGTGCTTATTGGCCCATCAAGGGGGAGTTTGACCCCTTACCGGCTCTGCACCGCTGGAAAGAGGACGGCGAGCTTACCGATTTACAGACAAGGCGGCGCATAGGGCTTCCAGTTATTAATAAATTACACAAGACTTTAACCTTTCATGCGTGGTATCCGGGTTGTCCCATGGAAAATGACGCCTACGACATCCCTAAGCCCAAGGACACAGAGGTACTTACGCCCACTTTGCTGTTTGTACCCTGTGTAGGCTTCGGGCCAGGCGGCTACAGGCTGGGCTACGGGGGCGGTTTCTACGATAGGACCTTGGCCTCTTTAGTGCCTAAACCCCTGACGGTTGGATTAGGATTTAGTGTGGGCTTTGTCCAAGACCTAGAAAATGAACCTCATGACGTGCCCCTGGACGCCATTTTGACTGATGAGGGGGTTGCCTGGGTCAAGGATTAAACGCCTCTAAACTGCAGCGCCTGGTCTGGTTCATAAAGTCGCTCGTGCGTAGCAGTTATTTTTTTTTTTGATAATTCAAGTATGTCTAGCTCCAGACTTTGAAGAGTTTTCAAAGCACGTTGTTTTTGTTTTTGAGGGGTAGAGTTGTGAAATTTGACCGCTCGTGGGCACTGAGACCTCAGGTTTTTGTAATAGTATTCTTTAAAACTCTGGTCTGGCGATTCGAGGGTGCTTCGCAGTAAAAGTAGGTGCACTGTTTGCTGAGTCTCGTTAGGGTTAGGACGCTCAAGGATTAATCCTTTCAGCGTTTCAATGCTGTCGGCTTGTTTTCTCAACCGCTCTGCGTAAGTTTTGCTAGCATCAAAGGGCGACTCTAGCACCAACTCTTTTAAGAGCTCCATTTGCTCGGCGCTTAAACGTCCGTAAAGCCATTCGCCGATTTCCCTGTCCTTTTTGACTCTGAGCGCAAGCCTGTCTTGCACGCTTGCCTCTAACCAATCGTGTCTCCACTCTTTGTTGTTCTTGTCGTACTTGCGTTGCAGGGTTTTAAGTTGCTCTATTTGCATATTCATCACTAAATGGATAAATAAAGGCTCAAAGGCGATCAATAAATCACGGGCTTTTATCTCTATGGATTGCTCAAGTGGCCTGCAAATGTCTTCGACCGTTAAGTCTAGCGCCACCTTAGAGTCCAGAGCTCGAATGGTCTCCAAATAAAGGGGCAATTGAGTGCCTCTGTGCCAAAGTTGGATCTGATTCAAGTCTTCGCTAATCACCTCTTTTTGTAAACGATTCATGTCCACAAAACCATCTAACCACCAACTCATTAGATCAGGGGCTTGGTTATAAGTCGTTTGAATTAAAGTGCAGCCTTGTAGTCCAACGCTTAACACTAAGATAAGCCCTACCCAAATGCGCGTCATTAGAAAATTCATCAAATTGATAGGATCTAGGGTTGTAATTGGACTGGGCAGAGGAAAAAACGCAAAATACGAACGGAAATTAGACTCAAACTTGAACGAGCGAGAGTTGTTTTTGATTTTTGTTAAATTAATTAAATACCTGATATCCAAAAAATTTCTTAGATTATCATAGCCCCTTGGTGTAATTCACAAATATTTAAGGGTAGATTTAGAAATGATGCCGATCGATGTCGTGATCATGGCCGCAGGCAAGGGCACTCGAATGAAGAGTAAGATTCCCAAAGTTTTGCACACACTTGGCGCAAAACCCTTGCTGGGACACGTGATAGAGGCTGCCCTAGGGCTTTTGGCGCGCAAGATTGTATTAATTACGGGACATGAATCCGATTGGGTCAGGCAAGGAGCCGTTTCTTTTTTTGAACAGCATCTAAATACAGACTCAAAGGGTGGTTTAGATGGTGCTTCTAATGGTGCTTCTAATGGCGTTTCAAAGGCTAAACTAGAGTTTGCCTTGCAAATGCCACAACTTGGTACAGGTCACGCGGTACAACAAGCCGCACCTCTTTTAGACAACGGTGGTTTGACACTCATCTTATCGGGTGACGTCCCCCTCACCCAGGTGCAAACCCTCAAAAGCTTGGTTCAAGCAAGTGTGTCTTGTGGAAGTTCCAATTTAACCCAAACGAGCAAACCCGGGTCCCCGGTCTGCGCCCTCAGTCTTTTGACGCTAAACACTAAAAACCCCTTTGGTTATGGGCGAGTGATTAGGGACTCAAAAGACAGCACCAAGATCATTGCGATCGTGGAGGAAAAGGACGCAACGCCCGAGCAAAAAAAAATCACCGAGGTCTACACAGGCGTGCTAGTCGCTGCGACTGAGGATTTAAGGCGCTGGGTAAATGGGCTAAGCAATAACAACGCGCAAAATGAGTACTATCTAACGGACGTGGTTAAAGGCGCCGTCGCCGATGGTGTGCCTGTGAGTGCGCTTTCTATAGATGAACCTTTAGAGGTGATGGGCGTTAACAGCCCCGCACAACTCGCAGAGCTTGAGCGGGCTTATCAACTAAAACAAGCTCACTCATTAATGCAAACGGGAGTAAGGCTAAAAGATCCAACCCGTATCGATATCAGAGGGGCGCTTGACTGCGGCCCAGATGTGGAGATCGATGTCAACTGTGTTTTTAAAGGCACAGTGAAAGTAGGCTCGCAAGTTCGTATTGGTCCCAACTGTGTGATTGAGCACGCTGTGATCGAGGACGGTGCTGTGCTTGAGGCCTACACGCACATTGAGGGTGAGAGCTCCCTCAAGCCAGTGCGGGTTGGCGCTTTAGCAAAGGTGGGACCCTTTGCTCGGTTAAGACCCGGCGCTGTGCTCGGCACAGATGTTCATGTGGGTAATTTCGTGGAGATTAAGAACTCAACCCTTGCGGCGGGCGCTAAGGCGAATCATCTGGCCTATGTGGGGGATGCAGTTTTGGGGGAGAGAGTAAACTTTGGGGCGGGTGCGATCACAGCAAATTACGACGGCGCCAATAAACACCAAACCGTCATCGAGCAAGATGTGCACATTGGAAGTAATTCCGTTTTGGTAGCCCCTGTCAAAATAGGCGCTTCAGGGACAGTCGGTGCAGGCTCAACTATTACGAAAGACACGCCCCCAGGCGCCCTAACAATTACACGCGCAAAACAAACCAGCATTGCAAATTGGACTCGACCCGTTAAAGAAAAAAAATGAATATCAACCTGGGCTTAACACCTGCTCTTAATGCGTTAATTGTCTTTACTTTTTGTAGCTATTTTTTTATTAATCGTGATTAGGAAATTTTATGTGCGGCATCGTAGCAGCGGTCTCTAATAGAAACATTGTTCCAATCCTTGTGCAGGGCCTACAAAGGTTGGAGTACCGGGGCTATGATTCCTGCGGGGTAGCGGTTTACTCTGCAGGCCTTAGGAGGGCAAGAAGCACACTGCGCGTATCTGAATTAATGGAGCAAGTAAGCGCCGAGCACATTGA
>Ga0164296_1004591_pt1 | contig 12472 bp, 15 predicted proteins | sample GEODES057metaG_FD_113533 | JGI IMG/M metagenome (GOLD analysis project Ga0164296, IMG submission 113533) | Dystrophic lake water microbial communities from Trout Bog Lake, Wisconsin, USA - GEODES057 metaG | ecosystem: Environmental > Aquatic > Freshwater > Lake | place: USA: Trout Bog Lake...
AAGCTTTTAAAGTAGCTAATGAAAATAATGAACAAGGCGTAGCCAACTTCATTGCTGAGCGTATTGATCAACACCAAAAATGGAGTTGGTTCCTAAAAGCATCTATTGAGGGATAATGGATTCTACTTCTGAAAACATAGGTAATGTAGTTGCACTTCTAACTGCTATCTTAAGCGAGCAAGAAGATTTAGCCTATGAAATGGTTCTTGAAAGCAACCCGATTGAGCTGTTTAGCGCTCTAACTGGTATTTTATTGAGTGCATTGAACCGATTAGCAGATATCAATGGAATAACTATTGAAGATTATCTAAAAGATCTGGGAATGCTCGCATTTAAACCACAATGAACATAGGACCAGATTTACCAGAAGGAATAACCTTCAATAATAAACAAGAAGTTGAAGCTAATTTATATCTTGTTACTGAGAAGTTAAATTCTACTAAATGTTTATCATGTGATGTATACTTTGAAAGTATACTTATTACAAACAATGGAAGACATGAAGGAATAATTAAGAGCTTTCCTACCGAAAACGTTATTTGGAAAAATGCTCTACCAAAAGATCGTGTTAGGTCAATAAAAATATTAGATGAAAATCTAATTATAAGACTTAATAAACACAAAGAAAGACACAAAAATGATTAGATATAGTACACAGCCTTCAAAAGAAGCTAACGCATTGAAAACAGAAAGTCCTACAGCACCTATCAGAACGACCCGTGATATAATGGGTCTTAATGATACAAATGATCAGGATGAAGATAAGAATAACCTACAAGATCTAGATGCTGAAGATGCGAACGATAACTAAAGACAGGTAATTAAGCGCTTGGCTTTAACGGTTTAAACCATCAAAGTATTCGCACAAGTGAGTATATGAGCTCTCAAAATACCACACAAAGAAAGAACTTTCGTTGCATTTTTAACCCTTATGTGACGAAAGAAAATCAAGATGGTGTTGTTCGATCAATCATATCCCAATTCGAAGGGTATTATGCAGAACCTGAAGTTACTATAACTGATGATGGTTTTATCATATCTTTGACCGTAGGTGAAAACTTAAACCCTACAACAGTCCGTGACAAAATACTCTGGAATAGTTTTGTTGAAAGTGTTACTGCTCAAGATGCTATTAGGAAGATACAGATCCTTCGTCTACCAAAGGCCAGTCTAATGGATTTTGGAGCACGCAATCCAAACGAAGGTACTGTTGGTGGTTTTGGACCGCAAGCTGGACCTAATGGCCAATCTGGTGTAACTGAAATAATGTTTGAGAATGGTGAACCAATTCCACACGAAGAATATAAAATGGATATGGGCGAACGTCCAGATGGACAACCATTCAAAAGAAGCAAAGGAAGCGTTCACTACGCTGATCCAACAGGGAATTTACTACCAACTACATGGGGGCCAGGTAGTGATACAGGCGAACCAGTTGATGAAGATTTAGTGAGCGATATTACAAACATGGATGACCAAACAACTACTGCTCTTAATGGTGGTACAAAAGAACACCGTCAAGTGCCTAAAGTATTCAATGCTAGTTTCAAAGTGCTTTCATTCGATAGCGATACTGGCGGATCTTTTACATTAAACCAACCAAACGGATTCCAATCAGTAGAAGACCCACCAGACCAAGGACCTTTACATGAACGAGCTAATCCAGGGACTGGCATTGGCGGAGGAGCACCCATTAGCGGTGCTAGTTGGTATGTTACACAACCAGGCAATGAACAAGGTACTCAACTAGGAGTTGAACGTAATAAAGATTACGATACTGATACTTCATCAGCGCCATTCGCTGGTATTACCCCTCATGGATCAAAGAAAGCAGAACCACCTAAAGAAGGTGACGAAGGTATCATAGGCCACTACGGAGATGAACTAGAAGTACTTGGTGTTGTTGATAGTGATCCACTTGGTGGAGCATCTTATGGTAGTAGAACTCCTATTGATATAGGTTGGTATTTTGGTGTTACAGAAACATACGATTACGAAGGCGATGTAGATGACTACAACCTATAAGATATATGAAGCAGGAATAGAACCAAAAAAGTTCAACCCAGGTGATTTTATCTTAGTTAGTACCAATGGTATTTTAGCTAAATTTATACGTTTCGGTCAATTTATACGTTACCACGGTAAAATGAAACCTTTCTCTACATGGAATCATGCTGCAATGATTATTGATGAAGAAGGAACGATTATTGAAGCAGTTGGTCGTGGTGTTCGTTATGCTCACATTGATGAATATAAAGATGTTGAGTATTACCTAGTAAATACAAAATTAAATAGTCAGAGTCGTACCCAAGCAGTTGCTGCATGTAAAAGTTTTGTTAAAGAAAAGTATGGATGGTTTACCATTGCTTCCATAACAATTGAACTTATTACAGGAATAAAATTACAGTTCTCATTGAACAATTCAATGATTTGTAGTGCAGTAGTAGGGCAAAGCCTATGGGCTGGTGGTGTAATATTTGACCGAAACCCATATCAAATGATGCCAGCAGATCTTGCTGCAGCCTTCAATATCACTCAATCTGGCAAATAATTAAAAAATCAATAAAAGTATTGATTTAATCATTTTCTTCAATTATCATTGAAAACATGAAAAAGAAAATGACCATCGTTATTAGCTACGATGCGATGAACAATCAAAGTGATGAATTGGCTAGCCAAGAAATCAATGAGACCATTGCTGGTCTAATGAATAGTTTGCGCACCCAAGTTAATAATGCACAAGTATCTGTAAAATTCCAAGATAATAAGGAGAATAAATAATGGCATCAAGTATTAACAACCCGTTTCAAACCACTGCAGTTCGTACTGCTGTTCGTGGTGCTGTAGCAAGCATCGTTGGTGCGCTTGTAGCATGGGGAACAACTAAGTGGGCTAGTCTTAACAATAGCAGCCTTTCTTATTTGACACCTGCGTTCTCAACTGCCTACTTTGCTGCTGTTCACTTCCTACAGGCTAAGTATCCTAAGTTTGGTTGGTTGCTCGGTGTTCTTCCTCAAAAGAAGACTGTATCGCCTACACCTGCACCTACACCTGCTCCAGTTAAGGCTGCTGCTAAGAAGGCTACTGCTGCTAAGAAGCCTGCACCGAAGAAGTAATTCTTCGAGGCCTTGTAGCTCAGTTGGTTAGAGCACTGCCCTGTCACGGCAGTTGTCGTGGGTTCAAGTCCCATCAAGGTCGCCATATATAAGAAAGAAAGAATATGTTCAAAAAAGTACTAACAATTGCTGCAATTATTGCTGCGACAGTAGTTATCATTGCTAATACTAGTAATAATACAAAAAACGTAGGTATTAAGCTGCATCAATACAATGATCTGCCCTATGCACTTTGTGCAGCTAGCGGCACTAAGCCTATCAACCAACATACCATTATTAATGGTGTTAAGTACCGTTTGGGTCTATCAGAATGCCCAATTATTACTACGGGCGCTTCATTTGCTAACATGGATTTAACTAACGGTAGACTAACTCCAGATGGAACCTTTGCAACGGTTTGGTCATTGTTCGGGGTACCTAGCACTTTCCCTATCAAGCAAACTGATGGTAGCTGGGTCAATATGACTCCAGTGCATCGTAACTTTAAAAATACAAAGACTCCTGGTGGTGGAAGTAGCAACCAATGGTCTTTCCCTTGTGTAGTAGAACCTAGAACATTAACTGCAACTGATGGTACTACATTTAGAGTTGCAATCTGTAAGGGTCCTATGATGGAAAATGTTAATAATAAGCCAATTAAATTTGGTACTCGCACTTGGACAGAAGCTCCAAAGGGTATTCCCAATCCAATCGTAGCTCAAATTCTTTCAAATTCATAAAGAATAAGATTTATTCCCTGGTAGCTCAACGGCAGAGCAAGCGACTGTTAATCGCTAGGTTATAGGTTCGAATCCTATCTGGGGAGCAAATGAATATGGATATCATATAATGAAAGTACTAATAACAGGTAGCGAAGGGTTCATGGGTAAACACCTCATGAAACGTTTTCTTGATGCTTATGGAATGGATAAAAAAAACAATAAATCTACTTCAGATTATGAACTCTTAAAAATGATTGTAGAATTATACGATCCAACAATAATTGTCCATCTTGGCGCTAATTGTTCAAGCCAAATATCATTAAGAGAACCTAATCTTGACTTTATAGATAATGTCATTGGTACATTCAACATTTGTGAAATTTCTCGTATTTATAATATACCAGTAATATTCAATTCAACAATGAAAGTATACCCTGGCGAAGATGGAATTGTTCCTCCGTATGGAGTATCAAAACAAGTCGGTGAAAACTATCTAAAAATGTATCATGAAGTATATAATACTAATTATATAATTAATCGACCTTCAAGCGTATACGGGCCTTTACAGGATGGATCAGAAGACGGTGGATGGTTTACGTGGTTTATTGATGCCGCTGTCAACAACAAGCAAATAACTTTATTTGGCGATGGCACACAGAGTCGTGATGTTCTCTATATTGATGACTGTGTCGATATGCTTGTAGACCAGATAGAAAACTTTGATTTATACAAGAATAATGATTATGACTGGGGTGGTGGAGAAGATAATCTTGTTTCTCTAAATGAATTACTTAATAAAATTGATTATCATAATACTATTGAAGCCCCACTCCTTCCCGGTGACGTTAAAAAGTTTGTAACGGATAATACTAAAGCATCATCTATTAATAATTGGAAACCTAAGGTGCATTGGACTGAAGGACTCGAAAGGACAAAGGAATGGCTAAAGTCATTGTAGTTATCCCTAACCATTTACCACATCTTAATTTCTTGAATGAATGGGATGAATTAAAGAACGTTGAACTCATTGTTGTTCAAGATATTGGTGATAAACCTAAGTTACCAGCTGGTTTTACTGGAACAGTCTATGATCACAAAGATATAGAAAGAGATTTTGGCAAGAATGCTTGGATTATCCCAACACGATCAAGTGCATGCCGTAGCTATGGATATTATAAAGCTTGGAAATCAGATGCCGATTACATCTATACTTTAGACAATGATTGTTTTCCTGATGGCAGTAATTTTCTCAACGGGCATCTTAAGAATCTCGAGGGGAATACAACTCTTGGCTGGGTAACTAGCACTTTGCAGCACCCGTTTACTAGAGGTTTCCCGTATGGTATGCGTGGTAAAAATCCTATTGGTGTAAGCCATGGTTTATGGAGTAAAGTTCCTGACCTTGATGCTGCGACCAGCCTACACAACCCTGATCTTCGTTTTAGACCTGTTGCTGAAGAAGAATCATTCATTATTCCACTCCATAATTATTATCCAATGTGTGGTATGAATCTTGCATGGAGAGCAGAACTCACACCAATTATGTATTTTGGTATATTTGGACCAGATTATGGTTTTGATCAATACGATGATATTTGGGCTGGAGTGCTATCTAAAAAAGTAATGGATCACTTAGGTTATGCAGTCTTGAGTGGGTATCCATCTGTAGAACATCGCAAGCAGAGCAATGTCTATGTAAACCTTAAAAAACAGGCACCTGGTCTTGCTATGAATGAAACATTCTGGGAAACTGTAAATAAAATAGATCTAAAGAGTAAAGATATAGTTGGCAGTTACAAAGAACTTATACAAAAATTACCAGATACTTTCGATACTGAACCTGAGGGTTGGACAAAAAAGTTTAAAGAAGCAGCTCTTTATTGGATTAGTTTGTTTGAGTAATGAAAACTGTTGTTATAGCTCAATATCAAGAAGATATTTCATGGATTAATGATATACCTAATGAATGGAAAGCATGGGTAATTACTAAAAATAAAGATATACCAAACATTGGTAGAGAACCTGCAACGTTTTTGTGGGCAATTAATAATATTTATAAAAATATAAATTTAAAAGATGAATTTATATTTGTACAAGGTAATCCATTTGATCATTATCCAAATTTGATGAAAATTTTTGATGAAGAACAAACAGGGTACAAAGGTTTGAGTATTTTTTTAGCTACAACTGACCAAAACGGTGGACCTTATCACTATAGTTTGCCCGTTGAAGAAAAACTTAAAAAATGGTTAAATATAGATTGGTCTTTTGATATAACATTTGCATCAGGTGGTCAATTTTCAGTAACTGGTAAAGAAATATTAAAATATCCAAAAAGTTTTTATGATATGCTTTATGAAGAATCTTGCGAAGATCCAAAGAATCCATATGTCTTAGAAAGACTATGGCCAGTAATTTTTAAACAATAATATAATGATATTAACTATCCGGGGTCGTCCAATGGCAGGACATCAGACTTTGAATCTGAGAATCTAGGTTCGACCCCTAGCCCCGGAACCAAAGGGACGTAGCTCAGTTGGTCAGAGCGTGGGACTCATAATCCCTTGGTCGTGGGTTCAAGTCCCACCGTCCCTACCATTTAAAAGCACCAATAAAACACAATAGATAGTGTCCAGCGTTCCTATAGGAACATAACCAAGGAGAAACACGATGTCTTCAATGTTTGACTACGATGATTCAATTAACCTAGCATTTGATGCTAAAATTGCCGGTAAGAACCTCGTTGCTGCTAAGCACGAACTTCTAACTAAGACCGGAGAATTCCTATTTCTTGCTCACTCAGATCGTGAGCTAGCTCTTCGCATGCAAATGGTAGAAGAAGACATTGAGAAAGTTGCTTACCGCAAACTCTCAAGCATTAGTGACTCCAAGGCAAAACTAGTACGTGCTGTTTTTGACGAATGGGAACTTCGTCACGCTAGCTGTGAAATGTGTAAAGTTGCACATGAAGAAGATAGATGTGTAGAGTGCAATCGCAAACTAAAAGCAGGCACTGCTATCACAGGTGGAGGGCTTAACCACTGTCGTGATTGTTATGTAAAAATGACTGATAATCATGAAACCCCAAAACACTGGGGCCAAATTGAAGCTTCTAAAGAAGCACACGCTGGTGTAAAAGACACTAACTGTGATGAGTGTGGAGCAAAGCTTACAGCAGGTGCAAGAGCAGATGATGTTCGTGGGCACCTAGATATCTGTAGCAAGCACCTGAAGTAATATTAATCTACCTTATCTAAAGTTAGGTTAATATGGCTCAATCGTACAACTCTAAACTCGCCAATGACATGGCCGAGCAAGACAACGTCGCTGATGGACTCACCGATGACGAGATGGCTACCCTCTTTCCTGAAAAATTGACCATGGTTTCAGTAGAACTACAAAAACTTATTAAAAAAAGAAATAAAGATTCAAAGTTCAATATCAAGCTTAATTCTAAAGATGAGATCAAATCCATTGAAGCTAACAAGAAGTTCAATTCACGAAATGCTTCAGTTATCATTCCATTTTCAGAAGGTAGACAAACACCTGTTTCAGAGAGTGAATCTACTTTTGATCCTGAAGACTTTGAATCAATGCAACCAGAGTTCAGCCACGCATTCACTCCAAGTGAAGAAGGTGGTAGTGAATTGCTTACTGGTGGTGGTGAAAGTGAAGAAAAAGTACGCCCTAGCGATATTATAGAACGCAGTTCATCTGACTTAGAAACAACAGAATGCCCTGAATGCCGTGGTTTTTCAAAACACAATAAGCCAGAGTTTGCTGTCTATGCTAATTCTCACTGTGATGGATGCAATAAACGATGCGGTGGCGATGATAAAGATGTTTCACCACACTGTAGAGGTTGCAAAAATAAGAACACTTGTGAAGGAAGAGAAAGAGCTTATTGGCATGCAGATCCTGATGCCGTATGTTCTACTTGCAACAATGAAGGCGAAATAGAAAAGAAGCCAGAAACACGTTCTGAAGAAGTACCTATGTCTGATGCTATCAGAAGTAAAGAACCGGAAGAAGATGAGGGAAGTTTCAATCGAGTTCACGAAGATGAAAACAATTTTGGTGGCATTGATGAATCTGAAAAACCACTAATAAATAATATTAAAATATTTAAAGATGTTGATGGAAACAAAGTTGAAACAGAACGACCAGCTCCAGAAAGAAGTTATATAGATGAAAAAACAGGATTGGATTCTCCTATAGAAATAGCTAATGCTGCTAGAGTAGAAGAACCGGAAGAGCAATCGAATGAAACAAGAAGAACAGTCCACAGTAAATCTTGCAAATGTAATGGAACTGGAATAGTATCTGACCCAACAGAAATTACTAAGATCAATAGCAGTAATGAATTCCGTAGTGGAATGAAAAAACTTAATAACAGCGGACTTAATGAAGGTGAACTAAAAAGAGCAAAACAAGACTTTATAGTTGATCAATATAAGTGTAAGGAACAAATCTAATGTCTAAAATATCACACGGTGGTGAGTGTGCTGTAGCACAGCTACATGCATTAGATAATGCTTCATTTCAAAACATAACTGGAATGTCCAAAGATACATTCAAAGCAACTCATGGTTCTTGTGATGCATTCGAAAGACGAGCTGATACCGATGAAGATCCAGAAGAATTCCTTAAAAGGAACCAAGCAACAGAAAAGTCTTATCCAAATGCTGAAATAGGTCTTACAGAGATGGGTGACGACTATACACCATCCTGCGTCAATCATGCTCAGTTTTTAAGAAACATTTCAAAAAGAACAATGTTTGATCTTGGTAATATACGTGGAGATAAACTAAATCCAGGTGAATCTAATGAAGCAAAATGGAACTTTAAGCAACGTGCACAAAAGTTATTTTCACGAGCTAATAACCATTGGAATACTATGGTTCGTGAAAGAAACAGGTCAAGATTTAATAGTGGAATTCCTGTAAAACCTATTAGCGATGTAGAACATGATGAGCCTATTGAGATTTTCCATAACAATGAAGCTCCAACAACAGTGCCAGAGAACATTAAATCTATGGTAAACGAACAGCAACCATATTGGATGGATTGAGAATGATCCGTTTTTCATTTAAGAAAAAAGCAGTTGCTGAAAAGAAATCTCCGCTTGATGTAGAGGCTCTTCTTCTCAAAAAAGAACGTGAGAGCAAAAGCACTGGTCCAATAGTAAAGTCACCAGCAGAAAAAGCTGATGAAAGACAACAATACTTATCTGAGCCCTTTGCTGTCCACAGCGGCGACCCTTATTCTCAAATAAGCAGACAACCCGATGCTCAAACTGGTGCATGGCATTTTGCTCATCACAGCCTCCTTGGCAATGATGAAAATGGTGTTTCTATTGCTAAGTCTTTGAGAGCATCTCTTGATCACCCAGATTCAGGTTATGAAAAAGTAACTATAACACCTGACCAGTATGCATCTAATCCAGATCTTTTAAAACTTGCTCCAAAAGGTATGACAGGTTATAAACCTAAGGCTACAACACGAACAAGAACTGATAGTGAACCACTCCGTGTATTTCACACCATCCTTAATAGTGGTATTACCAGACAAAACATGCGTGGGCGCACGAGCCAGATGCCATCATTGAATGCGCCAGCTTTTGAGCCAACCAACCCATTAAATCTAATTGCAACCCATGGTGGTCAAACAGCATTACGTAAAATGTTTACTGATACGGTTCCACATGTTCCAACATCACCCGAACATAATCTTTGTGTTTGTGGTAGAAGTGCAGAAAAGCACGTAGATGCTGAAACAGCAAAGTCTCACCACGCTTCTACTGGTGAGCACCTAGAAATCCACGAATTCACACCAGCATTTGTCCATGATGAAGAAGGTAATCCTGTAGCAGGTAATAAAGCTAGAGCATCTCAATCACCACTCCGCTATGGAAACATCATAGAAACTGATAAAAATGGCAATCGTTCATTGAAGAATAAAAAAGTTGATGATGCAATACCACCAGCAGAAAGTTGGTCTAGAGTTCGCACCCTTATAAATCCTGACACGGGTGAAACATCTTTTGCTTTGAAAAAAACAACAGATAGCGAACAAATGCCATTGGTCCGTGTAGGGTCTGAGCCAATTAAATTAAACATGGTTGACACTAGAGAAATAACCACTCCAGGGCAAACTGAAAAAATAAACAAATGGGAACAAAAACCCGGATACTCTTTAAAGAGTTGTAAGAACCCTAATTGCCATGATGGTGTATTAGATCTATCTAAAAGAGAACACCGCATAGGTTGTAGAGATTGTCTACCAGGTAAAATCAGATTTAAAATGAAATCAGATAACGATGGTAATATAAAGCCTGTACCTTACACCGAAGGTCTTGGTAGTGGAAGAATGCGTTATTTAGATTTAGATGATGCTCCTAAATGTCCACACTGTGACAATGGTAAAGTTTTAAGTAAAGATAAAACAGCTACTGATGAAAAAATAGAATGTAGAGCATGTAGTGGTACTGGTAAACAAATAGAAACTACAAAAGAATTTGGTTTTAGTTGTCCTAATTGTGAATCTAATAACTCAACTATTTTGACAACACCAAATAATATTTGCCCAACTTGCAATGGCACTGGAAATGATAAAGCCCTTACGCCTATCAATAGACAAAAGCCAAGCCAACTTCTAAGAAGAGTTAGCACTATTGAAGGTAACCCATTACACCTATCAAAATTTTCAAGTGAAGCGAACCCGACTCCAACAGGTATAGATGGCTGGAAAGGTCATGGCAATCCTGATTGCACAAGATGTCATGGTGACGATGAATACCAGACTGAAGATGGGCTACCATGCAACTGTAGAATTGGAAGCTTTACTGGTAAAGATCTAATTTCTCCAAGTGATGCTAATTATATTTCGCCAAGTCACGTTGATATACCAGCTCATTTATATGATTCTGCAATGAAGAAAGCATATCCAGATAGTAGTGAGAACCCACATATTGTTAGAGATCTAAGAAAAAATATAGATACTCGCACCGGTCTAACTCCAGCACAAAGAGTTGGTATTGGTAAGCGTTATGTACATGATAATGGCGAAGAAGCAAAGAATTATCTTTACATGTGGGAAAACGGTGTTAGTTTGCCAAAAGAAACCATAGCAAGTCTTAATAAGAGTAGCGCTAAGAACCACGCTAGTCGTAATGCTAAATTCTGTGCAGCCAGCGCCGATTTAGAAGATATATCTAAGGCTATCGGTAGCTTTAGCAGTTTACCTATCAACATATCAACAGATGCGTACAATAGATTTGCAGACTCAATGAAGGATGTCCAAAGGACTGAAAAGACACAACCTTCTATTAAACCAGTTGAACAAACAACAATGCAATCACCAAAAGTTGAGACAAATACATGATAAAAGAACCTAAGAAATTTAATGCTAAGCAAGCAAAGCCAGAAGATTATTTCGGCGGTCTATCTGATTTTCAAGGCATAAACATTGTTGATCCTGATGAGATGTTCCGTGATCTTGAAGAAGATGATACAGCAGCTAGTAAATCAGGACCAGTTAAAATTTACCCTCCAAGCAAATCATTTAAACGATTAACTGAAGATGAGACAGCTAGAAAATTAATAAAAAATGTTTTTCGTAATGACAACACTGAAAGTAGTCAATCTAAAGGAATTAAAACCATTAATCCTAACGAAGATTACGAAACAAATAACAATCATAATAAACTTGTTATGGGTGCAAACTATGCTTATATTGATAGACTTGTTCGTAAATCAGACGCATACAAATGTCCTAATTGTGGTGGTGCTAAGCACGGTGGTAGACCTCAAAATGCATTAAACCAAAGTGGAACAGCTTGCGAAGGCTGTGGTAACACAGGTAGCACTTTAAGAGATCCAGAGAAAAGCATCTTCAATATAAAAGAACATGCTAGAAATTTCAACCTTGCTATTGCTATGCATGAAAAGTTTTGTGGAACAGGGACAGCTGGACAACGTGGATGTTGGTCGTTTACTGATCCACAAACTGGTGAACACAGGCAATGTTTATTTAAAGATGCTATTGATAAGAATGTTAGAAATAATTCTGGTGGCAGAAAGTTAAAACTTAAAGAAACTCACCTGCGTTCTGGTTCAAGCGATTTTATTAAAGGTCTAATGAGGCCGATGGCTGTGGTTGACAACTATAAAGGGTTTGCTCCTATTCTGCAACGTTTAAGAGGGCATGAGGATGAACCACTGCGTATGGGTGATGTTGTCCATGCAATCAATCACGATACAATAAATCCTGATACTGATATTATTAAAAATGACGAAGGCTTTCACCGTTTTACACAGGCATACAGAACTGTTGGTGAAACAACTAAATCTACAAAAGGGGTATCACAACAAGCTTTAGAACCTATAAAAACATTTAAAAATGATCACGAAATAGGCGTTTGTATTTGTGGTAGAGATCAATTTGATTCTAACCACACAACTGTACAAAAAGGTATCCACGATGAAAGTGGATACTTTGGTATGGGTCGTGACAAACAGCAAGCAGGTATTATTCACCGTGTTAATGAAGCTGGTACACATGCTGATGTATTCGTCTATTATCGTCCAATTGAAGGAATAAGAAAAGAACGATCTGAACGTATAAACGGTCGTCCTGATAAAAACATTTCAATGG
>Ga0164296_1004592_pt1 | contig 12471 bp, 13 predicted proteins | sample GEODES057metaG_FD_113533 | JGI IMG/M metagenome (GOLD analysis project Ga0164296, IMG submission 113533) | Dystrophic lake water microbial communities from Trout Bog Lake, Wisconsin, USA - GEODES057 metaG | ecosystem: Environmental > Aquatic > Freshwater > Lake | place: USA: Trout Bog Lake...
GCGATGGCGTTCTGGGGCACCACACTTTGCGCACTAGTCGAATGACGGCGACCAACCAGCAACTGCCAACGACCGCAGCAGATACGCGTCCAAAATCAACGTCGCCGAGTGCTCGTTGCCCGCAAGGGACCGCAGGCCCGAGACCAGCAGTGCGTACTGCTGGACTGACGGCTCACGCTCCTCGGGTGTCATGCGCTCAGCAGTCTCGAGCATTGCCGTGCCGGCCGTCCATGCTCCGTAGTCACCGGACAGGCGCGCGCCATGACTGGCGAGGGTCTCGACCTGGCTCACGTTGTCCAGTGATTTGCCGCTATACAACTGGATGTCGACGTGGCTGAATGGCTCCAGCCGAGCACCGATCCGGCTTGACGTCTTGCGCACCCCACGGGCCACGCACCGCACTCGTCCATGCTCACGAGTCAGCAAGGTCACGATGCGATCGGCCTCACCCAACTTTTGGGTGCGCAGCACAACGGCCTCGTCGCGGTAAAGGGGCACGCTCCATTGTCACCCAATCTGCGGCCATGCTCGCGTTGGCGCGCGTGACTAAAAGCCCAGTCGACGCAGTTGCTTGGGGTCCTTTTGCCAGTCCTTGGCAATCTTGACGTGGATGCTCAGATACACCGGCGTTCCCAGCAGTTCCTCGATGCCAGCCCGGGCCTTGGTTCCCACGTCGCGAAGGCGAGCGCCCTTCTTGCCGATCACGATCGCCTTCTGGCTGTCGCGCTCGACGTACAGATTGGCATGGACGTCGGTCAACGGACGATCATCTGGACGATCGCTCCTGGGAACGATCTCCTCGATCACCACGGCGATGGAATGCGGCAATTCATCTTGCACGCCTTCCAACGCCGCCTCGCGAATCAGCTCTGCAATGGCAATATCGATCGGCTCATCGGTGACTTCGCCAGCCGGATACAAATCAGGCCCCACCGGCAACGCCTCAATTAGGCACTGGGTCAAGGTGGCCACGTTGTCGCCATTGGTCGCGCAGACCGGCACGATCTGCGCCCAGTCGATGTCCAGGTGCGTCCCGAGCTCGGTAACGGCCAGCAACTGCTTGGCCAGCTGCTCCTTGGTCACCTTGTCAATCTTGGTGACCACCGCCATGATCGTGGCTCGACGCAATTGGGATAGTTGCTGGCCGATGAACCGATCGCCAGGGCCGATGGGCTCGTCGGCGGGTATGCACAGGCCCACCAGGTCGACCGAATTCAGTGTCTCGTGCACCTGGTCATTCAGTCGCTGACCCAGCAAAGTGCGAGGTCGATGCAGTCCTGGGGTGTCCACCATGACCAACTGCGCGTCCTTGGTGGTCAAGATGCCCCGAATGATGCGCCGGGTCGTCTGCGGGCGATCAGACATGATCGCGACCTTCTGTCCCACGATCGCATTGGTCAAGGTCGACTTGCCGGCATTGGGCCTGCCCACCAGCGATGCGAATCCACTTCGATGCACGCTCATGGCAGGTCCTTCATTCCTGCTGCCCGCGGCTGCGGGCAGTTCCACGATCGGGCTCGTGGCTCACTCATCGTCGCTCTCATCACGTGCCGATGGGGCAATGCGCTCGACCAGCACGCTCATGACTCGCTTTCGCCGCCCGGAGGGTTGCTCAGCGGTCAGCCGCCAGTCGGCGACGTCGATGCTTGCCCCAGCGATAGGCACTTTGCCGAGGCGCAGTGCCATGTACCCCAAGATCGTGTCGACGCCCTCTTCCTCTGAATCGATATCCACGCCAACCATCTCGGCGAAGTCCTCAACGTGCAGGCGTGAACTGACGCGCCATGATCCGTCGGGCAACTCAGCGACCTCGGGAAGCTCAGTGTCATATTCGTCAACGATCTCGCCAACGATCTCTTCCAGGATGTCTTCGATCGTCACGATGCCGGCGGTCCCGCCGTATTCATCCAAAACGACTGCCATGTGGACCCGGTTGGCCTGCATCTCGCGCAGCAAGTCATCGACTTGCTTGGAATCTGGCACAAAGTGCGCCGCGCGCATCAAGGACTCAACACGCTCGCTCTGCTCGGACTCTCGATGATCGAAGGTTCGGGCAACCACGTCCTTGAGGTACACGATGCCGACGATGTCATCTGCACTCTCCCCGATGACCGGGATGCGCGAGTAGCCAGAGCGCAGTCCAAGGGACAGGGCCTGACGCAGGGACTTGCTGCGCTCGATATAGACCATTTGCGTCCGCGGAACCATTACCTCGCGCGCGAATGTCTCTCCGAGTTCAAAGACCGAATGAATCATCTGCCGTTCATCGTCCTCGATAAGACTGTCCGCCTCGGCGAGATCCACCAACTCACGCAATTCGGCCTGGGTGGCAAACGGGCCATTGCGGTACCCCTTCCCGGGAGTCACCGCATTGCCGACGCCGATCAGGATGACGATGACCGGTTCGGAGATCAACGCCAGGAAGCGAGTTATTCGCGCGCTGGCACGCGCTACTGCCAGAGCGTGCTGATTGCCCAACGTGCGCGGAGTCACGCCAAGAAGCACGAAGCTGATGATGACCATGATCGCTGCAGCAATCACCACGTCCCAACCATCGGGAAGTTCGGGGGCCAGCTGCAACACGATGTAGCCCACCAAGGTGGTGGCGGTGACTGTGGCGATCGTGGACCACAGCAGCAGGGCATTTACATACTTGGCTCGATGCTCGATGAGGCCAGCCAGGGCATGCGTGCGAGGACCTCCATCGCGAACGGCCTCCTCCACGCTGGATTTCGCCACCCGCGCCACCGCAGTCTCCGCGCACACTGCCAGCCCCGCCAGCACGATCAGCAGGACGGCCAAGACGATGAGCCACGCCAAGTCCACGGTCATCGCGTGCTCCACGCGGTCAGCAACTCGTCCTGCAGTGCGAACATCGCGGCGTATTCCTCCGACGTTTGATGGTCAAACCCCAGCAGATGCAGCATGGAGTGCACGGTGAGGAACAGCATCTCCTCATCCAGGCTACGTCCCGCCTGATCGGCCTGCGCCAGCGCGAATTCCGGGCACAAGACGATATCTCCCAGGATTCCCCGCGGGGACGGCTGGCCCGGGGCCGGAATGCGCAGTTCGTCCATCGGAAAACTCAGCACGTCGGTCGCACCAGGCAGGTCCATCCACCGCACGTGCAGATCAGCCATCTGCAGTGGATCAACGACCGTGATACTGACCTCGCATTCAGGATCTAAGCCCAAGGCAGTGATCAAGAACTGGGTGAATGCACCGATCGATTGGGTATCCAGGTCAAAGTCAGTGAGTTGCTCGACCGTCACGTTGGTCATTGATCCCTACTGCTGTCGTATCGCTCGTAGGCTTCCACGATGCGTCCGACCAGGTTGTGGCGAACCACGTCGTGTGAATTCAAGCGGCAAAATGCCACATCATCGACGCCCTCAAGAATCTCCGACACCACGCGCAGTCCGCTCGTAGCACCCCCGGGGAGGTCCACCTGGGTCACGTCGCCGGTGACCACCATCGTGGAGCCGAAGCCCAGCCGCGTCAGGAACATCTTCATCTGCTCCGCGGTGGTGTTCTGCGCCTCGTCCAGGATGATGAATGCGTCGTTGAGCGTGCGTCCACGCATGTAGGCAAGCGGTGCCACCTCAATCGTGCCGCTGGTGATCAGCCGCGGAATGGAGTCCGGATCGATCATGTCGTGCAAGGCGTCGTACAGGGGCCGGAGGTAGGGATCGATCTTCTCCGAGAGAGTGCCGGGCAAGAACCCCAGTCGTTCACCTGCCTCCACTGCCGGTCGGGTCAGCACGATGCGATTGATCCGCTTGGCCTGCAATGCCTGTACCGCCTTGGCAACTGCCAGGTATGTCTTGCCAGTTCCGGCCGGGCCGATGCCAAACACGATGGTGTTCTCGTCGATTGCGTCGACATACCGCTTCTGGTTCAAGGTCTTGGGACGAATGGTTCTGCCCCGATTGCTGAGAATGTTCGCGGTCAGCACCTCCGTGGGGCGGGCACCGCTGCGCAGAAGGGAAATCGATCGCTCAACCGATTCGGCAGTCAGGCCCTGCCCGGTACGAAGTACTGCCAGCATCTCGGCGAACAATATGTCCAGTTGCCCAACAACTTCGGCACTTCCTGAGATCGTGATCTTGTTCCCGCGCACCAGGATGTCAGCATCGTGATACACCGATTCGATCAGTCGCAGGAACTGATCCTCAACACCGAGCAGTGCCACCATCGCCTGCGAAGCGGGCACGGTGATTTCGCTATGGGCCAGCGCGGGGACACCTGATGCGGACATGGTCATCGCGCCCTATCCCGGTGGCCAGGTCAATGACCTGCCGCCTAGAACATGCGCATGCGCATGGAACACGGACTGCCCTGCGTGTTCGCCGGTATTGAATACCAATCGATAGTCGGTCAGGCCCTGCAGCTCAGCAGCGGATTGAGCCGCCTGGATCACCTGTCCGGCCAACAGTGGATCCGCTGCAGCTAACGCACCGGCGTCGCGGTGATGCGCCACAGGAATGACCAGCAGATGCACCGGTGCCTGCGGGTTGATGTCCCGGAAAGCCACGACTTGGTCGGTGCGCAGCACCACGTCGGCAGGAATGGTTCCGGCAGCGACGCCGCAGAACAGGCAATTGGTCACTGGATCATCATCCCATGGCCGAAATGGCGGCTGCTTGCGCCGACAGGTAGGTCACGGCAAAGGCACCTGCCGCGGAGGATCGGACGATGCGTGGACCAAGACTGATCGCCGTGGCACCGGCACTGCACATCTGCGCTACCTCGGCATCATCCAGCCCGCCCTCAGGGCCGACCACGATCACCATCGAGCCGGTACGGGCAGGGGCATGGTCGGCGATAGCACTGTGCGCCTGCTCGTGGAGAACCACTGCACAATCTGCGTCTGCGATCAGCTCGCACACCTGCGCTATCGAGGCCACCGCGTGCACACGCGGGATGCGAGCTCGCCTGGACTGCTTGCTTGCCGCTGCAGCTGCCTGCTGCCACTTGGCCCGTGACTTCTCCGCCTTGTCTGCACGCCATATGCTCACCGATCGACTGGCTGCATACGGAACCACGGCATCCACGCCCGCTTGCGTCATCAGGTCGACGGCCAGTTCCCCGTGATCGGATTTCGGGATTGCCTGGATGACGGTGAAAGCCAGCGCGGGCGCGGGCTCGATGATGACCTGCTGTGCACGGACGTGCAGGTGTTTTGGCTCGATGCACTCCACGGTTCCGCGTACGCGAATGCCATCACCGTCGACGAGTTCGATCACCTCGCCGACCCGCACCCGGACGACAGCGATGGCGTGATGAGCCTCGGGCCCCGACAGCACCACCAGCTCGCCGACGTCGGGAGTCGAGCCGGGATCTGTGAAGAACACCGATGCGCTCACTTGGAGTTGAACGCATCCTTCAAGCGGGAGAACAGTCCGCCACTTTCGGAATCATGCGCGCCTACCTGTTCGGCATGCTCGTCGCGAAGATCGGCGAGCGAACGAAGCAGCTGCTCCTGCGCGGCATCAAGCTTGGTGGGAATGGTCACTGACAGGTGGACATGCAGGTCTCCGCGGCCACCGCCGCGCAGCCTGCCAGCACCCTTGCCCTTCAAGATGAGCACTTCGCCTGGCTGCGTGCCGGGGCGGACGTCAATATTCGTCGGGCCATCGAAGGTCGTCAAGGACACCGTGGATCCCAGTGCGGCAGTGGTCATCGGCACCGAGACGGTGCAATGCAAATCCTCGCCATGACGCTCGAACACCGGGTCAGCCGCCACGACGATCTCCACGTACAGATCTCCGGCCGGGCCGGCATTGGGTCCGACCTCACCTTCACCGGCCAATTGAATGCGCGTGCCGGTGTCCACTCCGGGCGGGATGGCGATTGTGAGATTCCGGCGGGTGCGCACTCGGCCATCCCCGGCGCATTCGTGGCACGGATGAGCGATGGTCGTGCCAAATCCTTGACAGGTTGGGCAAGGCCGGGAGGTCATGACCTGTCCCAGGAATGAACGCTGCACTTGCTGAATCTCACCACGGCCCTTACACATCACGCATGTCTCGGGCTCGGAGTTGGCTGCCGTTCCCTTCCCAAGACAGGTGTTGCACGCGGTCGCCGTATCAATGGCCAATTCACGGGTGTCACCAAAGACCGCAGTGTTCAAGTCAACCTGGATCCGGATCAGCGCATCCTGTCCTCGCCGACTGCGCGTGCGAGGTCCTCGCTGGCCTGCGCCATTGCCGCCGAAGAAGGCGTTCATGATGTCACCGAAGTCGAAGCCGGCATTGAATCCGCTAAACCCACCGGATGCACTCAATGGGTCGCCGCCCATGTCGTACATCTGTCGCTTTTCCGGATCGGACAACACCTCATAGGCGGCAGTGACGATCTTGAACCGTTCCTGGGCGTCCGGATCGGGATTCACGTCTGGGTGCAGCTCTCGGGCCAACCTGCGGTATGCCTTCTTGATTTCATCGGCTCCGGCATCGCGGGAGACATTGAGCAACTGGTAGTAGTCCACGGCCATAGTTACTGCTCATCCAGGATTCGGGTGACGTACTGCGCCACGGCTTGTACTGCGGAAATCGCACCTGCGTAGTCCATGTGTGTCGGTCCGACCACGCCGAGGGAGGCAACGGTTTGGTCACCACGGCTATATCGGCCGGTGACCACCGACGTGGCCTCCAAGGCTTCGACGTCGTTCTCGTGCCCAATGCGCACAGTGACCCCGCCTGCGCTGCTGACCTCCCCCAGGAGTCGCATGAGCACCACCTGCTCGTCCAAGGCTTCCAGCACCGGCTGAATCGACAGCGGGAACGCCTCGCCGTACCGAGCCAGGTGCGCGGTTCCGCCCAGGACCACTCGTTCGTCGATACGCTCGGTCACCGCCTCCAGCAGCGTGGCCACCACGGTCCCGACCAATCCCTGGTCCTCAGGGGCAAAGGACTCCGCGAATCGCGCAAGGACCTCTGGCACTGAGGAAAAGGGCTTGCCGCTCACCGTTGCGATCAATCGTGCGCGCAGATCGGCAAGCAACTGATCGCTGATTGGCGCCGCACACTCGATCACCCGCTGCTCTACTCGGCCGGTATCCACGATCAGCACCATCATCAATCGAGTGCTGCTGAGCGAGATGAGCTCGATATGACGCACACTGCTGCGTGCCAACGACGGGTACTGCACCATCGCAACCTGCTGGGTCAGCTGTGCCAGGAGTTTGACCGTGCGCACCATGATGTCGTCCAGATCCACCGCCGATTCCATGAACACCTGGATGGCTCGCCGCTCGGCGCTGGACAGTGGCTTGACCTGCGTCAACCGATCGACGAACAGTCGATACCCAAGATCGGTGGGCACCCGGCCTGCGCTGGTGTGTGGCTGGGTGATGAAGCCCTCGTCTTCCAAGGCAGCCATGTCATTGCGAATCGTCGCCGGTGATACGCCAAGGTTGTGCCGTTCGACCAGCGCCTTGGAACCAACCGGCTCGTGGGTGGCGACATAGTCGTCCACGATGGCCCGAAGCACCGCCAGTCGGCGATCGTCGACCATGGCACCTCCTCGCAGGCCCGCGCTACTCTCGAAGTTGGCACTCCGAGGCCGTGAGTGCCAATTGTAGTCAGAACTGCCGTACCGGCACCCTCGACGCTCAGTCCCCGAGCAAGTCCCTCACGACCGCATCGGCCAACAGCCGCCCGGATGCGGTGAGCTGGACACGATCCCCCGACACCAGGACCTGACCCTTGCCCACCAAGTCTGCAAGCGCCTTGGGATCAGGAACATCGGCGATCGCCAGGCCTTCGCGCAGCCGGACACCGAGCATGACCGTTTCCATCTGCCGCTGCCGTTCATCGGGCTGCTCGATTCCCGCTCGCGGGTCCCCGTCCAGCAACCCCTGGACATACGTCTGGGGGTGCTTGTGATTCCACCAACGGTGCCCGCCGATGAAACTGTGAGCCCCTGGCCCGACTCCCCACCACTGGTCATTGCGCCAATAGCCGAGGTTGTGGCGGCACTGGCCGCCGGCACGCGACCAGTTGGACACCTCGTACCAGGTGAATCCGGCGTCCGTGAGGAGCTGGTCGATCAATTCGTAGCGATCAGCAGCAACATCATCATCGGGCCGGGCAATCTGCCCGGACTGCACGCGCCTGGCCAGCGGCGTGCCGTCCTCCACGATCAGTGCGTAGGCCGAGATGTGATCCACTTCCGCTGCAACGGCAAGGGCAACGGAGGTTCGCACGTCGTCGTCGGTCTCCGACGGCGTCCCGTAGATCAAGTCCATGCTCACGTGCGCAAACCCGGCGGATCTGGCCATCTGGGCTGCCCGAGCCGCTGCACCGGGGGTGTGGGTGCGCTCAAGGATTCGAAGGACTGAGTTCGAGGCCGATTGCATGCCGATGGAGATTCTGGTGAAGCCACCTTGACGCAGTTGGTCGAAGAATTCCTGATCCACCGAATCAGGATTGACCTCGCAGGTCACCTCGACATCGTCAGCCAGACCAAGGTGATCGTCAATGGCCCGCAGGATCTCGATCAACGGTGCAGCTCCGAGCAATGACGGCGTTCCTCCTCCGAAGAACACGGTGTCCGCTGGCACCGGCCCGAGCTGCTGTCCTGCCATGGCGACCTCGGTGATCAAGTGCCGGTGAAAGGTCTCGCGGACGACGGAAGCACCGAGTTCGGTCGCGGTGTAGGTATTAAAGTCGCAGTATCCGCAGCGGCTGGCGCAAAACGGTATGTGGACATACACCCCGAACGGCATTAGGACTTCTTGGCGCTGGAGGTCTCCGATGTGGAAAGCGCCGCGATGAATGCCTCTTGCGGAACTTCGACGCGACCCACCATCTTCATGCGCTTCTTGCCTTCCTTCTGCTTTTCCAGCAGCTTGCGCTTCCGGCTGATATCACCGCCGTAGCACTTGGCAAGGACATCCTTGCGAATCGCGCGGATGGTCTCGCGGGTGATGACTCGCGATCCGATTGCTGCCTGAATCGGCACTTCGAACTGCTGGCGAGGAATGAGCTCCTTGAGCTTGACCGTCATCATCGTGCCGTAGCTCATGGCTTTGTCTCGATGCACGATGGCGCTGAAGGCATCTACCGGCTCGCCGTGCAGCAGAATGTCGACCTTGACCAGGTCGGCTTGCTGCTCGCCGGACAGTTCGTAGTCCAACGAGGCATAGCCGCGCGTCTTTGATTTCAGCTGGTCGAAGAAATCGAACACGATCTCCGCTAGGGGCAGGGTGTACCGCAGTTCCACGCGATCCTCAGACAGATAGTCCATGCCAAGCATCAGTCCGCGACGCTGCTGGCACAGTTCCATGACCGTGCCCACGAACTCGGTGGGCAAGATCACCGTAGCGCGGACAATGGGCTCAAAGATTTGCGAGACCTTGCCGTTGGGAAACTCGCTGGGGTTCGTCACGGTGATTTCCGTGCCGTCGTCTTGGACGAGTCGGTAGATCACGTTGGGTGCCGTGGAGATCAGGTCCAGATTGGCCTCACGCTCCAGACGCTCCCGCACGATTTCCATGTGCAGCAGTCCCAGGAATCCGCAGCGGAAGCCAAAGCCCAGCGCCAGTGATGTCTCGGGCTCGTACACCAATGCAGCGTCGTTGAGCTTGAGCTTGTCGAGGGCATCGCGCAATTCCGGATAATCCGAGCCATCTATCGGATACAGGCCGGAGTAGACCATGGGCTTTGGATCTCGATATCCGCCAAGTGCCTGCGTGGCTCCCTTGGTCGCCGTGGTCACCGTGTCACCAACTCGAGACTGACGTACATCCTTCACGCCGGTGATCAGGTATCCGACCTCGCCGACGCCAAGACCCTGACATGGAATGGGCTCTGGGCTGATGATGCCCACTTCGAGCAACTCATGCACAGCACCGGTCGACATCATGGCGACCTTGTCCCGGGTGCCGATTCGCCCATCAATGACACGCACGTACGTGACCACGCCGCGATAGGTGTCGTAGACAGAGTCGAAGATCATCGCCCTGGCCGGCGCCTGGGCATCACCCATCGGAGCCGGCACCTGTTCCACAACTCGCTGGAGCACTTCGCGCACGCCCAGACCGGTCTTGGCCGAAGTCAGCAGCACATCGGCGGGATCGCAGCCGATAATCCGAGCCAGTTCAGCCGCGTACTTCTCCGGTTGGGCAGCCGGCAGGTCGATCTTGTTGAGCACCGGCACGATCATCAGGTCGTTTTCCAGCGCGAGGTACAAATTGGCCAACGTCTGGGCCTCGATGCCCTGTGCTGCGTCCACCAGCAGGACAGCTCCCTCGCAGGCAGCCAGCGAGCGAGACACCTCGTAGGTGAAGTCCACGTGCCCGGGGGTGTCAATCATGTTCAAGACGTACTCGATCCCATCGTCGGCAACGAACGGCAGTCGCACCGCCTGGCTCTTGATGGTGATGCCCCGCTCCCGCTCAATGTCCATGCGGTCCAAGTACTGGGCCCGCATCTGTCGCGGATCCACAACTTCGGTCACCTGCAGCATGCGATCGGCCAGGGTGGACTTGCCATGGTCGATATGCGCGATGATGCAGAAATTCCGGACGACCAACGGGTCGGTCGAGCCGGGCTTCTGGACAGGCACGGTTCCTCACGAATCTGGGCGATTCCGGCGGGCTGAGCGTCCGCGCAGGGGCGATTTGGGCAATCCACAGCCTACGGGTACCCTTAGGGACCGCAGCACCAGCATCATCCCTAGACCCGAAGGTAGTTCCGTGGCAAACATCAAGTCGCAGAAGAAGCGCATCTTGACCAACGAGAAGGCCCGCCTGCGCAATAAGGCGGTCAAGAGCTCGTTGAAGACCGCAGTGCGCAAGTTCCGCGAGGCGGCAGACGCAGGCAGCGCAGATGCTCAGGCATTGGCACAGCAGGCCTCGCGCGCCTTGGACAAGGCCGCCAGTAAGGGCGTCATCCACGCCAACCAGGCTGCGAACCGCAAGTCCGCGATTTCCAAGCGCGCTGCAGCTCTGTAACCCGACGTTCAAACGGCCCTCAGTATCACTGAGGGCCGTTTGCTATTTCCGGCGGTCTTGGGTCGACCTAGGTTCGGCGAGCACCGGTCAGGAGGACCAGCCGCTCCAGGGCTAGGAGCTTTTGCTCTGGGTCGAGTGCTGATCCCCTGGTCAGTCCGCCCTTGGCGGCCACGTCGGCATCTGCCAGGGCGACCGCTGCTGCAGCCAGCCGACGCTGATCCCCGCTCCAGCCGGCCCATTGCCGCCGCAATTGCTTCACTTTCCAGGGCGGAACGGCAACCTCACGGGCGACGTCTGCTTCGGAGGCGGCAGGACTCATTCCGGCCACGCGAACGATCTGGCGAAGGCCAATGGCCATGGCCGAGACCGTGGGTACGGCGATGGAATCGCCGGACATCATGGATTGACGAAGCATCCGCAATGCATCGACTGCACGCCGATCCCAGACGGCATCGGAGATGGCAAAGCCACTGACTTCGGCCACTCCCTCGAAATACGCGGCAACGTCCTCACGCGTGATCGGGTCATGATCAACGTCCGCCGACAACTGGCTTGCCGCCGACGCCAGCATCCGAATGTCGTTGCCGAGCGCCTCGTGGAGTGCATTGAGTCCATCTACGGTGATCGCTCGCCGATGGACGGCGAATTCCTTGGAGGCAAAATCCACCGTCTCGCGACCCTTCTTGGGCGCAGCGCAATCGACCTGCTGAGCGCCGGCGGCTCGGATGGCTTCCAGCAGATTCTTGCCTTTCACCCCGCCGGGATGGGTGATGACCAGCCAGACATGATCAGCTAGGTCGGCGACCAGCAGGCGAAGTGCTGCATCCACGCCCTCCGAGGCGTTATCGACGCCTTCGACCACCACCACCGAGGTATCTCCGAATAGGGTCGGAGCGCACGCCTCCATGAGTTGCATGCCACCGTCCTCGTCTGAGGCGTTGATGACAAATCGCTGGGCATTGGGATCATCCTTGCGGGCCGCCTGGGCGACCGCAGTGATCGCTCGTTCGATGAACAGTGACTCGTTCCCGATCGCCAGCGTCAAGCGCGCGGCAGCAGCGGTACGCGTCATGGGGCCAGCATGTCACGGGGACGTTCGGGTTCGGCACCCTCCCGCTCGGTCTAGGTCCGCACTTGGGGAAGTGCGGTGCTGATGGTGCGTCCGTGACGCCACAGCACGATTGCCGCCAGGATCCACGCAAACACCGCGGTCGACCAGGTCCACATTCCTGCATAGGCTCCCAGAGGAGCAAGGACCGCCATCGTTCCTGCCGCCACGCACGCGGCCAGCCCTATCCGCTTGAACAGCATCAGCCCAATGCCGAATGCGGCCAGGACCGCAACTGCCAGGAGCGGAACAACGCCGATGACCGCTCCAAGGGCCGTGGCCACCCCCTTGCCACCATGACCATGCAGCCACGGGGAGCTGATGTGGCCAATCACTGCGGCAATCCCGGCGATCTGGCCCGCTACGGACCCGGCAAGCCCGGTGAACACCAGCACCGGAACCA
>Ga0164296_1004593_pt1 | contig 12465 bp, 14 predicted proteins | sample GEODES057metaG_FD_113533 | JGI IMG/M metagenome (GOLD analysis project Ga0164296, IMG submission 113533) | Dystrophic lake water microbial communities from Trout Bog Lake, Wisconsin, USA - GEODES057 metaG | ecosystem: Environmental > Aquatic > Freshwater > Lake | place: USA: Trout Bog Lake...
AAGACCGGCTTGATATTCGTCATTTTCTAATGTAAGACAATTTCGTAGTTCCGGGCTCATTTTTTGCCAAGCTGTATCAAATCCAGCAACACCTAATTTGCCGCTCAGATGCACATTGATCTTGAAATCCAACTTGGATTTACCGTAGCCCATCCAGCGAGCCATGTCAGCATGATATTCTAATTCTTCTAATGATCTTTCCACAATACCAGGATTATTGCTGACTATACAACAGAACTGTCCGGGATGGAAACTGAGTCGCACGTCCAGTCGTCTTGCTGTTTCACCAATGGGAGCAAATATTCTCTCAAGGTGATTTTGCACGTCGATCTGTTGCCACCACGCTTTCCAGTCTTTCTCGGTATAGCCCTGTAGCATCTCCGACCCCAGTCTAACCATTCTGCGTTCGGCAGGCAAGGTGGCCACACGTTCAATCATTTTCACAGCGGCCGTGGTGTTGTGATTCATGATGTCCCACTGGCGCTGTTCGGCTTCAAGCGGATGTTCACGCAACCAACGCATGGTTGTACTACGACCATTCAATTCCCTATCCACAGCGTTCACTTTCATGCCGCCGCATTCGCTGGGATCGTTGAGCCATTTGCAACAGAAACCAATTCGTTTTAGAGTATCCATAGCATATATTATATGCTGAGATTGTTTATTGAGTCAACCAGCTAGTAGCCCAAGCACACCGGCCATAGTGTCCTGGGTCAGATTCTCCAATTTGGAGAAATTTGGGTGCAGTTCGGCAACGTGATCAATCAAGACCCATTGTGTGCCAGGGTTATCACGTATGACCTGGGCAGTTAACCCCAGGTAGTGTTGAGCTTGATGTTCTGTCAGTCTATTGGAATTTTTTTCGTGCGTGCTCCAGTCAAATCCGATCAACAGCACGATGTCGCTGGTCGAGGCCGACAGGTGCATGGCCACTATTTCTTCTTTACGGATCACGTCGTGAACAAAATCACCTTGATAGACTTGTACACCAGCAGGTCGAGCTAGACCGGTATAGATCGATTCGGGTATGTAAAGATTACAACTGCGTTGGAATTCGCGCCGGAGCAATTCGTCAGCACGGGCCAGATCATGACAGATCACGTTGTCGGTCAGATAGGCACGCCAGGTGCGCCAGCTGCCCCAGAATGGTCCAATGTGTTTGAGAATTTCCAATTCCTGTGTGGGATCTATAGTGGCCGCGTCGGCCAATACCCAGCTGATATTCATGTTTGTCTCCTAGTGTCCAGGGTCACACAATGGAATCCACCTCCCAAAGTGCGACTGTGTTTCAGTTCCAGTGGTATCACTGTAAAATGCCAATTTTCCAAACTCTTGATCAGATCAGTCTGATGACGGTCCACTATGACTGTGTGTGGGTCAACCACCAGCATGTTCATGGCTATCCATTTGGATGCATACGGATACTGATAAAAATCTTGTGCTATCACATCGTGTACATAAATCTTGTGCCAGTTTTGGAACACTCTGGGACAGTTATCCCAGGTCACTCGACTACCATTCAACAGTACCAGGCCTTCACGCAACGGCACTATGGTGCTGTCAATATGCACACCCGAATAAAAGTTGCACAGTTCAATTGATACCTCAGGAAACTGCAAACACAACCATTCATAGGCCTTGCGATTGCCCGATGCTGATTCCAAAAACAGCATGCTGTCGCCTAGACGCAACACATTGGCTGCATCCAAGACCAAGCCTTGGTCTCTCGGCATGTGTATCACTTGACCAGCCTGTTCGATCACACAATCCAGTTGCTGTATTTCCATATCTCTACACGGATACATCATGGCACAGTCAATCACGATGTCACCATAGATCAAAAGTCGATCTCTAGGGCAATAGTTGTACATGCCCCCTGCTTGTTGGAAGTCAAACGTCTGTGGTCTCAAGACTTCCACACCTAATGTGGTCAAGGTGGTTGCCAAACAGTCAAGATCTTTATTGGCTTCGTCTATGATTCGTTGTGCTACCGGACCGGACGGTACCGGTGAAGTATGCCAAGTGGTCTTGCGAGACTCCTGGGCAAATACCGGATCGTTTGTGGGCCAATTGGCATGAGTGGCCGATCCTACCACAACCTGCTTCAGTGTGCTCCATTCGTTGACAGAATTGATCATACCCAACCTGTGATCTGCAGAGTATACCTGGGAGTCAGACCCAGATTGGCTGCCATGTGCGGAGCATCGTAAACCCATTCAACCACATCCCCAGCATGCCAGCTCACAAATGGATGATCTTCGTACTCGGCATAGTGCCCGGGTTGCCAGTCCTCTAAAAAAACCAACGCACGTCTGATGCGTGATTCCTGTCCTTGCAGATCAAACAGTTCGATATATTTTTTGTAGAGATCGCGGTGTGTGGGCAAGATGACTCCTGACCCCATGCGATAATAACTGGTTCCCACATCGTTCCATCCACGGTCAACAAACTGTTGCACGATCTGATCGTTCCAGCTGGGTTGTGGACTGCGCATGTCGCACATGAAACCGGTGGCTACATTTTGATAGCCTAGCTGTTTCCATTCCGCTATTTTATCAGGATCATTGAATCGTTCTTGCACATAATCAAGAGTCTTGAATTCGTCGTCCCAAACAACTTGGATTTTGTGATATAGTATCATTTTTTTATGTAGTTAAAGTCTGTTGTAAATACCAGTCATGAGTATACCATTAGATCGACTGTATCAGTACATCGAAGATACTGCACAATCCATAGTCAAGGATCGTGTTATAATTTATCGTTTTTACCCGCACGGGTCAAAAAATCTGCTAGATTTGACTACAACAAGGCCCGTGGACTATTGCATTGGTCAGATACATCCACACATATACTGCCACGACCAGGAACCTCTTGATTATGATTTTTATAATAATATTAATACGGCCAAATATGTTTCTCTATTTGGGGTATTTAAGAATCTTAAATACCCTAGTCTATATCAACAGTCGGTATTGTTGCATAGCGAAAAAAGAAGCACAAATCTAGAACAATACACACAAGATAATTATGTATCAAGTTATTGGTGGAGTCACGCCATTATTGCCTTGGACTGGTTCAGGTATGCACAACATGTGAAGCTCCGCCCTTGCCCGCAACATACATTTTTAGCCTACAATAGATCTTGGAGCGGTACCAGAGAATACAGATTGAAATTTTTGGATTACCTGGTAGATCATGATCTGGTTGATAGTTGTCGTACCTGGTTCAATCCTGTAGATCCTGGTTGTCAAGCACACTTTCAACAACATCTATTAGATAACCCAAATTGGAAACCGGTTCACGACATTGCTAGCTATTTCCATCCAACCGATGCTGACAGCAATAGTAGCGCAGATTTTGATTTTGACGATTATAACACGTTTGACATCGAAGTGGTATTGGAAACCTTGTTTGATGATGATCGCCTACATCTGACAGAAAAAATATTACGACCCATTGCTCTGGGCAAACCATTCATATTGGCCGGCACTCACGGAAGCCTGGAATATTTACGCGACTATGGATTTAGGACTTTTGACGAGATCTGGTCCGAGCAATACGACCTTGAAACCGATGCCGAATCGAGACTGAAACAGATTGTTGGGCTCATGCGAGATATAGAAAACTGGGATCCAAAAACACGCCAAGAACGTGTTGCGCAAGCTCAGATCATAGCTGACCACAACCGCAAACATTTTTTTAGCACAGAATTTTTTGATCTTGTGGTGAACGAACTCAAAAACAACCTAGAAACAGCATTACAACAAGTGCTACAATCTAAAGATTGTCAGGAATGGCTAAATTTTTGGAATGATCAGCTGTCCGATCCTGTCAAACTGCAGGCAGTTCTTGATGAAACTAGCATTTACAATCCTAACATCACAGCTATCAATCGCATAAAAAAAATAATATCTGCACGAACCCAAGATCCTGGCAAGATATGCCTTAGTCTCGATCGACGATCGCTGTCCATGATGGACCAGGATCCAGGATCTTGAATTCCCTAACACGGGCCAACATGATCTCATAGAAACTGTCCAGCTCGGTACCCCATGCGTGCATGAGTTGTTGCAACTTCTTTTCACAATCGTTCCAGGCACGGGTCTTGTAATCCTGTAACATGGCATCGTGAAGATTTTTCATTTCTTCCAATAGTGTCAGCTCGTCGACTGGTATCTTCTCTACCACACAATAGGCCGTGCTCAGTTGGCCGGTGGATATCACACGTATGGTATCCAATTCCAACAGAGTGTGTTTTTGCGCTATGCCTTCGACTAGGTCGGTTCCAAATATTATGTTCATTGCATTTCCTTTTAAATATGTATCATGACATTTGCCTTTGATTTAATTTCTGATCTACACGTTGATACCTGGCCGCAGTTTGACTGGACCGGGCAAGCCACCAGTCCCTATTGTGTGGTAGCCGGCGATGTTGGCCGAGATCCAGCAGCCATGGAAGATGCACTCGGGCACCTGGCTTGTTGCTACCAGGCTGTGTTTTATATAGATGGCAACGACGAACATAGACATCAACTGGATGACCTCAACGGCAGTTATCAAGCTGTAGAACAAACCCTGAAATCCATACCCGGTGTGGTTTATTTGCACAGCGATGTGGTCATAATCAATGGTGTGGCCATCTTGGCTGCCAACGGTTGGTGGAGTTACGATTTTGATGCCGACATAGATCTTGAAGAAACCCGAGTCTGGACGCAGGATCGCTATGGTTTTCCTGCACCGGTCAGTAACGAAATCGAACTCAGGGCATACCAGGATGCCATGTATCTGATCAACAGTGTCAAAAGATTGCAAACACATCAAGAAGTGCGACGCATTGTGTTGGTCACTCATACTGTGCCAGCCAGCTGGCTCATCGAACACGATCTGGACCTGCGTGGTGAGTACAGGTTCAATACCATGGGCAACAGTCTCATGAACACTGTGCTCACTCGCGATACCGAACACAAGATTGACACCTGGTGCTTTGGGCACTATCACAAATCAGTGGATCGTATCAGCCAAGGAGTCCGTTATGTGAACAACTGTCGCGGACGTGGCAATACCGAATGGAAACAGTCGGTGTACCATCCCAAACGCATTGAAATAAAGTTCTAGATTGAGAGTTGTACGCCCGGGTGTTGTGCTGTACTAGTTTTATGGCACTTCAGGTTCTAGCTTGATCTGTAGCGGGAAATTTTGTGTGCGAGCATGTACAGTGACTTCGATACCCTTTTGCTCGGCTATTTCATATGGCAACACTGCCACAGTGGCTGCACCTAGAGTATGTATATCTTCGGTGATCTTGACAGCAGTTTCGGTGGTATAATTAAAAAAACTCATCAAGGTTTCAATCACGAACTCCATGGTGGTCAGGCTATCATTGAGGTATATGACCTTGAACATGGGTGGTTCTGCCAACTCGTGATTGATTTTTATTTTTGTTATGGCGTCTGATTGTGACATTCTGGTTCCTTTTACCTTGGTTGTATAGCAGTGGGCGAGTCTCGCCCACTGTATTTACACTAGTTTACTACTTTGAGTAAGTGATAGCAATGGTCTTTGGCTTCTTTTCTTCTGGAATGATACGTTCCAGATTGATAGTCAAGATGCCATCTTTTTGCACCGCATGATTCACTTCCACATGCTCGGCCAAGGTGAAATTTCTTACGAAATCACGATCACTGATACCTTTGTGTAGATAGTCGTGTGCTGATGCTGTCTTGGTTCCTCGCACAGTCAACACACGATTTTCCAACTGGATATCGATTTCATCTCGAGCAAATCCGGCCACGGCGATTTCAATCAGGAAGTTGTCTTCTGAAATTTTCACTATGTTGTACGGCGGATAGTTGGTTTGTTGATTCTGTATTCGATTGAGTTCATCAAACATGGAATCAAATCCGATACCAAATTTGTGTATCGAAGGAAGGTCAAGAGACCGTAAGGTTAAAGTGTTTGTCATATTTTTCTCCTTTATTAAGCAAGATGACTGTGTAGACCCGACCATCGGCATCTACATGTTTATTTATAACAGTTTTTTCACTGCGTGTCAATCAATTCGGCTATTAGCCGATCCTGGGTGTGATTGTATTGAGCAGTCAGTTGGTCCAGCCGGTCTCGGTTGGCCAACAGCCGTGGCCATACTTGTGTGCGCAACTGTTGACAATCTGCTAGACTGTGATCAGCGTCCAGCTGTTGTATCTGAGCTATCACCTGACTGGATCGAATTTTGGGATCCGGTTCAGAATCATAACTGTGATCAATTAGGTCATCAAAAAGATCAAACCCCAGCTGGCGCACCTGATTGACCAGACCCGGGACCGCAAACCATACAGGTATCTGATACAGATCAAACGCCTTGAATGTTTTTTCTGTTATAAAAATGCTGGTCCATCCTTCAGTATCGATCTGATTGCTGGTTTCGACCACGATGTTGAACAGGCAGGTGCGGAACAGATTGCTGGCAAGGAAAAAGTTAGGAGATTGAGCATCGCCATCGAACAGTATGGGCAACACATGATCGGGAAAATGCTGTTGAAAATCGCGGCTGTGTGCAGGGAAACCGCTGCCAAAACTGGCACGCACATCGGGCACTGCGGACAACAATTGACTGACAAACAAGGCCCGTCCCAGACTTGGCCTGCGTACCGGACACAGGAATTTTTGTTCCAATACCACATTGGCTTGATCTCCGTCATTGACAAATCTTCCATCCCAACTGGCAAAATGGGTCACAAATGACCTGGCGCGGTAGGGCAATGAGTCAGTGTCAACTGCGGCATTGAACAACACCCGTATCTGGGCAACGTCGATCATGGTGCTGAGATACTTGATCAAGGGGTCGATCACGTCGGGGTCATGTCCTTCGGCCAGGAAATCTATCAGCAACAGATTGCTGGTCAAATCATGCACAGTCAATGAATTTTTAGACAGATCAGACAGAACCAGTGCCGAGCTGTGTTGTAGTGCCTGTCGAGAATATTGGCTACAACTGTAGCGTAGCACTCCGGGCTTGACTATCCTGCAATAGGCCATGGATCAGTATAATTTTTTTGGAAGTTGTTGTGCCTGCAACTGCTTGCGCCACCGATTTTGCGCTGCGGCTTTTTTCTTTTTGCGGGCAGTGGTTGGTTTGGTATAGGTTTCGCGGTCGCGCAGTTCGTTCAAGAGACCGCTATCGGCTATCTTTTTCTTGAACTTGCGCAAGGCCTTTTCTACATTGTCGTCCTTGACCAAGACCGATCGACCATATAATTTCATGTATTTTCCTGTAACAGAGTCATGGGAGTATTTACCAGATCTTTGTTGATGACCACGTGAAGTATGTTGTTGCGACTGTAGCGTGGCAGATCGTACATGTGTGGCAACAACACACGTTCGATTTCGGCCTGTAGACCACGTGCGCCGGTGCCGGACTTGAGTGCGCGACCGGCAATGAGTGCCAGACTGTCTGAGTCAAATACCAGATCTACTCCGTCCTGCTGGAACAACCAACGATACTGATCTACCAGATTGTTTTTTATAGTGATCAATATGGCTCGCAGTTGATCGAGATCAAGCTCTCGCAGGACCACGGTGCCAGAAAATCTTCCAACAAATTCAGGTATGAGTCCGTAGCGTACCAGATCGTCGGGCATGGGTGCAAGATCGGTCGAGATTGTGGCAGTGTTGGCGCCAAATCCCATAGTGGTACCAGCTGTGCGTTTTTTTATTATTTCCGACAGACCAACAAAAGCCCCGCTGGCCACAAACAGGATATTTCGAGTGTCTATCTCAACCAAATCACTGGACTGATTGCGCCGATTACCTGCTGGATTGATACGGCATCGAGTGCCTTCTATCAGTTTGAGCAGGGCCTGTTGTACGCCTTCGCCTGATACATCTTTGCTGACGGTGTTGCTTTCGCTTTTGCGTGCTATCTTGTCTACTTCATCCAGGAATACGATGCCACGTTGACATTGATCAACATCACCGTCCGCAGCAACATACAGTCGACTGATCAACACATCTACATCATCACCCACGTAACCGGCTTCGGTCAAGGTTGTGGCGTCGGCAATCACGAACGGCACGTTGAGATACTTGGCCACCACTCGAGCCATAAGTGTCTTGCCCACCCCGGTTGGCCCCAACAGCATGATGTTGTTTTTTTGCAGTTCCAGGTCTAGACCGTCATAACTGATTCTTTTGTAATGGTTCACGATGGCCACGCTCAAGGCACGCTTGGCTGTTTCTTGACCAATCACGAACTGATCCAGGTATTCATACAGCTCTTTTGGGTCCGGTATACGAAATTTGCGATCACGCTTGCGTGTGTTTTTCTTGGGATCAGTCAGCAGTCCACTGCACAGGTCCACACATTCGTTGCAGATGGCTGCATCATCAACCACGATCAGTTTTACCACCTGATCCTTGTGCTTGATGCAGAAGCTGCACTTGTCTGGTGTGGCCATACAGTCAGATATCTAGTCGTCTTGCAATGGCTTCACGCTCGGTGTCGCTCAAAAGTTCAGGATCATACTCGCCCGAATCGATACGAGCTATCAGATAGTCCAGGTAGTTGTCTTGGTAAAGGTAGCTGTTGCTGGTTTCTTTGTCCACGTTGATCCATTCACGACCGTTGTACTTGTACAAAGTACTGGGCAATCGATCTACTCGCACAAAGGTATCACCTTTGCTGGGATCAGACGGAAAGTCTGTACCAAACCCGGCCTGTGTGGCCTGCGTGACGGGCTCGTTGTCAGCTTGTAGGCGGGCTGCACGCTGTCGTTCCACTGCATGGCCAGCATCGATACTGGCCGGGTCAAAGGCCTTGTGGTGCATCCGTTTGCCGTTGACTTCCACGTACTCGCCACCGGCCGAGGCCACTTCAGCCTGCACTGGTTCTGGTAAATCTGATTCTGGATATTTGCCAGCGTTCCGGGTCTCTACAAACTGTTCGTATGCGGCTTTTTCTTCCTCTGTTGGCTTTTCACCCACATCGGTATCGAGTGTATCATCCCATTCATATTCGGGATGGTCATCATGGTACTCAAAGACTGGACCAGTCTGTATCCAGTCGCTGTTGGGTTCTCGAACTGCTTCAAAATCTTGAAATAGGGTTTGTTTGGCTCGGACCGGGCCAGTGGGCTGTTGTTGTTTGCTGTGTTGTCGTAGCTGTTCGATCTGTTCGTCTGTGAGGGGTCCATCGTCGGGTGGATAGGCTGACATGTCGTGGACGAATCCTCCTGTGCCTTGTCGAGCCCATTCAAACTGCTTGTTGGCGGCCAAGATCAGGCACAGGGCCAAGGGATCAAAAACCAACACGATCAAAATGATCACCCAGCGCACTGCACGTTCCAGCACATTGCTGTCAGGATTATCACCGTACAGCAGGGCTGCTATATACTTTATCGGTCCGACCTCCGCTTCCGCTTTCCTAACTTCTGCGGCAATAGGTGCCCGCTCCTCGTTGAGAGAGGCGATCCTCTGCTGACTCGCTGTAATGTTCTGAGCGAGGCGAGCACGTTCTTTCTGCTGGCCTCGGCGAATTGCACCGGATCTACTTGCCCCTTCTTCCGAAGTTGAGCGTGCCATAACTTGGTCCACAGCCTCATCCATTTGCTTGAGAGCCTTGCGATCTGCATCTATGTTGTCCTTTTCAGTTTGAATTTTTTCATCGTATATGGCAATCTTGGCTGTGACGTCACCCGACACCAGGCTTTGATCCGAATGAGCCTTGGAAAGAAATCCAAAAATTCCCATGCTGGTCAATAACATGAGAAAGAACACAGCCGGAATCATGTAGGTCTTGAATACCCAACTGGCTCTAGACCAGTTGTTGTGCAACCATACCGTGGTCACAACCTTGCCCAGTTCCAGGGTGGCACCCATGATCATGACCGGTAGCACGGCCGCAGCAAATATGGCCGTGAGTCCCATGATTGAGTAGTAAGCAGCCACGGCACTGAGTAACAATGCGGTGGCGAGAATAACAGATCCAAATATCATGGTGTATTTAACCTTTTTTTATTTCCAGATGCGATGTTTTTCAGCTACCCACTCTTGACCGTCATAGTCTTGTATGATCCAGTCTACGTCTGCAGGTATGGTCACGACCTTGAGATGCCCGTGCTGACCACCAGCACGCACTCCCATTTCTCTCACCAGGTCAACCAAGGCCGGGTCATCACGGTCGATGTCTCTGGCATGCCAAAGATTTCCATTTACATAGATGTGTGGGCCATTTGCCACAGTAGAGGCACGGTCTTCACGATCACGCAGTTCGTACGCAGTACCGGTTCTTTCTAGATACAACAATTCGGCGGCTCGGCTGAGATCAAATCCACCGTAGGTTTCGTTGATCACTATGTGCCGCACACCTCTTAGATGTTGCATCAGTTCATCGTGTTCAGGATGTTCTTGATCTGTAAACTGGCCGGCCATGTCGCACATGCAACTGAAGCAGGTAGGGCAGAAACTCACTGGCAACATGCCAAAGTGGCCGTCTATGCCACCTTCATCATCGGTGTAGTCACAGTTGCAGACCGAGCACTGGTTCAAAGTCCGATCCATCCTATTTGATACTGTGCAAACAAGGGTTCAATACCAACCTGTTGTGCATGCTTGGCTTCTTGTTCAAACCAGGTCCAAAATGCATTTTTTTTAACCAAATCAATCTTCCTCTTTGAAATCTACCACGTTGCCATCCGCATCAGCACAAATAATGCGTACACGTTCACCAGACACTGTGTTAGAGATCTCGATCGGGCCCCAGACCCAGCATTCAGTGTCGCTATGGTGCCAAGGATCTTGTTCGCGATCTTCGAGATCCCAGGTACTGTTTTCATCAAGGAATTCCTGGATTTCTTCTTCGGCCTCGTCATCCAGCCTTTCGATTTCCACGTCATACCAACATCCACCGTCGAACATTTCGACAAGATCCACGCTTTCTATGTTGGAGCCTTGGCAGTTGTACATGTCGATGCTGTCTCGCTTGCCATTGCCGCCTGGTACTTCTGTAAATTCGAATTCTGGAGGATTGTCATCAGTGGTTTCCACGGTCCACTCACCGTAACGATAACCGTTGGTGACTGTGATCCGACCATCTCCGTTGTCTTGACTCCAGTGTTCAACTTCTTGGCAGTTTTTTTTATGATAGGTTTTGATAGTCCATGTGGCCATGATTAATTGTCCACGTCCATTGAATTCCACTCTCGGATCACAGCGATCATTTCTTCTTCGGTGCTACACATGATCTTGGCAGTTTTCCAATCTTCTTTCTTGTCTCGGCCACTGATTTCGACCATGAAGCCGTTGTCATAACGGTAAAGTGTGATTGATTCATTTACCTTGGTCAATTTTGTTAACGTTGATGCCATTTGATTCTCCTATCGTTGAAGTTGTTGCCACGCCAGCCATTGCGTAAAACTATTATACACTTGTTCAGCTTCACAGTCATCCTGTTCGAGCCTTTGTCCACGTACATAAAAACCTGTTCGAGTGATTCGGAGCATCTCGTCTCCGCCGCAAACGAATGTCACTGTATATTCATCAAATCCATCTCGATCCCCAAAGTTCACAATTTCTCTCCGGCTTCAAATCCTCTGAATCTCACAAATCGAGGAAATCTCAAACTGTAAGAGCCATCTTGATTTTGGGTGACGGCATCTGCTGCCACTTCAACCACTCGACCAAGCAGGTCATCTCGGGCGGTCCAATATTGATCGCGATCAGCGTCGGAAAGACCACTGCCCACATTGACACGAATATTACGATCATCATCTACTCCTTCACATATTATAGCACCCAGGCGTCCACGATTGCGACCGGTACCTTCTTCAAAACCCACTATATTCAAATCCACTGTCATGACCGGTTTCCATTTCATCCAGAATGTCGACCGCTTGCATTCATATGGAGCATTGACATCTTTGATCATGATACCTTCATAACCGGCCGCAACAGCGTCTGTAGCAAACCTGCGCATGACATCGTGTCCTTCTGAGGTAGTTAGATCTACTTCTATACCTGGCATGATTCTAACAGATTCAGTGGATTCAAACAATTCTCGATGAGATTCTAATAATTTTGTACGCTTGTGCTGTTGAGCGTTCCAGTAACCACGCTCGAAATCCTCCAACGGAATCCAATCAAACACATAATAAGTCATGTCTTTGGTTTCCGCATTGGTTTTGCGTTGTGCCTGTTTCATCAAGGCTTGGAAACTTTCGCCCACAATTTCACCATCCAGCACTATGCCGTTATTTTTGTCAAAAATATACTTTAGTTTGCCTTTTATTGATTCGAGATCTTGTTCGATTTGTGGGAAGTTGTCAAATCTTCGGCCATTGCGACTGTAGAGATTTACGGTATTTCTGGTTATCACAGCCAACACACGCACACCATCCAATTTGCATTCAATACGTTTGAGACCTGTCATCTTGGCAGTATGCTTTTCCGAATCAGTGGCCAACTGGCAGGTAA
>Ga0164296_1004598_pt1 | contig 12455 bp, 12 predicted proteins | sample GEODES057metaG_FD_113533 | JGI IMG/M metagenome (GOLD analysis project Ga0164296, IMG submission 113533) | Dystrophic lake water microbial communities from Trout Bog Lake, Wisconsin, USA - GEODES057 metaG | ecosystem: Environmental > Aquatic > Freshwater > Lake | place: USA: Trout Bog Lake...
GACAAATCTGCAGCCAAACCACGGCTGATGGCTTCTCGATCCTCAAGACTGAGGCGACTATACTGCTTCTGGTTCATGCGGAGCCCATATTAGCCCCGTTGCGCTAGATTCCTGAAACCGCCACATTATAATATCATAATTTTAAAATACTGATTTGACCTGTTTTACTGAATCCTATTCGATTATTATATAGCTTTTCGGCGTCTACATTTTTAACTGAATATCCCACCTGTATGTACTCGCAACTATTAGCTTTAGCCCAAGATTTTGATTTTTCAATTAATTCAGTTGCAATGTTCATTTTTCGGAATTTTTCAACGACGAATAATTCATTTAAATTTGCAAGTCGATGTTCGCGATAAACTGAAATTGCTGTGCACAATGAAACAAAAATAGAAATATATCCTGCTACTTCATTATTCATATATGCCATATAAATAGCTTTAGGGAACTTGTTATCGAAAAAATGCTCTAAATATTTCCGTAAATCAAAATTATGAATCAATTTTACGGCGATGTGAGGTTCCAAATTTCTGATGAAACTTTGGTGGCCCTCAATCAATAATTTCAAATCAGAATAGTCCGAAGGATATCTATATTCTTTAATTAATAATTTGTTCATGCGCTAAATTAAATAATTAACTTTACGTTTGGTCAAGTGAATTATTTAATATTCAACAAATCCTTCACCCCCGCTCGACGAAATTCTCGAGCACCATTTTCCGTCCGGCCTTCTCGAAATCAATCGTCAGCTTGTTTCCATCCACCGAGGCTACCGCGCCATAGCCGAATTTGATGTGAAACACCCGTTCGCCTTCGTTGAAATTGGAGGCGGCACCCGTGGATTTGGCGACCAATTCGCCTTCGATCAGCATGGGGCCTTTGCGCGTTGCTGGTTGGGCTTTGGGTTGGTTTTGCGTTTGCGCGCGTTGCCAGCCGGGGGTGGAATAGGAGGAGCCGCCGAAGCCGCCTTGGTCGAAGCGTGAGCGGCCATAGCCGCCATGGCCGCCGAAGCCTGCTGGGGCGTCGATGACTTCGACGTGTTCAGGTGGGAGTTCATCGATAAAGCGCGAGGGGGTGGTGGCGTTCCACATGCCGTGGATGCGGCGGTTGCTGGCGAAATAGAGTTTCGCCCGACGCCGCGCGCGGGTGATGCCCACATAGGCCAATCGGCGCTCTTCTTCCAAGCCCGCGCGACCGCTTTCATCGAGCGCGCGTTGGTTGGGGAAGAGGCCTTCTTCCCAGCCGGGGAGGAAGACGGTTTCGAATTCCAAGCCTTTGGCACCATGCAGCGTCATGATCGAGACGCGCTCGGCGGTGTCGTTATCCGTCATTTCCATGACGAGCGAGACGTGTTCGAGGAAGGCTCCGAGATCGGGGAATTCTTCCATCGAGCGAACGAGTTCTTTTAAGTTTTCTAGGCGTCCGGCGCTGTCGGCGGTGCGCTCTTTTTGCCACATATCGGTGTAGCCGGATTCTTCTAAAATTTGCTCGGCTAACTCGCCTTGTTTCATCGTTTCAATGAGCGTCGACCAGCGGCCAAAGCTTAGGGCTAATTCGCGCAATGCGCCGCGTGGTTTGGGCTTAAGCTCGTCGGTTTCAATGAGACGACGTACCGCTTCCAGCATCGGGATTTGCGCTTTGCGAGCGTAGAGATGAACTTGTTCTATGGTTGCGTCACCCAAGCCACGCTTGGGCACGTTGACGATACGCTCAAACGCCAAATCATCGGTCGGGTTGGCGACGACGCGGAGATAGGCGAGTGCGTCTCTGATTTCGGCGCGCTCATAAAAACGCGGGCCGCCGATGACGCGGTAAGGTAAGCCAAGCGTAACAAACCGATCTTCGATCTCGCGCATTTGCGCAGAGATGCGCACCAGAATGGCCATATCGGCGAGCGAATGGCCTTTGTGTTGCAGCGCTTCGATCTCTTCGCCGATAAGACGGGCTTCTTCTTCCGAATCCCATGCGCCGGTGAGCGTTGGCTTTTCGCCTTCCTCATCATCGGTAAAAAGCGTTTTTCCCAAACGGCCTTGGTTATGCGCGATGAGTTTTCCGGCGGTGGCGAGGATGTGGCCGGTTGATCGGTAATTGCGCTCTAAGCGCACAACGACAGCGCCCGGAAAATCTTTTTCAAACCGCAAAATGTTATCGACTTCGGCGCCACGCCAGCCATAGATCGATTGGTCGTCATCGCCCACGCATGCGACATTGCGACGACCTTGGGCGAGAAGGCGCAGCCAGAGATATTGCGCGACGTTCGTGTCTTGGTACTCATCGACGAGCATATATTTGAAGCGCTCTTGATAGGCCTGCAGCACATCGGGGTGCTCGCGGAAGAGGCGCAGGTTTTCGAGCAGGAGATCGCCGAAATCGGCCGCGTTCAATTGCTTCAAGCGCTCTTGATAGAGCGTGTAGAGCTTGCCGCCTTTGCCATTGGCAAAAGCAGAGGCTTCGCCAGCGGGGACTTTGTCGGGCGTGAGGCCGCGGTTTTTCCAACCATCGATGAAGGAGGCGAGCGCACGGGCGGGCCAGCGTTTCTCGTCGATGTCTTCCGCGCGAATGACTTGGCGCATCAGACGGATTTGATCGTCGGTATCTAAAATTGTGAAATCGGATTTGAGGCCGACGAGTTCGGCATGGCGGCGTAAAATCTTGGTGCCGATGGCGTGGAACGTGCCGAGCCATGGCATGCCTTCGGCCACTTGGCCAAGCAGATGCCCGATCCGCTCTTTCATCTCGCGCGAGGCTTTGTTGGTAAAGGTCACGGCCAAGATTAGCGAAGGGTAGGCGGAACCCGTGGCAATGATATGCGCAATGCGGGTGGTGAGCACGCGTGTTTTACCCGTGCCTGCGCCCGCCAGCACCAGCACGGGACCGTCAATGACCTCCACCGCGCGGCGCTGCTCGGGGTTTAGCCCATCGAGATAGGCGGCATTGGAGCGCGCTGCCGATTGCGCACGCGCCGCCAGCCCGCCTGCTTGCGGGGTGTAGGAGAGATCATCGTCCAGATCGAGCGGATTGGCCAAGGCAGGCACATCTCCAATGAGAACATATCGCGAATCAATGGCGAGAATGCCGAAAGGCCGACCGAATGTCGACCTTGCTGCCTTGATAGATGGGGATGAGGAGGGTTGATAACGAGAGCGATCAGAAAACGATCCTGTGAATCGGGTCATCGGTCCTTGCTTCGCTCGTCGCTCGCAAGGACGGACGCTTGTATCACCGCATCCGTTTCCCAAACCATAACCAATCCAGCGAGAACATACCCGGACCCTTGGTGATGATAACGAGGAAACAAATCGCCCAGGTGCCGTGTGTGGCCCAAGCATCCGGATAGACGAAGATTTCGATCACCAGCGTCATGCCTAACAGGGCCAACGCTGAAAACCGGCTCGCGAGACCTATGATGAGGAGCGCGGAGAAGAGATGTTCACTGATCGCGGCCAGCACAGCTGCCACTGTCGGGTCGATGAGGGGCAAATGGTATTCGTCGCGGAAGAGGTCGACGGTGCCTTCGGCCAGATGAAAGCCAGAGACTTTGGTTTGGCCTGACATCCAGAACACGCCGCCAATCGAGACGCGGGCCAAAAGTGCGATGAGCGAATGCGGGATTTTTTCGAAGAGGCCGAACAAGGTGTTGATGCGCTTGGTGGCTTGGGTGATAGCGGAAGTCATTGCGGGCTCCTGTTTAGGGTAAGCATTGTGACAAGACCATCTGCGATAAGCAGATGAAGATGGGCGGTCAGATCGAAGGTGGAATCGATAGCTGAGGCTTTGTCGGCAGCTTCGCCAAGCGTTTGGTCTGATTGAAGGGCGGTAAGAAAAGTACCGCCTGCTGGGCTGATGGATTTCACTGAAACCGAATAATTCGAGCGTTGGATGAGGGCGGTCTCGGCCGGGTAATCGTCAAGAAGTGCGGGTTCCGCCAGTCCACGGTTCATCTGCCAAAGGGTTGCGACTGGAAAGCGCGAGGCGACCAGATTTAGCGCGGGGTGAAGAGTGAAACGGAGCTGGGCTAAGTCGTCTGGCGCGATTGGAGCGAAGGCTTCGGGACCGACAGGGGTGCTATCTGCGGCGTGATAGCTTTGGGTGATCGCGCACTCAACGCGAGCCAGATCGGCTATCCATGGGAAATCGGCCAGAGGCGGGAAGGTTTCTATAAAGTGTGGGAAGCTATCGCCATATTCCATCATCAAAGGCGATTTCGGGGCGTTGGTGCCTGCGTAATCGCGCGCCATTGCCTCGAAAAATTCGGTGCCAACAGCGCTTTCTACCGCGGGAAAGCGCGCCTTCAATGCTTCCACGAAGCTGACAAACACATTGTTGCGATAGACCGCAAAACGTTTTGAAGGGTTCGGCGGCATGGGGTCCAAAAGACCGCGTACGAAGCGGTTTTGAAAAAGATGCTGCATGGTGTTCACGCGGCGTGCTGGGCGCGGGCTGGCTCAAGGATCGAGAAAGCCCGCTCTGTCTCTTGACGTAACAAAGGCCAAGCAGGAACGTCGTTGTCCCATTCGATAAGCGTGGCAATTGGACCGGTCTTGGCGATTGTTTCAGCATAAAGTGACCAGACCGGATCGGCGGTGGGTGAGCCGTGAGCGTCGATCAGCAACATCCTGCCATCCTCATCGGCATCCTCCGTGTGTCCGCCGAGATGTATTTCGCCGATATATTGAAGCGGGAATTGATCAAGATAGGCGCGCGGGTCGAGCGCATGGTTAGTTGAAGAGACGAAGACATTGTTGATGTCGAGCAACAGGCCGCAACCAGTGCGTTCAGCTATTGCCAATAAAAATTCGGCTTCCGGAATCGTGCTCTCTGCAAAGCTAATATAAGTCGAAGGGTTTTCGAGCAGCATTTGTCTGTTGAGTGTCGATTGGACTTCATCGATGTGGTTGATGATGTGGCGAAGTGTTCCTTCTGTGTAAGGCAGTGGCAGTAAATCATTGAGATAGGTACCGTCATGCGTCGACCAAGCGAGGTGCTCGGAAAAGCTTTCTGGCTCATAGCGGTCGCAGAGCATTTTGAGGCGCTTCAAATGTTCGCGATCGAGCGGGCCAGAGCCGCCAATTGACAGGCCAACGCCGTGGATGGACAGGGCGTAATCAGCCCGTAGACGCGTTAACATGGCGTGCGGCAAGCCACCTGCACCCATATAGTTTTCGGCGTGTATTTCGATGAAGCCCAGGGGCCCGGAGGCCTCGGTAATTCCCTCAAAATGTTGGGGCTTAAATCCGACTCCTACGCAGTCAGGAAGATGACAGGCGATCATGGGGTGAGGTTCCTTAGGCTTTGTGAAAGGGGCGCGCAGGTTAATCCGCGCGCCCGAAATATTGGGTGAAAGCGTGAATTTACGCCTTGATTTCCGTGAGTGAGCCATGGCCCTTTGGTGTTGTGATGCTGGTGCAGGTTCCTGCTGGTACCAAGCGCCAAGCATTACCTTGATAATCGGTCTTTGACGTGCCAGCGCAGGTTGTACCAGCACCTGCGGCACAATTGTTTTCGCCTTTTAGAGAAATGCCGAAGCATTTTTCGGATCCCGCCTTCATGGTTTCAATTTTTTCTCCAGGCTTGGCCGAAAACTTCATGTCATCGGCAGAGGCTGGAATGGCGAATGCGCCAAGAGCCGAGGCTAGGGAAGCGGCGAGGACGAGAGATGAAGTGCGTGTCATGTGAAATCTCCTAAAGGGTTGATGGGGGTCGTTCTTGGCCCCGTATCAAACCTTTCGCAAAGGCTTGTGAATATGTTACGTAACGGAATAAATTTATTTTTTCATGATTCTGTAACACTTCCTTTGCTCGGACGAAGACATTTAAGCAATGAAAGCGATTGATGAGCAGGCTGATGCCTTGGGCAAGCTTCTTCAACGGGCGAATGCGGGCGATGCTGCTTGCTACCGTCTTTTTTTAGAAAAACTTGCCCCTCTTGTTCGTACTCTGGCGCGTCGCGGGATTGGATTCATCGGCACGCCTTTAGCCGATTTAGAAGATGCCGTGCAGGAGACCTTGTTGGCCGTACATTTAAAACGTCATACGTGGCTCGAGGATCAACCGATTGGTCCATGGATTGGCGCCATTACGCGCTATAAACTTATCGATCTGGCGCGAAAATATGGGCGTCGGAAGGAAATTGAACTCGATGAAACGTTTGAGTTGGCAGCACCTGAACCGGAGGAACCATTGCTTCCCGAGCGGGAGATGACCCGCCTATTGGATAGTTTAAACGAAACACAGCGCACCATCGTGCGGTCGATTTCGATCAATGGCGTCTCGATCCGCGAGGTCGCAGGGACGATGAAGATGACGGAAGGGGCCGTGCGCGTCGCGTTGCATCGTGGGTTGAAAGCCTTGGCTGAGGCATACCGGAGATTGGAACCATGAAAACCGGTGATTTTATTAATGCGCTTGTCGAGGACCAAGGGGCTAAAGAATCTCCTTTTGGACCAAAGCTTGGTGCGCAGATGGCGGCTGCCTTGGCCGTGTCGCTGGTCATCTTTTTTGTGTTTCTGGGCATCCGCGCTGATTTTAAAAGCGCGATTACGGACCCCCATGTCGTTTTCAAATTTGTATTCGCGGCGTCCTTAGGCAGTTCGCTTTTGCCATTGGTGGTTTATGCATTGCGGCCAGAATTTCACCTCGTGCCATTTTTGCGTTGGCTTGCGTTGCCGATACTTGTGCTTGGCGGTGGGGTGGCGTTTCAACTGCTGACAAGCCCGTCCGAGCATTGGCTTTCGGGAATGGTGGGGCGCTTTCCGGTAGCGTGTTTGGTCAATATTCCGGTGCTTTCGATCGGACCGTTGGTGGTTCTTTTGATGCTACTACGTAGCGGAGCACCGACTGAGCCCGTGCTATCGGGTGCCCTCGCTGGAGCAGTGTCGGCAGGGATCGCCGCGTTCATCTATGCGCTGCATTGCCCCGATGATAGCGCCCTGTTTGTGGCGCTGTGGTATTCGCTAGCCATCGGGCTTGTTACGGTGGTTGGTGGGATGTTGGGGCGTTATTGGCTGAGGTGGTAGAGGCCGATTAGGCCGCCCGTTGTTGTAGAGGGCGATAAAACGCTTCCGAGACATTGCTTAAAAACTGTTTGGCAGCGTTTTCATGCGAATAGCCGAGTGAGAACTGTCGACTGGTTTCGCGGGAAATCTCCAAGGCAGCAAGCGTTGCGGCGCGCAAATCGTGGTTCATGACGCCTGCGCCTGCTTGCACCAATTCTGGAATAAGCCCATCAACCGGGAAGGCTGCTACCGGTGTGCCCGAGGCGAGCGCTTCGAGCATCACGAGGCCAAAGGTTTCGGTTTTGCTGGGAAAGACAAAAACATCAGCCGAGGCATAAAGCCGTGCTAGGTCGGCACCGAAGCGGGCGCCTAAGAAATGCGCGTCGGGATATTTGGCTTGCAGCATCGCGCGGTCTGGACCATCGCCGACGATGAGTTTCGAGCCGGGGAGATCGAGGGATAAGAATGCTTCCAGGTTTTTCTCAACCGCTACGCGGGCGACGCAGAGAAAGATCGGACCAGGAAGATCCATAGGCTTGCGGGCTTGTGGGTTAAACAATTCCGCATCGACGCCGCGTGACCATATGAGGCAGCGGTTGAAGCCTTGTTCCTGCAATTCTGTACGAAGCGAAGGTGTTGCCACCATGGTGGCGACGCCTGCATTGTGGAAATACCGCATCACGCCATAGGTGACCGATTCCGGCACGGGATAGCGCGCCGAAATATATTGCGGATAGCGCGTGTGATAACAGGTTGTGAATGGGCGGCCGACTTTGATGGCCCAGTGACGCGCGAGCCAACCCAGCGGACCTTCGGTTGAAATGTGGAGCGCATCGGGATTATGCGCTTCAATCGCATCAGCCACGGCTTGTGGAGTTGCGAGTGCCAATTGAATTTCCGGATAGCCTGGAAGTGGTGCGGTCGGATAATTTTGTGGGGTTAAAAATTGGATCGTGTGTCCGAGGCGTTCTGCATCATACGCCAAACGGTCAAGCGTTCTAACGACGCCATTCACTTGCGGATGCCATGCATCGGTGACGATCAAGATACGCATGTAAAATCAGGCCGGACTGAGGGTTACGAGTGAGGCGGGATCTGTCGTACGGCTGGTGAGTTCAATGATCTCAAACCGACCTTCGAGATGTTCGACAAGGGCTGTTTGGCTCGTGCGCCAATCACCCGTATTCATAAAATGGGTATTGTCGATGAGACGATGCGCGGCGTGAGGCAAATGGCCACAAATGACGCCGTCGACCCCTAGGGCATTGGCGGCTGTTACAGCGGTTTTGGCATAGGCATCGAGGAAGCGCGCTTCTTGGCTGGAGGATTTTTGATAGGTCTGACCGTGAATAGAAAGCCCGATTTGACGACCGAGAATTTCGGTCCATTTACTGATAAAAACGGCCAAAGAAATAAAGGGCTTTCCAAGCCAAGCGAATAGGCCAACGCTTGGCGCGATCAGATCATAGGCATCGCCGTGGACGATCAATAATCTTTTGCCGGTCACGCTTTCATGGATGGTTTCTGTGGTCATCGAGATGCCACCAAAAAGGGCATCACCGTAATGCCGCATAAAGCCGTCGCGGTCGCCGGGGAGGTAGAGTACTTTGGTGCCGCGACGTCCGGCGCGCAGCAATTTTTGGATCACGTCATTGTGCGATTGCGGCCAATGCCAGCTTTTCTTCCACTCGCGATAGCCGATCATATCGCCGACGAGATAGATGTTTTCCGGCTCATATCGCCTTAGAATTTCAAGAAATTGGTCGGAGCCCGACCGCTTTGTGCCAAGGTTTAGGCCAGCAACAAAAAGGGCTTTTACAGGCAGACCTGCGGTATCAAGCATGGCAACGTTCCGGATTTTCCGACGCTAAAAACCGGATTCGTATTGCGGTTTGATGACGGTCTTGGGCCTAAGGGCCAAGTTAATGAAGGCCGACCTTGCCTTTGCCCGAATGGGAGGGGATTTCGATCGTGCTGCCCAAATGCTCGGGCCGGGGCAGGGCTTTATGGGCCGATTGCATAACGGCAATCGCATCTAAAATATCGGGCGGGAAGGGCGATACTTTTCGCAAGGTCTTGTTGACATGGAGCGCCATCAATTCGGAGGTGGCCGCCAGCCAGCCCTCCGATGCGTGTCGCATTTCAAGGTAGAGATGCATCCGCTTTACGTCATAATCGATCAGTTGAACCGTTATTCGTATTGGCGTTTCGAGCTTAACCTCACGTCTGTAGCGCAGATGTGCCTCACCAATAAAAACGGTACCGGGCCCATCAGTATAATAATCGTGGGTAAGAGCCAGAAGCTCGAAAGCCTGATCTAGCGCGCGGTCAAACAATACGTTGAAATATGCCATGTTCAAATGTCCATTGGCATCAATCCAGCCGGGTTCAACCCGCATCAGAGACGATACAAAGGGCACGAAAAAAAGCGGATTTAGCTTACGTTTGGCGGTCATTCATCAGTTCGCGTGTTGACATGACACGCTACCAAAGTCCGCAGCACAATGGCAAGTGGTACCTAAGTACATTCAAATCGTCTATTTTCACTGTTCTCCGCGATACGACGTTTGTAGCTGATCATCTGACAGCCGGGACAAGGACCAAACGAAATATCTTGTGCGGCATGCCCTGTTAAGGCGAGCAATGTTTTAGATAGACCTTCAACTTGACCAATGGTGCCATCCGCGCGGTAAACCGTTTTTCCCTCTTTGATGGTCTCAACAACCTTAATATCCTTGATCGACGTCCTTTCGACTTTGAGGGGGTTTCTATCGAGGATCACAAGATCGGCGAGTTTACCTCTTTCGAGTGTGCCTTTGGTGTTTTCTTCCTTGATTTGATAGGCTGCAAAATGGGTGACGCCAAGCAGGGCGTCATAGGGTGATAGCCGTTCTTGCGGGCCGACCACCGATCCGCTGGCCGTTATTCGGTTCACGGAGGCGTCGACTAGTGGCAGGATGACCGGGCGTGGCGTTATTGGTGCGTCGTGGGAGAGCGTGAACCGCATCCCTTTCTTGACCACCGTATGCGCGGCCATGGATTGAGCCGCCCGCTCAGGACCCCATAGCTTGACTACATTGTCGCCCGCGCCCGGAAGAGCGGTAGATAAATAACTCGGAATAGCCCCGACTGCCCGCATGCGCTCGATCTGATCAGGGCGCATATAGGACGCATGAACGAAAACCGGACGGTGATCATACATACCGTGCTTTTTGATTGCTGCTTCGATCGCGTTGAGCGCTTGTTCGGCTGCGGCATCGCCGTTCATATGCATGTTGATTTGCATCGATGTTGTCCAAAACTTGTCAAAGAAGTCTTGAAGAATTTGATCCGAGATTTGGCGATAAGCGACATAATCGGCGGGCTGACCGGTTGGCGGATTCGCATAGGGCTTGGTCATCCAAGCTGTCGGGATCGAGCCATCGAGCCAGAATTTAATTCCGCCCAATCGCACACGATTGATGTAGCGCTTATCCATATCTGGGCGTGCGGCCAAAAGTTTACCCGCATTATCGGTAACGGTTTTATCATACGACCGATTTACGCCGTAAGCGGCGTCTATAACATCTGCTGTTGCGCTTTCTTTCGCGAAGACAACGAGGTCAATTGGAAGTAGATTTTTATTAATGCCGTTTTTAACAATATCAATATCATCGGGGCTTAAACCAAGGCCGCATTCCATTGCCGTAGTTTGACCATAGGCGGCCCATAGGGCGGCACCTTCGGTTATGACGCGGTCAGCCAACGCCCCTGTAAATTGGGGTCTAAGCGGACGTACTTGAACCAGAAGGGCAGTCTCTTCCATCGGTCCTAAAGGCTCTCTCGTATCTGGTTTACGTAGAAACACACCTCCCTCGGGATCCGGTGTATCCGCTGAAACTTTTGCCAACTTCATCAAGAATGAATTCATTGAGCCTTGATGGCCTGAACTGTCCATCACAAGCACGGGGCGATCGGTTGCAATCTTGTCTAACTCTTCAGCTGTGGGATGGCGTTTTTCGGAAAGCGCCGGGATTGTATAGCCGAAGCCGACAATCCAACCGTCGGCTGGTACTTTTGCTGCTTGGGCTTTCATGCGCGTCACAATATCTGCGACATGTTTAGATCCGAACAAGTCGCTATCAACCAGGTTTTTTCCGAAAACAACCATGTGGCCATGGGTATCGATAAAGCCTGGTAATAGTGTTTTTCCGCCCAAATGGATGATTTCAGTATTTGCGCTCTTGAGCTTAAGGGCCTCGGCCTCTGACCCTGTATAGGCTATAATACCGTCGCTGATCGCAAGCGCTTGAACATAACGGGGCGTTTTGCCCTTCATGGTTAGGATGTCACCACCAACATAAATTTTATCGGCGAAGCCTTTTATTTTGGCTTTTGCATAAACGGCGGTGCCTATACTCGAGGCCGCAAGGGCGGCACCTGCTGATAAGATCTGGCGGCGGGTCGGGCTGATGGCTCCTAGTTTCTTATTCATCTTAACCTCCTCCAAATCTTACGTTACGTAAGAAATATAGGACGGACGGTATGATTACAAGTCATGAAAAGATCAAGGGTTATGATTGATTTTATTTTAAAAAAGTGGAACTGCATTCTTATTATGGCGATGGAGGCAATTGGCTGCACAACAGTGCGATGCTTTGGGCTGCAACCCAAATAATTTGGCTTGCCCGTTATTTATGTTGGTATTCTAAGGTCGTTAATCAGACTGGATCATGGTATTGGTTTCATGGATTTTATTCATTTCTATCAAAATGCAGGATGAGTATGAAAATCATCGCGTGATTGTCGCTTAGTCGGTATTCTTGGGGTAACAAATAAAATACGTCTTTATACGGTTTTGGAACTGATTTACGAGTTTTCTGTGCGCGAATTTTTAACTGGCTTGGCAATTTTGGTTATCGGCGTGCTCTTTGCGGCGCTGATTGCTCCTTTTGTTGTCGATTTTAATAGCCAGCGCTCCTTCATCGAAAACACATTGACGGAAGCCGTTGGCTTTCCAGTAACCATTGGGGGCCAGATCGATATTCGAATTTTACCGTTTCCGGTGCTTCACCTTGAAAAAATTGCCATTGGGGCGCCGGATGGCGGCATGGCAGTAAAGGCCGAGCGGGTAAGCCTTGATATCGCCACCATGCCGCTTTTGAAGGGTGAGGTCCATGTGATGGACGCACTTATCGAGCAGCCTTCGCTCAACGCCGCTTTGGGAACGGATGGGCTAACAAAGGGGGGTAGTCGATCCTCTACTTCTGAACCGAAGGCCGCCTTGGCAGGCGTGCCTATGACGATCGAGAAATTAACGATCAAAGACGGGTCAATGGCTGTTCAGCCGGCGCAGGGTGTTCCGGCGGTTACGCTCACCAAGCTTGATTTAGAGGTGACGGCTGCGTCTTTGATGGGCCCATGGCGCGTTGATGGTTTCGGCGTGTGGAATAATCGACCTGTTGGCTTGCGGTTCTC
>Ga0164296_1004601_pt1 | contig 12447 bp, 17 predicted proteins | sample GEODES057metaG_FD_113533 | JGI IMG/M metagenome (GOLD analysis project Ga0164296, IMG submission 113533) | Dystrophic lake water microbial communities from Trout Bog Lake, Wisconsin, USA - GEODES057 metaG | ecosystem: Environmental > Aquatic > Freshwater > Lake | place: USA: Trout Bog Lake...
CACCAGGGGCGCCGCAGCGGTGGAAGACACAGTCTGGTGGCGGTGCAGGGGCGCATGCTGTTGCTGCTCAACACAGGCCACAGCTGCCGCCGCCAATGCCGCTAACGTCATCTATCCCGCTGCCGCCGAAGCCACCGCCGCCGCCGAACAAGCCCGCAAAGAAGCAGAAGCTGGCTGTGGAAGAAGAGGCGACGACTGCTGATGTTGCCAGTGGCGATATCCAGAATGCGCCAGCTGGAGAAACGCAACGCGATGCACAAGATAGCGCCGCAGCTGCCCCGTCGCCGCAGCCGCCAGTCATATTGCCGCCGCCGTTGGGTCCGCCGCCAGGCTTCCCTGGGTTCATGCCTCCTCCTGGCATGCCTGTAGCTGCGCAGTGGCATCCGCCGCCGCTGGTTCACGGATATGGAGCACCACCACCACCGCCGTACATGGCGCGACCACCGCCGCCGATGATGATGATGCCACATGCAGGACAGGCCGCACCTCTGCCGCCGCCTGCGTACCCGCCACCAGGCTACTCGCAGCCTCCACCGCAGCATGCTGCGCCTCAACTGGGTCCAGCTCGCCCTCCCCCAGTGGCTGCTGCCGTGGTGAGTGCCGCTCCGACGGTGAAGCAGTACCAGCGCGCTGAAAAGGATGCTGTCCTGACAGGTTTTGTACCGAGTAGTGTGCGCCGGGCGGTTGCATCCTCAGCTGGCGGGAGTGTAGCAGCTGCGCCAAAAGGCGGGGCGACTGCTGCGTTAGTGGCGGCGCAAGCGCGGCAGAAGCAACAGAAGGAAGCCTCTGGTGCAGGAGCTGATGGAGATGGCAGCTACGACAAGTTCCTGGCAGACATGAAGGAACTCGGCGCGCTGTCTTGATCCACATGTGATTGCATGCACGCCTCAGAATCAGAATCAACCCCGACGCGGCGCAGCGCCACTCAGTGCTGGGCCCTCGCAGGAGCACGTTTGGGAACAACCCATCACCAAGCGCGCGCGCTTCTCCTTTCAACACGCATCGTGCACTTGGTTATCCGAGTTCCTGGGGAATGCCGTCTCTGGACGTGCCCAAGTATCCTGTCATTGACAACGCGCCTAGCTTTGGACGAACAGGCACGTGTTCCGCGACTGCGACACAGCCTGGCACGGCAGTCTGCGCTGTGCGGCACAAACAGCCGTTGGACTGGCGGCTCTGCATACACGCGGGGGCGCGTTTACGGGCGGCTGTTGAAGTCTGAAGCTTGCCCTAGGGAACACTTGCCAACGACGCCTGCCAACTGACACGCGCTCCGCTGTCCGTGTGTGTCTCACCCTCTCAGTCGTGAACTTCAACCTGGGCGACCTCACAGCCTGGGCAGCACTTACAGGCGTCAGCGCGCCGATGGGCTTTTTGGCGGGTGCGTGAACTGCTTCGAGGTGTACGCCACAGCCAGCGCAGTATGTGTGACGCGGTGGTCTGACGCTCTATGCGTACGCTCTTTCAACGCCAGCGGCGTCGGCGAACCCGTTGCTGCGCTCTCGGGCGGTGGCTACCTCAGTTGCGATGGGCAGCTTGGCCGGCTTTTTGTGGGCGTACCAGAGCAGCAGCGGGCGGTTGATGGGTCTGGTCGACAACGCAGCGAATGTGAAGGCTTCCAAGCGATGATATGCTGAATTTCATACAACAACCCCGTTGGCTTCGGATTGCTTCACAGTGGGCGAACTTCCGCAAGCCCCATGTTGCCCATCTCTCCTGCGCCGTCACTTCCTAGATCTCGCCGACGGTCCAAGGGGAGCGCTGTGGACTCACACACCTCCGACGAGGGCGGCGCTGCAGCAGACGCCAGGGTGGACGAGGCCGCTGGAAGTAGTGCGGTCACTCATAACGACGCGAGACAGCCGCACGCAGCACCGCACGTGTTTGCACGTCGCCAGCTTCGTCTCAGCCCTGAGGCGAGCAAAGCAGTGGCGGCGTTGCAAGCAGCTGCTCACGGAGAAGCACTGTCACCTCGGGCAGCCTCTTTGCTGTCTTCCACAGAAGGCCTGTTCCTCGGCATTCGGTGGAAGTGGTTCGGTCGACATGCGTATTGTGCGTCACGTCGTGTGTACACGCGCTGCTCAGCGGGGAGGACCTCCTTGTGAAGTTGTTGATCTGGTCGCAGGGGAGCCCGTGGCCCCGACCCTTTGTGTGCTGACGCGCCGGCACTCTCTCACGCGTGCACAGACGGGAACGGACAGCCACGAGCACTACTCAGGGGGTGGGTCCACTTCTTTGCGTTGCTGTACGGCAGCCACATGGTGCTGCACACCCACTCACTCGGCCCTGTCGAGTTGCACCCTGGCGCACTACGCTTCGCGGAGTGGACGTTGCTGGGCTACATAGGCAGCTGTGTCTTCCATCTCGTGCCATATGCAACGCTTCGGAGCTACCAGTTCGCGCTCTGCTTCGACTTCATGTGCATCACGTGCGCTTTTGTTTTGCTTCACGCCGCCCACCAAGCGCTCACAACCTCACACATGCGGTGTTCTATGTCCCAGGTTGGCATTCACGGGACAGATAGCCTCTCTTGTGGGATGGTCACATCCAGCGTCGGTGCTGTCAGCCTCTGCCAGCGCCAGCTTGTTCTTATTTTGTTGCGCAGGCTTGGCGTCGGGGAGTGTCATGTGGCAGTACCGGCGTCACACGCGCAAGACGCTCATGTTGCTTCAAGTTGCTCTCTCGTGCGGCGTCGAGGCGCTTGTAGTCAACAACAAGGCGTTGGCGGCTGTCATTGGAGCTGTAAAGGTGCTCGCCTTCCAGTGGTTCGCTCTCTTCGCGCGCTACGACGCGCCACGTAGTAGCGGCCTCGTCGTCCCGGGCGTGTGGACAGATCATGACAACTTCCATGTCATGGTGCGTGGTACTGTTCGCCATGCAATACCACCCGCTCGCAGTCTAACCCGGATGGCACACCCCAGGCGACGGTCACGCACATCCTCCAGATAGCAGCAGCCGCCAGACAATCTTGAATTGATGTATTGTTGTTGTTGTTGTTGTTGTAAATTGCGAGATTCACAAGTCCGCACCGCCCCCGAATTTCTTTTCCGCCCACGACCAGGCGTTGGACGCAGCATTTGCGACCTTCTCCACAGCGCCATCCAGCGCCTGGCCCGCCTGCGTAGCTGCGTCGCTCAAAGTATCACTAATCGCGCCCACGATGCCATCAGATGAAGGCGCGCTGCCCTTCTTCGACGATTTCGAAGCCGGCTTCTTGTTCTTCATCATGGCCTCCTGCACACCGTCATCCTCGTCGTCGTCCTCGCCCATGCCCTCCGACATGCCTGCTAAATCGTCGCGGCTGTACATGCTCATGCCCGGCATCCCAGGCACACCAGCCATGGTCCGCATCAGCTTATCCATCTCCACCTCCTGCTGCGTCTTCGCCTCGAACTTAGGCCCCTTGGGACGAGTGGCGGGCACGGGCGGCGCAGGCGCTGCACACGCCTTGCTCACCGTGTGGCACAGGTACGGCTCCAGCCACCCTCGCGACACCCCTCCGCCTGAAGCCTGAACCGCACGCCGGTACATCGCTTCTCCGAGGTCAGTGTCTGAGTCACCAAGGATGTCGGAGCAGGCGCGAGCGATGGTGCGGCACTCGGAGCCGCATTTGCCAGGTGAGCCTTGGTCGACGAGCTTCAGCTTGCTGCCGTCCTCGACGACATCCATGCGCGTGATCCACTCCCCCGCCTCCGCTTCGGGATCACACATCTGGGGGCAGACAGGGAGGAGAGAGCGCGCGCGGGCGTGAGAATGAACGCGGACGGTACAAAGCTTTGCATTTGTCGCGGTTGCAAAGGGCGCACCTTCTCAACGCGCTCCAGCACGTCGTCCTCCTTGAACTGCGGGCAGCAGCATAAAAAATGGGGCGCCAGTCAGAGTCGTGCGTCGCCAGGCGTCAAGATTCCAGCGGCATCAAGTGAAAAGGAACGTCGTTTCCGTAAGAACGGCGCCGTGCCTTGTTGCCCTTCGACTCGCGTAACTCCTTGACGTCCTTCACGAGCGCCTTGGTCAGCTCTTGACACACGCCACACTTGATGAACCTGCGCCACGGCGCGCCGCCGCGAGCACGAGTCAGTTCAGGCAGGTTGGGTGCCGGCAACTGGACAGGGCGCCGCATGGAACGCACGGGATGTCGGTCTTCACGGCCGGCGCCTTAGCTTTCTTGTTCGTGGGCGGGTACTGCGCTTCCGCCGCCAGGCAGAGTAGCGCCAGGAACAACACAAGCAGTGCCCTCTGAGCCTTTCCCTTCATTTCCCAACACCAGAGGGCGGCCACTTCAGACGTATATGCCTGCGCAAATCACTGGCCAGGGGCTACAGGAGAAAAGGTCGATGCTACTCTGCACCGCACGCGCGACTGCGCAGAGTCCCTCGTGCTGCCTCGCGGTGACCTGGCGGGGTGACGCCTTGAAAGCCTTTCCTCGCAGCGCCTGTCGCCCGTCTTTCGGGCAAGTTGGGCAGGAGTCCACCGTGCGTTGCTGGTGCTGGGCCGCCGCGCCATGTCGTGCGCTGGGGCGCCTGCGTTGAGGGCGACACCTGGTGTTGTGGATCAGAGCCCTTGCTGCCGCCGCCGCGGCGCTCCGGGCGCGTTACCTGTGTTCAATTGCAGCCGGACACAGAGCGCAATCGCCAGCTCCGTCAGTCGGCGTCACAGAAGCCGGCGGGTCGGCGGGCCGGTGGCAGCAGCCAGTGGCAGCAGCACGAGCGGGTTGCCAGAGCGCAAGCCACGGCCGAAGTATGTGCCGGGCGTCATCAGTGACCCCGAGTACGTGCGCATCTTCGACACGACGCTGCGTGACGGCGAACAGAGCCCCGGGGCGACGATGACGAGCAAAGAGAAGCTTGATATTGCGCGGCAACTGGCCAAGCTGGGCGTAGACATCATCGAAGCTGGCTTCCCGAACGCCAGCCCCGACGACTTGGCTGCTGTGCGCGCTATCGCGCAAGAGGTGGGCACCGCAGTGGACGAGGACGGCTACGTGCCTGTCATCTGCGGCCTTTCCCGCGCCGTCAAGGGCGACATTGACGCTGCGTGGGAGGGTGTGCGCCACGCGTTGCGGCCTCGGATCCACACGTTCATCGCGACCAGCGCGATTCACATGGAGTACCAGTTGAAAAAGACGCCAGACCAAGTGCTGGAGCAGGCCGTCGAGGCGGTCAAGTACGCGCGCTCGCTGGGCTGCGATGATGTCGAGTTCAGTCCCATGGATGCGGGCCGGTCAGACCCGGAGTTCCTGTACCGCGTCCTCAACGCGTGTGTTGATGCCGGGGCAACCACCATCAACATTCCGGACACAACTGGCTGGAATCTGCCCAGCGAGTTCGGTGCCCTCATTGCTGGCATCAAGGCCAATGTCGCGTGCGAGGGGCGGTGCGTCATCAGCACGCACTGCCAAAACGATCTGGGCCTGTCCACAGCCAACAGCCTGGCTGGTGTCGCGGCTGGCGCGCGCCAGGTGGAGTGCACCATCAACGGCATCGGCGAGCGTGCTGGCAACGCGAGCCTGGAAGAGGTGGCCATGGCGATGCTGCTGCGTGGGCAAGCGCACCTGGGAGGGGCCTGGCATGCTCTGAACCCCGTTCACATCATGGTGACCTCGCGCATGGTGGCTGACTTCACGGGCATGGCAGTGCAGCCGCACAAAGCCATCGTCGGCGCAAATGCATTCGCACACGAGTCGGGCATCCATCAGGATGGCATGCTCAAGAATGCATCAACCTACGAGATCATGGCGCCCGAAACCATCGGCTTGTTCCGCGCCTCCGGCGATGTCGGCGTCGTGCTGGGCAAGCTGTCTGGGCGTAATGCGTTGAAGACCAAGCTCGTGGCCATGGGCTACGACTTGGCGCCTGCGGCACTGGACGACGTGTTCAAGCGTTTCAAGCGCGTCGCAGAGACTCGGTCAGGCAGCTTCGCGGATGAAGACCTGCTCGCACTGGTCGCGGATGAGGTGCACCAGCCGGAGGCGCTGTGGGCGCTAGAAGACCTGCAGGTCGTGTGCGGAACCATGGGCCTGCCCACAGCCACCGTCAAAATGCGAGGCCCAGACGGCGGGTTGAGAGTCACCTCCGCTGTCGGCACGGGCCCCGTGGATGCAGCCTACAAAGCGGTGGATGCCATCGTCGGTGTTCCCGTCTCCTTGGTCGAGTACTCTGTTAACGCAGTCACTGCAGGCATCGACGCGCTGGCAACCACACGCGTGCAGATCGCACCTACTGAGGCCACCAATCAGACGGCGGCAGGTAGTGGCGGCGGTGGCGTCGTGAACGCGCAGACGGGCGCTGTGATGTCGCGCACGTTCAGCGGAAGTGGCACGGATGAGGACATCGTGTGCTCCAGCACTCGCGCGTACGTCAGCGCTCTGAACAAGCTCCTCGGGTGCGTGCATGTATAATCAGCGACACGTTGCGAGGCGTAGCCTGTGCGCGGCTTAGTGCCCTCAGTGAGGGAGCTTTGCAAGAAATTCGTCTATCTTGACTGAGATTCATTGCGGGACACTGCGACTGCGATGTCCGGCTGACGATTCAGCGTGTTGCGCCCTGGCACTGCTGCGGCAGCGCGCACACTGCGTGCGCTGAGCCTTGGCGAGTGGATGTCAACAGCAACTGACTGACTTGATGTCGTGACACTGTTCGCCTTCAGGAGCACGTCCAAGTCGGCCGCCGCTGCCGCTGGGTCCACACCCGCCGCAGCGCCTGCGCAAGCAGCACCCGCAACTTCAGGTGGCAAGGCCAAGAAGCGGTGAGCTCTTCCAACAACGTGCACGTGTGACAAGTTGTCATTTTGCATCTTGTACAACCTTCGCCACTCCGGTTGTCCTCGTCTCTCTCTTTGCACGGTGCCACTCGATTCACCATGTGGAGCACCTCGCGCTCGAGGCTTCTTAGCCGCCTGTCAGCTTCTCCCTTGCTGCCTCTCACTTCGCAAGCGCTTACAGCAGCACCACATCCGCAGCACTGGCACGCGCTTTACACCGCAGCTGACAGTAACGCCACATGCTGCAGACGGAGTGCGGCGCTGTGTCACGAGAACGGTAGCAGCGCACACCGGGACCAGGGTCGTTGGAGTGTTCAACGCCGCAGCTTCGCAGCCTCTGCGACGCTCTCTGCAGACGCCATGGCTACGCCCGAAGCTATGACTGCTCCTGTAGTGCCGCCGCACGAGGCGGAGATAACAGTCAAAGCGTTTTATATCGGGCAGCGCATAGACTTGATGAAGCTTGCAGCCATTTTTGCACCGTTCCCGCGGAGTCAACACCGCGACAGCTTGATAGTGCGCTTAGACAGACCACTGGGCAGCACCGCTACAAGCACCGCTACATCGTCGCCGCTCTCCTACGCGGCTGTCACTGGCTACGGTTCGGTGGTGTTCTTCGACGTGGACCACTCGTCGGCATCCGAGTTCTTGGCATCTGCGCGCGGATGCGCGACCAAGCTACTGCCCCAGCCATGTGTGGATGACCTGCGCGTCGCAATCAACCCAGGGCTGCCTTCGTGGTCGTCACTAGCAGCGGACACCTTGTCTCTGCGCCAGTTGGACGGGAACAGTTTGAGGGTGGTCAGCAGCGTGCTTGCGCAGAGTGTAGCGCTGAATCATTTCGAGGGCAAGGTGGATACCATGCTGGAGGTGTTCTCTGCGCTGAACGCAGACCTGGAGGCGACAGGCGGTAAGCTGCGTGTGCCCAGGGAAAGGCTGTTCAAGCTGGTGGCTGAGAATAACAACGTATTGACGGACGTCATCGTCCGTGTGGGCCTGCTCAGCCGTTCCGACGCAGCGTGGGCATCAGCACACCACTTCGACATCCATGCTGCTTTGCGCGAGGATTTCGAGCTTGACGACAGATTCGAGAATCTGCACTTCAAGCTTGACTTGATTGGGAAGCAACTGCACTTCAATCTCGAGATTGTGCAGAACAGAAAGAGTGATAATCTCGAATGGTGCGTGCGCGTGTGTGCGTCTGGCACGTGCGCGCTCCCGTCTGACTCCCTGCGGACACGTTGCCTCTATGTTTGTGCAGGATCATCATAGGCCTCATCACGGCCGAGGTGATCATCTCTTTGGCGGATAAGGCATTCTGAGACTGGCGATACGTGTGTACCCCAGTGGCACAGGTCTGGCGTCACGAATGCGCCCCTCAGCCGCACGCTGCGCACTTGACCATCCTCGTTCAAACGAGTAGATGTGTGCCCGCACCGTGCACTGGTGTGTTTTGAGGGCCCAAGGCCAGCACATGATTTGGGGGTACTCAACACCTGTTGCTACACCTGGTACGACCTTCTCCCCCCTTCGTGGGCCGCACGAGACGTACCGCCTTCCAGCCGCTCCTGCTGCGTGTGTGGGTTGCCACTCACGGCTACGCTGCCACAAAGCTGCGTGCCGCTCCGTGGCGCTCTACGAAAAAGGGGGAGCGCTATGCCCACCCAGTCCACAACTGTCCTCGCCCTCGCACTTGCAGCCGCCCTGCATGGACTGCGCCCAGCGACAGCGCTGCTGCCCGCGAGTTGGGGAACGAACACCAGTCAGTTCTGGTTCGGACTCGGTGAGATGGGAGTGCCGTCCTGGTCGACAGCCGGGTGCACTGCAAACAACACCTGCAGTCCGAGCTTCTGCCAGCTCAACTATCAAAATATGACGGCCTGCACGAACGCGGCCCTTCAGCGCGGCAACACGACGAACAAAACGTACGTGACATTTCTGTCTGCCATCACTGGCCATACTTGCGCAGTGGCCCCTCAAACGCAGGATGCCCGCTGCACTGCAGCTGCGCTGGCCGCAGTGTATAGTCAGTATCCGGGTATCCTGGCCGTCTACTGCAACGAGGAGTACTTGGTGATGCACAGCAACGTGATGCCCAATCATCCGACCTTCTTGTCTAGCATTCCGACGCCGCCGCAGGGTGCAGGCGGCTGTGTGACACGTGATTATTTCCAGTCTTGGTATTACGCGAAGATACCGCTTCGTCCGACGCCACTGTCAACTGGCATAGGAGCGGTCAACAATCACAACAGCTTCCTATACGGCTCGAACTCGACACAAGCATCGGGCACGAACAACATGTACCTCACAGCTGTCGCGGGCACGTTGGCGGGAAACATCAATCTTCCCAACGGCGGTCCTGCCGGTTGGGCGCTGAACGGAGTGCCGATATTCCCCAATTTTCCAGCGGGCAGCTGGACGTGGCAATCCTGTGAGGTGGACAAGTGCAATGCCCATGCTGGAGCTGGGGTGCGTTGCCTCTTGAAATTTCATCGATTTCATGTCAGGCATATTTCTGACTCCGCACCCCCTTGTGAAAGTTCGACTACCATTACCACGGCGACCCGTTCGGCCCGCAGTGCATGTATAGCGCGTCAAACTACGCAAACACGTCCGTGCATCCGCCGCTGATTGGCTATGGCGCTGACGGCTACCCAATCTACGGGCGCCACCTGTCCATCTCCGCGCCTGGTTACAACGTTGCGTTGGATGAGTGTGGCGGGCACAGCCATACAGGCATGGGTGATCCCTACATCGCGGACGGCACTTACCATGTGCGTCCCATACTGCTTGCTTGCGCTTCTCTCCTCACTCACACCACGCTCTTATTTCCGCACCCCATAGTACCATTCGTTCTTGCTGAATGCAACCGTCACCAACCCGAAACTTAAAGACGCTTTCAATGCACTTCCTGGAGTGCAGGGCTACGCCCCTGGAACCTTCACGTACACCAACTATGCTGGCGGCCCGTTCCTGTGCTGGAAGGGCGACATAAGCAAGAACACCAATTTCTGGAGCCCGGAATTTGTGCCGTATTCAATGGGCGACCTGTCCAGTCACAACGACTTCTACCAGATCCAGCCCTGCACAAGTAGCGCACTCTACGTCAACTCCGCCATCGGCATCGTCATCAACGCCTCAAAGACGACTCTTGCGCCGCAGAGCAGCACATCCATCAGCACGAGCCTCACTGCCTCTTTGGGCCCTGTGAGCAACAGCGGCCGTCGCTTGCTGGAAAGACTTCTCCTGCAATCCTCGAACGCCATGCCCGGTTTCTCTGCCAGCGAGACTCCAGGCGATGTGCTGCCTGGCATTCCACCTGGCTTCATCCAGAACTTTCCGAACACGGTGGCCCAATTCCTCGGTCTGCAAAACGCGTCCTACGTCACAATCTCGAAAGTGAGCAAGCAGCTCAACTCCACCGGCGGCCTGACGGGACTGACCATCTTCTACCTGATCACCACCCCGGACGTGGCCACCTCACAGCAGCTCATCACTGCCCTCAACCTCCTGCCCAACAACTCCAGCTTCGTCGCAGCACTCGCCTCCAAGTTCCCTGGTGTCACTGCGGCTATCATTGGCAGCTCCACCATCCTGGTCAACGGGCAGAGTACCACAAGCAATGCAAGCAATGGCAACACCAGCTCATTGTCAACGCCACCATCCAGCCCACCTCCTGCCGCCCCAGCAAACACGACAGCCATTACCGGGGCGCATACGTTGAGTGGGTACACCGCTTCCACATTCGGCACTGCCCAGGCGGCGGCGTACAAGAGCGTTCTCGCCACTGCTGCTGGCGTTACGTCGGGCAGCGTGTATATCACGTCAGTGACCAACGCCGCCGCCGCCGCCTCAGGTCGCCACTTGCGTCAGACCTCCGTGACGGTTGGCTACTCCATCCTGGTACCGTCCTCAAGCAACGTGGCTGCCGCCATCTCCAACATCGGTGCCATTACACCGACGTCATTGCAGTCTGCAGGCCTGACCGCATGCACGAGTGTTGCAGTCGACACATCGCCCTCACAGGCGACAGCTGTCACCACACCCACAGACGTGACCACCACGCTGACGAACACGACACCAAGCAGTGCCACTGTCAGCCTCCACGTGACCCGGGCCATTGCATGCATCACGGCACTCGCTCTTATGCTGTAAACCAGTCAGCGTCACTCACTAAAAAAGCTAGTCTATGATGAGTAGCCCATCCCATGAGTGCTGCACGCTTTGCCAGAGGCCATCCAAACCGCGGCGTATGTCGAATTTGCGGTTTGGCGCAGCCAACGCATCCAACCACGCCGCCCTCTCCGCAAGCGCGTCCCTGACCAGACCCAGCTGCACAACCGCGAACTCGGCAACTTGACGAACCACCTCCGCGTGAACACCCGCATGCCCGGACTCGGCTCCGGATCGCAACAAGTCACGCAGGAGGCCTGCATTCATCAAATGCACCGCATTTCCATCCCGGAACTCTTCAGCCATGAGTAACAAGCTGGGTGATAGGATGTTTGTGCGTTTGCACAGAGCGTTCAACAGGGCACTACGGCGGGTAGCCATGGAGTGGATGGTGTCCAGCACGCGGTCCACCTCTTCGGCCGCACCGGTGCCACCCGTGATCACATCTTGACGGGCTTGTTTCACGACATGGCGGAGGCGCTCGTGGAGGGCAGTAATCATGCGCGTGTGCCGTTGCATGATTGACCCAGCAAACAGTCTCCGCACCCACACGTACTGCGCCACTGCAGCCGCGCATTCCTCCACATGCGCTTTCGCCTTGTCGCCTGCGAAGCAGCGCAACACGGATGCAGTCTGCGGACTAGTGGCAAGGCTGTGCAGTTGCGTGGTGTTCTCCTTCACCGTGTGGCTGTTGAGGACGGACACAGCCAAAAGGTGGTCGCTCTGCACAAAGGACGTCGTGACGTCACTGCAAGGCACCAGAGCTGCGGGTGTCGCCGGCGGCGGTTCCAGTTGCAACCTTGGAGCAAAAGAAAAACCGTCGTTATCACTCCACGGCCAGCCAAGCAACGCCTCCTCCACGTCGTCCGCACCCTGCCACTCCACCGGCAGTGGCAAAGGGACCTGCAGCAGCGAGGAAGCACCAGCACACGGCGGAGGTCCGTACAGCTCCAAGGGTTGTGCCGTACGACCACCTGGAAGTACACCTTCTTCGTCCCCGGCTGCTGCAGTCGTTGCAGTACGCTGCCGCTTGATTCGGGCCAGCGACAGGCTGCGAGCACGCGCGCACGTCGTTTGGCTCGTGGCGCGAGAGCCGACGCCGAACTCGGCATCATCATGAAAACAGTGGTGGTTCGTACAGTAGCGCACACGCTTGCCCTCTACAAGGTGAACACCTGGTGTCAAGTGAGCGAGGCAGACGCAAGCTCGTGCACCAGCCAGGAGCTTGCGATATTGAGGTGACGAGCGCGTTGCAGCTTCCAGTGCAACTCCGCAGACAGTGCACTGTGGACCTGGTGCGACTCCACTCAGCGTCACCACTGGTGGCGGCTCCTGCGCAAATGCGGCGCCATCATCCATATTCGGAATGCGGAGCGCTTTGCGATGGGAAGGCCGTGCTTCCGGGGAATAGGGAAAGCCCGCCGTGGACCGGCTTTTTCGCGATTATGGACCTCACCGGTGGACCGCCCCAGACCCCGGTTGTGGACCGCTGCGTGGACTTTTGTGGACCGCCAC
>Ga0164296_1004602_pt1 | contig 12446 bp, 15 predicted proteins | sample GEODES057metaG_FD_113533 | JGI IMG/M metagenome (GOLD analysis project Ga0164296, IMG submission 113533) | Dystrophic lake water microbial communities from Trout Bog Lake, Wisconsin, USA - GEODES057 metaG | ecosystem: Environmental > Aquatic > Freshwater > Lake | place: USA: Trout Bog Lake...
AGTAATAGAAGAATTAGAGCCAACCGTCCATACCCAGGTTGACGAAGATTCGTTTGAAGACGAAAAAGACGAAAACCAATTGCAGTTTCAAGACTTTTCCGACGAAGACCTTGCTAATCATGCATTAAAGGTCCTTAGCGGAGAAGTCAAATTTAACGCTGAGGTCTAAATAGGAGAAATATTATGCAATTTGCTTCAGGAGTAGGACAAGGTGCCTACATAGCAGGAACAACAGCAAATGGATATAGTGGCTACGGAGCTACTTACAATTTTATTAATGTCAATGCGCCAAACTCTACATTGACTGTTGGTAGCGGTTCTTTCCCACAAAGAACTTTTAAACAGGGTAACGTTGTCCCTGGAATGTTCCTTAATTATACTGCTGGCACAAATCCTCAGTGGATCTACAGCACTTCTTGCAGGTTCTCTCTTGGATCAGGAACTGGCGGTAATGATATTGGTGCCATTACTGTAAACTTAAACTTAGAGCCAGGTTGGGCAGGAACTGCATCTGTTCAGCTTCAAGGATCTTTTGAAAGATTTGCTTCTGATGCTACTGACTGGATTAATATTGGCAGCCCTCTAGTAGTAAGCGCTTCAGATAAAGATTTAATTCTTCAAGTAACATCTGACTATATGGTTCCTTCATACCGCCTTCAAGCTACTTTAACTTCTACAACAGCTAACGATGGTGGAATTATTGATTGGTCAGTAGCAAACATGTTTGTAGACCTTTCTGCTGAGCGCATGGCTGCTAATGCCAACGTTGTCAATGGTCGCCTTGGCCAACCAAACCTTGTTGTTAACTCTAGCATCCCATTTGGTAGAGAAACTAACTGGGTTGGTAATACTGGTAATACTGGAGTCAACCAGACTGAAATTGAAGAAATGTTCACACCAGGGGGTCAAATGTAATGGCAGATCGTCAGCAAAATATTAGACAATCAGCAAAAAGAAAATTAGCAACAAATTGGACTCTTTCAGGTAATACAATAGAAGGTGGAATCCACATTTCTGGAGCTCCTTCATTGTGCGGTAATTGTGGATCAGAAGTCCCACCGTATGCTGAAGGATATTGCCCAAGTTGCAATCACTAATAAGAAAGTAGACCATGGCTAATAACGGCGAGGGCTTGACCCTACCAAGGGAACCTATTCGCAAAGCAGCTGCATCAAGAGCTGCTGCTAAAAAGCTCATTCTTCCTGGATCTTTTAAACAAGATGTGATGAATCAGCAATCTTCTGAATCAAGAGCTAGAAAACGCCTTGATGGTAGAACTGCATCTTCTCAATTTGATGAGCAATCTGCTCGCAATATGGAAGGCATGGGAAGACGCACTGCTGCTGCAATGGGAACAGATGCTCAGTGGGCATGGCCTAAACTTCACGACCCATTTGAGTACTGGCGTGAGCGTACTTGGTGGTTCAACATGGAAGACCCTGACGAACAAATCCAGAAAATTCGTGACTGGACTCGTCTTATGTACACTACTCACTATCTTGTACCTTCTCTTATTGATATTTATACTCGTTTTCCACTTCTTGACATTGAGTTCACTCATCAAGACCCAAAGATTGCTGAATTTTATCAAGAATTGTTCTTTGATGGTTTGAACTATGAAGAGTTTTTATTTGACCTTGGACGTGAGCATTGGACAGTTGGTGAAGCTTTTGCCATGGGTTCTTGGCACGATGGAATCGGTGCATGGGAAGATGATGAAATTATTAACCCTAATGACGTTATTGTAGCTAAGAATAGAGCTCTGCGTACTTATCAATTCCACATTAAAGTTCCTGATGAAATTCGCAAACTTATTGATACTCGTGACCCAGCTCCAGAATATGCTGCTCTCATGCAACTTTATCCTGATGTTGTAGCATGGGCTCGCCAAGATAAAGAAATTCCTGTATCTGACGTTCTCATGAAGCAGATTAAGTTTAAAACAAACCCATGGTCTGAGCACGGTTCTCCAATTCTTCTTCGTGCTTTCCGTATGCTTATGCTTGAAGAGTCATTAAACGCTGCTCAAGATGCTATTGCTGACCGTTTGTATTCTCCTCTTATTCTTGCCACCCTGGGTCTTCCAGACGTTGACGAAGATGGCCCATGGATTCCTGATGCTACTGAACTTCAGGCTCTTCGTGATGACCTTTCTATGGCTATTAATTCTGATTTCCGTCTTATGACATACCATCATGGACTTGATATTAAAAATGCTTTTGGTAGAGAAGCTATGCCACGTCTTGACCAAGATTTTATGAGAGTTGAATCTAAAGTTATGCAAGTTTTTGGTATTGGTGCTGAACTTTTGCAAGGTGGAAATAGTAACGCCCCATATGCTTCTGGTGCTCTTAATCGTGAACTTATAACACAGATGCTTACTACGTATCAAAAAAAGATTGCACGATTTATTGAAGAGCGCATGCGCCCTGTTGCAGAACGTCAAGGCCACTATGAGTACCGCAAAGTTGGTAATGCTCGTATTCCTATAATGGAAACTGTTTTACTTGTTAATGAAGAAACTGGTGAAGAGTACGTAGAAGAACGCCCAAAACTTGCTATTCCAGATGTTAAATTTAAATCAATGAACTTGCGTGATGAACAAGTTGAACGAGGATTTATTCAACAACTTGCTGCTAATGGATTCCCAGTATCTCTTAAAACAATGGCTGTTAATATTCCTATTGACTTCAGCGAAGAGGTTGAGGCCAAAACAGAGGAGAAGTTGCAGACAGTTGTTGCTGAGCAACGTTTTAAGAAGGAACTCTTTGAGCGGCTTATTGCTCTTCAACTTCCTATTCCTCCTGAATATTATCAAGAATTTATGGCTTATCAGATGCAGCAAGAAAATCCTGAAATGGTAGCTCAGATGTCACCACAAGGAATTGCTGATATCACCTCCCAACCAGCTGCTCCTAATATCTTGACTCCAGGATCACAATCTGATGCTGATTCAATGGTTGGCCCATTCTTAATGCCAGGAATGATTCCTCCACAGCGTTCTGAAGAATCTGACGAACAAAAAGGCTCTGAACCTAAAAAAGCACAACCTAAAAAGACTGAAAAAAAGAAAACTGATACAAAAACAGATTCTAAGACAAAGAAAAAGTCTTCTATCAATGGCACTGAATATGAATATGATGATGGTGATGATGAGAACATTGCTTATGCCAGCCAAGACAATGGTTATGTAGCTGAATATGGAAGCCGTATGTATTTTGGAGTTCCAAAAGAGCAAACGCTTCGTCGTAAGATGACTCTTGTAAAAGGCATGAAAATTGTTACAGATAATCAATATGAACGTTTTAATTTAGAAGATTTTGAAGAAAATTATCGTGTTGCCACAGCAGTAGCTGAAGAAAATGAAGCTGCTGATGAAGCCATACAACATGGCGTAGCAGATGATGGAGAAGTCAGACCAGGCAACACTGGAGCTGGTTTAGATTTTCAAAATAAAGATGGTAAATTATAAATTGCAATGTAATATTATGCAGAAAGAATTGTAAGGACTGATATGAGCAGATTACTAGATTCCCAACCAAAATTCTTTCAAGCCAGCAAAAAGACTTCTGGCATTACATCATTATCTACGGATATACAAAAGTATGAAGTAATCAAGGAATCTGGAACTGCTCGTAATCTTGATAAGCTAGACCTTACTGATTCAATTTACGAGGATTAATCCATCATGATAGCTGCTGGCATGTCATCAACAACAGTAATAGATACTGTACTTATTTATGCAATTGCCACAGCTGTAGGTGCTCTTCTTATTTGGATTGGCAAGTCAGTTGCTACTGTAGCAAAAAATCAATCTGCTATTCACGATCAAGTAATGGGAGTCCCAGAAGTTGGTTACCCATCTATGAGAGATCAGTTTACTGAAATTCGTAATCATCTTTGCAGACAAGATCAAATTCTTGAAAAACAAGATTCAACTCTTGCAAATCTTGAACATGAGGTTCAAGATAATTCAGGATCTTCTTTAAAGGATGCTGTAAAAGTTGTAAATAAAGACGTAAATAATATCAGAAAAGACATCCTCCCTGGCCTTTCTAAAAACAACGAAGTTCTTCAATCTCTTCAAAAAAAAGTTGATGAAATTGACGCAATATTAGAAAAGCATCTTAACTCAATAGAATCTAAGAATAATTAATTATTCATAGTGTATTTATGCCTTCTATTCAAATTTAGAGTTAGGTTGATATGATTAAATTTGGTGCACCCACATTAAAGAAAAAAGGCTTCCTTAGAATAGCTGAGGACGTCTCTATTCACCCTATTAGCCTCAAAGATTTTAATTATGAAGAACGCCCTGGATACTTATACGCTGTGTCCAGGGCAATTTCGTCTAGGGTCAATGCTAATTATGATGGTTGGCCTGTAAAAGAACTTCGGAAGGCCTATAAAACGTTTATAGGTCGTCCTGTGTTTGTAGAACACAACAATAGCGATCCAAAAGAAGCTCGTGGTGTTGTTCTAGATTCATTATACAAAGAAACAAGATTGGCTTCAGGTCACACAGATGGATCTGTTTACTGTTTAATGGAAATTGATGCTCAGACTTTCCCAAAACTTGGGTCAGCTATCATGAGTGGTCAAATTCCAGGAGTAAGCATGGGTGCAGATGTTGGATCTACAACATGCTCGGCTTGTGGAAACAACGCTAAGACAGAGCGTGATTACTGCGAGCACCTTCCTTATATGAAGGGCATGAGATTAGATATTTATAAAAATGGAACTAGAAAAGAAGCTTTGGTTTGGGAGAATTGCCACAGCCCTAACTTCTTTGAACTTAGCTGTGTTTTTGACCCAGCAGATGAGTCAGCTTGGTTCCTAGACAAGAAAATGGTTCCGTATGCCTGAGCTTAGAGTGGCAAAAGAGGTTATGCGTATCCCAGCTGATGTGGATACAATGCGTGACGAATCTCAATGCCCAGTTTGCGGTTCCGAATTCGATGGAATGCTTTGTGACTCTTGTGGTTTTGAAGCTCCACCAGAGGATTTCCAAAACCCTGATACAGAAAAAAAGGGTCGGGATCCACAATACGAGCCACAACCAGCAGGTTCAGGTCCTCCACAACAAGAGGATGATGAACAAGCTGAAGAAGATCAAGAAGCTGACCAAGCTTCTGACCTTGGCTCAGTTGAACAAGACCCTAGTACTAGGATCAATGAACTTCAACAAGAACTTCTGAAATTACAGAATTTACAAAGAATGCAACAATTAGATGCTGTTTCGCAGCAAAGACAGGGAGCTACTATGAGCCGATTTGACGACGAATTACGTCCTCGTAAGCGTCAAGCCATGGTCCCAGGTGTTCAGTATGATCAAGTATCGAACATGAACCTTGATGGTCCGCTTGGCCTTTCATCCATGTCACCTCCTCCACAGCCTTCGCAGTGGATTGATGTGATGCCAGCTCGCAATATTAACGTGCAAGACCTGGATGCCCAAGATGTAATGGGCGGTCCTGGTGATAATCGTGTGGTTGCTGAGCCTGATATTTATGCAATTGATCAGCCAATGGGCGAGCGTGCTGCTTCTAAGTTTATTAGAGCTGCTGCCAAAGGCCTTGCTGAGCAAGCTAGCACTGAGGAAGTAGACAAGGCTATCTGGTCTGCCCACAATGCTATTAAGTCTGCTGCTAAAAATGACAAGCAGATCTATGCAATTGACCGTAGACTGGGAATTATTTTTAAGCACCTTAAAGAAGGCAAATCTGTAAAGATTGCTAACGTAATTGAAAGACTTAAGGAAGTGCACGATCAACTTGAGAAGACTGCTACAAATGGTAATCAGGAAACTTCTCGCCCAACTCAGGTTCAAGATCTTGATGACGTTTCGCAATCACGTCAGGAGGTAATGACTCCTGACGCTATTACTGACGTGCAAGCTCCTAACCTTCAGCCTAACCAACTACAACTTGCTGATGTACCTCCTTACTACAATGATGGTGCTTCAACTGGTTTTGTCCCACAACAAAGTGAAGACAAGACTCCTTGGCCTGGTGACGCTACTAATCCAGCTTTTGTCCCTTACCAGCGTGCTGCTAAAAAAGACAAGAAAAAGGATAAGAAGACAGAAGATAAAAAGAAGTCAGACAAGATGGTAGAAAACGAAATGAAGTCTGAAGAAGGTGAAATTGAGAAGGAAGCTTCTTCTCGTGAAGGTCTTCTTCGTGCCGTTAATCTTGTAGACCGTCTTGAGCGTCTTGGTATGGTTCGTAAAAATGAACGTGCCAAGCATATTGCTCAGTATGAAAAAATGTCTCCATCAAAAATTGAGGGTGTAATCATGACCCTTGACACAATGGAGCGAACCGGAGCGGTAAAGCCACGTCAAGCTGCAAGAGTTTCTAGCTCCCAAGCTGCTCGTGTTCCAGAAATGGGCCGTGCCACAAGAACCGCTTCGGTTTCGAAGCAAGATGTCCTAAAAGACGACTATCTCATTACACTTTAATTAAAGGAGAAACAAAATGTTACAGCTAAACAGCGTAGCTAATGTTGGTGTGCACAGAACTTGCACACCTTTATATGAAAAGTACGAGGCAACTCCGTACAACACCTTCCTGGACCCAACCGAAACAGGTAATATTTACTCTGGCATGGTTGTTTACCGCACAGGTGCTGACACCGTTGCTTTGTACGATGGCGCTACAAACGTGAGCACAGCTTACGCCAAGCCATTTGGACTTGCTGGTTTTGACCGCAACCCTAACATCGATGACCTGTCCCAGGTTGGCCTTAACGCCGTTTCTGTGTGGCTCGGTGGCGAGAACGCTTTCTTCACGATTGGCGCTCCTGCTTTCGACACAGCTGCTTCAGCTGGTTACACAGTCCCAACGAATGGTGGTCGTCAATACTTGTACGCCGGTACATCAACCAAGAAGGGTATGTTGACAACTGACCAATCTACAGGTGCCGTTCCAGTTGCTGAGCTTATTGACGTTCTTGGCCCAACACAAATTGTTATCCGCCTTGTGCCATCTGGTACTCTCGGTACAGTTTCTGGTAACGCTCAATAATTTATTTTCTTAAAGGAGAAATATAATGTCTACATCTTTAACAGCACCTCAGGGCGGTCTAAGCCCTAGAGTCGCTCGCAAGTCAGACACGTATGTGAATGACATTGTAGAGGCTCGCAGTCGTCTCAAGGAATCTACTGGTCGTGTGACCGCTACTCGTGAAGAGAAGCAGCGTCGTCTCAGCCAAATCCTTGCTGACAAAGACAACTACATGGTCCGTTTGGGCCAGGGTATGATTGGTCCTATCCAACTCAAGCTCCGTTATCAGGGTATGACTCGTAACGTTCTTCTTGAGGATCCGCTGACCCCTGGTGTTCCAGTGGTTTACGATGTTCTGGATGAGTACGGTCAGGCTTACGTTCTTTCCGGCAATGAGGGTGAAGTTCGTGTTACCCCATTTGAAGGTAAGAAAGTTCCAGTCCGTTTGTTCCGTATCGCTACCTTCCCACAAATAAAGAAGGAAGACCTATGGTACCTGCGTGTTAACATTGTTGAGTACGCTCAGGACATGTCGAAGCAAGCTATCATGCAACAAGAAGACGCTCGTCTGATCACGATTCTTGAAGCTGCTATCAACAACTACGCAGTTGACCCTAACCACGTAGTGTCACCTACTCACATTGTTAACGAGCTTTCGGGTTACGTTACACCTGACTCACTGTATGACCTCGTTGGTCTCATTGAGGTTCACCAGTTGGAGGCTGCTCGCCTGCTCATGAACCCAATTGACTACCGTGACCTTTACAAGTGGGACATCAACCAAACTGGTTGGGCCTTCAAGGACCGTGTTGTCGCTGGTGAGCGCATCATCCAGTTCGGTGGCTTCCAGGTTCAGCGTTCCATTGAAGTTCCTCAGGGTACGGTCTACTTGACCCCAGCTCCTGAGTTCCTCGGTGTATTCCCAGTCATGTACTCTCTTGACGTTGAAGAGAACCACACCCCTGAGAAGTTCCACAAGGGTTGGGTCATGGACGAGCTCGTTTCTGAGATTGTTCTTAACCCTCGTGGTCTTGGTAAGATCGTCAAGGCTTAGTTATAAATTGACCTCAAAAGGGTCTACATTCGTTTGTGAGGGGTTAGGGATAGGCTCTAACCCCAAACAAGCGTTTTGATAATACATTAGCTCAGGGCGTGAAATATCGTCCCTTGAAAGCAAAGGAAAATAAAATGGCAAGACAAGTTACCAGAAGAAGTGATGGTGGGGAAGCTACCCCAGTTGAAGTTCCTTCTCTTGACGGAGAATTTGTAGATCATAAGCCAGATCCACAAGATATGGCTGCTGCAAAGGCTATTGTGCCACCAAGCGCAAAAGCTTTTTCAGATGTACAGACTGCTGAATGGATTGAAAACCTGACAGCAGCCCGAACAGTGTTTAATAGTCCTAAGGGCTCGTTTTTACTAGCTCCGACTGGACATCACGGTTCGGTACAAGCCTTAGAGGGTGATTTACGTAGGGATCCATATATCCTGCGTGCAGCTCAAAGAGGAAAAATTCGATTTTTGACTGAGGAAGAAGCTTCAGAGCGTATTCCTGAGTTAACAGATGAGCCTAGCAATGTGGAAGATCACTCTGATCGCATTGCTAAGCTCCTAGGACCTAACGCTTCAGAAGAGAATGGGCTTTACAAGAAAGACCTCCCTGACGAAGCAGAGCCAATTGGTAAGCCCCAGACTCCAGAAGAAGTTTGGAATGGGGAAGTTTCTAGACGCTACTAAAGGAGAAATCATGAGCGACAATAATCTAGACAAAGAAGTTACCGTTGAGGTAACTGAGGAAACCAAGAAGGCTTCTAAGAAAGCAGAAGCTGTTGTAGAGCCTGTCGCTCAAGATGCTCCTGTTGTTGAAGAAGCTGTAGTTACTGAAGAGGCTGTGGGCTTTGTTGCTCCGCAAGCTTCAACTGGAACCACGTACAACATTTGGGCTCCTTGGGACACTGCACAAAACGGTGACCTGCTTTCTTATAACACAAAAGTTAACTCATCTGACTGGGCTGGCGCTGTAGTTTACCAGCTTGGTCAATACAACACAGCACAGAGAGGCTTCTAATGACAACATACAACGTAGCCACAGAATCTGCAGAAAAACTTGCCGTTAGAATTAATTCTAAGGGTGGCGCTTCTGCCATGGAAGGCGAATATGGCGTTCTTTATTTAAAGGCCCCACTTTCAGTATCAGTTGATGTCACAGCTGCCACTGGTGGGCACGTTGCCACAAGCACCACATATTTTTACTACGTAACAAGAGTAGTAAATGGCGTTGAGTCATTTGGCGTTTCTGGTTCGTTTACTACTGGCGCTACTTCTGGTGGTACATATAAGCCTGTGTTCACAGTAACAGATATTGCTTCAAACGTAATTTCAACATCTGCTGCTACCTCATATAATTTGTATGCAGGTATCACATCACTTGCTAACGCTGTTCTTCAGAGCAATGCTACGGTAAGCGGTACAACGATTACGTGGGCATCAACTATCCAAACTGGTACAACCAACTATACAGCATCACCAGCAATGGTCAGTTACCCACAATCATCTGGTGCAGGTGCTTACAATGCTCCTACTTGGGTTGATGACGCTCTTGCTCATAACCCAAATGCTACAACTGGTTTTTCTGGAACATCGTTTACTGGTGCTGAGAATCAAGTTCGTCAAATTCGTACAAGCGTTGTTGAATCACAAATTTACTCTCGTACCGACACTGCTACAGTGACATCAGGTTCGGGTACAGTTTCTGATACTTCAATTACTTGGGCAGATTTTGGCAAGCCTGTAACTGGTACTGGCATCCCAACCAATGCTTATGTTGGAACTGTTACTCCAGGAACTTCATTTGTACTTTCATCAGTTCAGGGCCAAAACGTCCCTTGCTGGCCAGGTACAACAAATGCTTTCCAAGCTACAGCTAACGGTACTTCTATTACAGTAAGTGGTTCAAATGTTGGTCCTCTTCCTGTTCAAGTTGGACAATACCGTACCACTCGTTGGCAAGGCTAGTCATTGGAACAGTCTGCTGTTAAAAAAATAACAGTACAGGCAATTATTTTAAGAGCTAATGGCTCCCAGGAGGATCTTGGTAAAATTTCCTCTTGGGAGTCTAGTTCTTATATGGGGCTTAAAGAGAAGGAATAATGGGCGCATCACTTTCTTCACAAGGTAGAGCAAGATTAGTTCAAAATATTCTTGGTACCACTTTTTCTATTCCAAGATATATTGCTTGGGGAACAGGTGCTGGTACAACTAATCCTACAGATGAAACTGTTTTTAATGAAGTTGTTGCAGATGGAAGAACTAATGGAAGTATATCATCAGTAACTTCATCGACAAATGGAGACACTTATCAAGTAACTGGCACTTTGACTTCTTTGCATGGTGGAACAATTACTAATATAGGCATTTTTGATTCTGGCGCAACGCCATACCAAACAACTTTACAGGTTGCAGTATCATCTCCTACACAAACTTCTATTACCGTAGTTAACCCAGGAACTGGAGTTGTTCCAGCCACCCCTTTTAATATTCAAGTTCTATCAGAAGTAATGACAGTAACTGCTATTACTGGGAATATATGGACAGTAACTAGAGGAGTAAACCAATCATCTGCTCTTTCGGCTATACCGCTTGCATCAGTAATAACAACAGTTTCTGGAACAATGTTTGCAAAAGCTGATTTTGCTGGGTTGCCTTTAAATACTGGAGATTCTGTCACTTTTACCATTCAAGTTCAATTTGAATAAAAATGGCACATTATAATAAAAACATTAATATTGTCGCAATTGGGTCAATGCATAATAAGCGAAATATTATTAGATTGCTGAATGTTCCTGCTAAAGGTTTTTTTCAACATACACAAATTTATAATACCAATACATGGAGCTTGATTAATGATCAAGAACCTGCTGGATTCAATGAGTCTTATGAAGATCAGGAACTTGTTGCTCCACAATATACAAGCTTTGATTACTCTCAAGATACTTTAGAAGAACCAGATGGTTCTAATATATCTAGTGAATCCCCAGAAATCGTAGCTCCTACACAAACTAACTTCGATTATGCACAGGATGTAGACGGAGATCCCACAGATTCAGTTTTTCCTGAAATCGGCTAAGTGTATTGGGCTTAGATTCGCACTATTAGATGTAGAAGATATTTAACCAAGGAGAATTATGCCTAGTACTATGTATGATGGAGTAAACCCAGCAACAGTTCCTGCTGGAGCTGATGTTTATGCTGGCTATGTCAATGGTAATTGGCAAACTTATAATGCTTTTGTGCAGCAGCACCCAAATGCTCAACACGTATCAATTTCGGTAAACTCTTCAGGAACGGCACAAGTCCTAGACGTAGAAGCTGGTGACGCTGCTGCTGTTGACGTTCCAGGATGGCTCAACAGAATGCGTGCTGCTGGTGTCCACCGACCAACTGTATATTGTTCACGCATTGGTGCTCCTGGTTATGGCTGGCAAAATGTGATTGACGCTTGTCACGCTGCTGGCGTAGCCCTTCCAGATTTCTGGATCGCTGATTACACTTCTGGGCCACACCCACTTTCTCTCAATGGCATTAATGCTGTCGCTGTACAATGGACAGATCATGGTGGATACGATGAGTCAGCTATTTATGACTCAACTTGGCCAGGTGGTTCAAACCCAACTCCAACGCCTCCTTCCCCAACTCCTACAAATCAACACATTCTTGTTCCTGGTGTTTCTGTACAGCAAGTTCAAGCAAAAGTTGGCGTTGCTCGTGATGGCATTTGGGGACCTAATACACAAACAGCAGTCGTAACTTTTCAGCAAGCAGCAAATATTACTGCCGATGGCATTGTTGGAAACCAAACTTGGAGCTGTATGAACAATGTATACAGCCTTCCTCTTATCAAACAAGGTTCTAAGGGAAGTGCTGTGGTGCTTGCTCAAAGACTGTCTGGCGTAAATGCAGACGGAATTTTTGGTCCTGCCACTGCTCAGGCTATTCAAAATGTCCAGCGTAGCCACGGAATTGGCGTTGATGGAATTGTTGGCCCTCAAACATGGGGCGCATTAGGGATTTAATTTTAAAATGAGAGCTCGTACCTGGATAATACTAGGCATAACAATTTTATTGATAATAGCTCTTACAATAGATCAACTAACAGGTGGGGGTTTCTACCATAGATTAATCTTAGACTTTTGGCCTATTGATTCTTCTAGGGTAGGCCCCAACCTAGTTGCTTCAGCAGTTCAATGGTTCATAGTTGGCTTGGTTGCAGCTGTGATATATCCTCCTTTTAGACATTGGATAGAAAATCAATTTAATGGATTGCATGAAAAAATGGAGCAACACCATAAAGAATATCTTCAAAAGGTAGAAGAAAAACATCAACAACACATAGATCTTTTGAAAGAACATCACGAAAAACAAATGGAACAGTTAAAGAAG
>Ga0164296_1004603_pt1 | contig 12443 bp, 8 predicted proteins | sample GEODES057metaG_FD_113533 | JGI IMG/M metagenome (GOLD analysis project Ga0164296, IMG submission 113533) | Dystrophic lake water microbial communities from Trout Bog Lake, Wisconsin, USA - GEODES057 metaG | ecosystem: Environmental > Aquatic > Freshwater > Lake | place: USA: Trout Bog Lake...
TTTACCGCGACACGGCCATCGGGATGCGCGATGAGCGTGCGCCAACCCTTCAGCACCAGCGTGAGTTGATGCGTGGTGGCAAAGCCCCGCGCCAGGGCCACGCGATCGGCTTCGACAACCGGCACGGTGCAACCGGCCAGCCGCGCCATTTCACCCGGATGCGGCGTGAGCACGAGCGTGCGGCCTTCGCCGCGCAACAAATCGGTGCGGCCTTCGAATGCATTCAAGCCGTCGGCATCCAAAACTACGGGCAGCGACGTAGCCGTCAGCAGACCGCGCGCAAAGGCTGCAGCTTCTGGATGACGGGACAGTCCCGGCCCGACGGCCAGCACTGAAATTCTTTCCAGCCACGGCGACAAAAATTCCGGACGCAGATGACGCGGCGTGAAATTTGCCGCCGGGATGCCAGGTTCGCCAGTGGCTGCGTTCACCATCAATTCAGGTGCGAATCCGGCAACGGTTGCGGCAACTTGCTCTGGTACCAACGCCGTGACCAGGCCCGCACCGGAACGCAAGGCTGCGAGTGACGCCATGGCGGGTGCGCCCGCCTTGCCGGTGGCTCCGCCGATGACGAGCACGTGGCCGAAGCTGCCCTTATTGCCCTGCACGGGGCGCGGTGCCTCAGTGATGGGCTTCGCGCTACCGGCCCAATGCAACTGCATCTGCGATTGAATCGCTGCATCGGGCGAGTCTATAGGCGCGACGACAATGGGGCCACGAGTGAGCGATCCAAAAACATGTGCGGTCTTGGGCGCGGTGAAGGTGATAACTGAATCTGAACGAAACGCGGCATCATTCGTAATGGCGTTGGAGTCTGCATCCCAACCGGTGGGCAGGTCGATGGAAACGATGGGCGCGTGGCTTTGCGGCAGCAACTCGCGCAGCACCGCCGGCAGACCGCGCAGAGGCGGCGTGAAGCCGGTGCCGAGCACAGCATCCACCAGCAGGTCGGCACCGTGCAGCGATGCAAGAACATCTTCGCCGTGCAGAGTGTGTTCGTCGGGGGCAATCAGCAACGCGTCACCGGATAGCAGCGGCAAAACTTCTGCAAAGCAAGTGGCGGCATCGCCGGAGAGCGATTCCGGCTCGGCCAGCAACAGCAGGCGTAGGTCGCGACCGGCAGCGATGAGTTGGCGCGCCGCGACAAATCCATCGCCACCGTTGTTGCCTTTGCCGCAGAACACCAGAACACTGTGCGCCTGTGGATACTGCTGATGGATGAATCGCGCTGCCGCAGTGCCGGCGTTGTGCATCAGGTCCAGCGAGGACACGCCGAAATGCGATGCGGTGCGTTCATCGGTCTGGCGCATCTCGGCGGCGGAGAGGATTTGCATGTCAGCAAAATTGTACCGCTGCGCAGAGTAAGCAATGCGTAATTACAGAGCGCCGCCGAGTAGAGCGCGCATGGCGGCGATGTAGTTCTGCAAGGCATTGCGGCCTTTTGCGGTGATTCGGTAGGCCGTCTGCGGCTTGCGTGCGGAGAAGCGTTTCTCCACGCTGACGTAGCCGGCCTCCTCCAGCTTCTGCATCTGCGCGCCCAGGTTGCCGTCGGTGCTGCCGGTTTTTTCGCGCAGCCAGGTAAACTCGGCTTCTTCCAGCGGCAGCAACAGAGAGAGCACAGCGAGGCGCAGCTTGCCGTGAATGATGGGATCCAGTTCCGGCAGCTCAGGCATGTTGCAACCCCTGCTGCTGTTCGCGGCGACGCTCCATCACCATCATGTAAATGCCGAAGACAATTTGCGAAAAGAAGGTGGCGATGAGGAAGGCGATGCCGGCGCCGTTCGTATCCGTAAATTGTGCGTAGCAACCGGCCGCCCACCAGATAAGACCGGCGATGCTCTGCATGGGCCAGCGATAGATGGCAGCGCTGGTCACATTCACGGTGCCAAGAAAAAAACAGATGGTGGAGAGAAACATGACTCCGCCGATGTGGTTGCTGATGGCCGCGGCGAAGACGTAGAGCATGATGGCCACGCTGAAGACGGTCCACACACTGCCCAGCGTGTGCGACTTGGTGGAGACGGCACCGGCGGATTTGCGGCGCTGACGAATTTGCCCCGCGGTGACAAAGGCGAGGGTGACGGCGAGGCAGACCCACCAGGACCACGCGCGATACGGCCCCACAGAGGCCCAAAGCGTGGCCACGATGTAGCAAAGGCCCCAGGCGATGAAGATCCAGCCGTGGCGTTCGGTGGTCTGCCGACCCTCGGCCACCATCTGTTCGATGAGGTTGAGGCGGTCAAGAAGCTGGGCAGAATCTGGGAATGGGGTCTGCGAATCGGAATGTGAATCGGTCATGAGAATTCTCCTTCATGAGTACTCTATATTTTAGAGTACTCTACGTCAAGAGATTTTTGCGGCGGGATATCTGCTTTACGGAGTTGGAGTTACGGCTAGCGGGGCGAGAGTTGCGGGGCGGAGATGACTGCCGGTGGCGCGTAGACGGTGGCCGGAAGCGCGGGCATAATCGCGGCAGGGTCGGAGAACATCGGCGCAGTGGTGATGTGGGCACCGGCCTGCACGGGCGCATCCATCGAATTTGCAGAGCTTATGTTGCTGTAGGAGGCCTGCATGACGGGAGCCGCAACCGCGGGGGATGCGAGGCTGCTGATGGTGGTCTGCGTGGTGCGCGGGCCAAAGTACTGGCTGTCATACAAGGCGCGGTAAAACTGGCCGGTGAGTTCGGCGGCCTTGGGGCCGAAGGTCGGGCGGCCGCCTTCGAGGAAGAAGACGGTCACGATGCGACCGCCGGGCGTGTTGGCGATGGATGCAAACCATCCATAACGTGTGCCCAGGTTGGAACAGGTGCCGGTCTTGCCCAGCACGGGAAATTCGCTGAAGTTGCTGTGCAGCGATCGCGCGGTGCCGTAGTTGACTGCGCCTTCCATGCCGGTGAACATCTGCGGCACGTATTGCGCGATGTCGAGCTGGCGTTTAACCATCGGCTTGAAGTCGGCAGCTTCTTCCGGGCTGCGCGGGTGCTGCAGGTAAAAGAGCGTGCCGCCGTTGGCCATGGCTGCGACCAGCGCGCCGAGTTGCAGCGGGGTCATGGAAACGCCTTCGCCGAAGGAGCACATGCGACCGACGCCACCGGATTTTTCTGCGATGGGTTCGTCAGGATAAACGCCGAGTTGTTCGCCGGGAAGGTTGTAACCGGCCAGTTCGCCGAGGCCAAAAGTGTTGGCGTAATGCTTCACGCGTTCAAAGCCGAGTGCACGGCCGAGGGTTTCAAAGTAGAGATTGTTGGATTTTGCCAGGGCCTGCGTGAGGGTGAGATGAAAGTGTCCGCCGAGATTGACTTCTGTTTCACGGGTGACGATGCCTTCGCTGAGAGCGGCCAGACCGACCATCAGCTTGATGGTGGAACAAGGCTCGGCGCCGGGCGAGAGGGCCAGCTTCTGGTTGACCATGGCGAGGATGCGGCCGTTGCTGGGGTCAATGGCGACGGCGGTGCCGTTCATGTCGCCGAGTGCGTTGATGGCTGCCTGGCGGACGATGGGATCTTCGCCGGCGGTGATGTCACCGACCGTATTGTCTGAGGTGAAAGAGCTGGCAGTGAAATGCTCGACGTAGCAGCGACGGCAACGCTTGGTGAGGGATGCTGATTTGACCGTGGCGTGTGATGCGGACTTTGCCGAGGCAGTGCTACGCGTGCCATGCTGCAACTGCTGAATGTGATGGCTGGCCGATGCGCTTTCTTTCACACTGGTAGACGCGTGGGCGCGGCGCTTTGCAGGAGCATGGGAAGATTTGGTGGCAGAGGGGGCAGGCGTGGTGGTGTCACTGCTGGCCGCGCAAAGCGAGACCGTGGCCAGAGAAAAAAATAACGCTGCCGATAGGCGAAGAAGTCTCATTATCCTCGTCTTTCCCGTGCCTGTGTTGGTGACTTGGTTCTTCACATCCTACGTTGCCCGGGGGAAAAGAACAACCCCAAGCCATTTACCGCCATCTAAGACCCGATACATGGAGACTTTGACGGTTGGAGCTGCCGGGCGGTCACCCACCCGGCCATACCCAAAAGACTAAACGCCGCCGCGACGCAGATACGCCGGAATCTCCAGTTCATCCTGCACTTCGTGCTGCAGCAGCGGAGTTTCACGGTTGCGCAGCGCGGGGCCGGTCTTCTGCTTGGCTTCCGGCCAGGTTGGTTCGGCCAGGCTGGAAGTTGAGGCAACGTACTGCTCTTCCTCATCGGCAGTGCTGATGGCGGCTTCAGCCGACGGCAACTCCTGCTGCACACCGGCGGGTGAGCGGAAGAAGTCGTCATCAAATACGGAGGCTGAAACGGGACGAAGTTCCGTCTGCTGCGGCTGCGAGAAAAGCGATGCACTGCTTCCCTGCTCGGCTTCTTCACTGGCAAAACGCGGCTTGACCACTTCCGGCGGCGCGGAGACGGGAACGACTTCGATGCGCGCGGGACGCTCGGCGGGCTGCGTGGCTTCCATCATCAGCCGTTCTTTGCGTGCGGGCATTTCCTGGCGGAAGCCCGTGGCGATGACGGTAATCTTCACGTTGTCACCCATCGACTCATCCAGCACGGCGCCGAAGATGATGTTGGCGTCTTCATGCGCGGCGTTTTCAATCAGTGTGGAAGCTTCGTTGACTTCGCTGAGCTTGAGGTTGCTGGAGCCGGTGATGTTGATGAGGATGCCGCGTGATCCGTTGATGGCACCGGTATCGAGCAGCGGCGACTCCATCGCTGCCTTGGCGGCTTCTGCGGCGCGGTTGGGACCGGAGCTGATGGCAGTGCCCATGACGGCGTATCCGCGTCCTTCCATGGTGGTCTTCACGTCGGCAAAGTCGCGGTTGATGATGCCGGGGATGGTGATGATGTCGGAGATGCCCTGCACGCCCTGACGCAGCACATCGTCGGCAATGCGGAAGCTCTCAAAGAAGCCGGCGTCCTTGGCCACGGTCAGCAGCTTCTCATTGGGGATGGCGATCATCGTGTCCACGCAGTCAATCAGTTCCTGCATGCCGCGCTCGGCCTGCATCATGCGGCGCTTGCCTTCAAAGGCAAAGGGACGCGTGACCACGGCGACGGTGAGCGCACCCATCTCGCTGGCGAGCGAGGCGATGACCGGCGCAGCGCCGGTGCCGGTGCCGCCGCCAAGACCGGCGGTGACGAACACCATGTCAGCGCCTTCGAGCGCTTCAATAATTTTGTCGGAGTCTTCGAGCGCAGCGCGGCGACCCACGTCAGGATTGGCGCCGGCGCCGAGACCGTTGGTCAGCTTGACGCCCAGTTGCAGTTTGACGGGCGCGTGCGAAAGCTGCAGCGCCTGCATGTCTGTATTGGCGGCGATGAATTCCACGCCGGCCATCTGGGCTGCAATCATACGGTTGACGGCATTGCCGCCGCCGCCGCCCACGCCGATCACCTTGATGCGCGCGCTCTTCGGCAGGTCATTGTGGTAGTGGATGCGGATGGCATCGGCGCTGATGGGTGCTGTGGTGTCCGTGACGGTTTTCATATTGTCTCCTTCTGCTCCGGTGCTAATGATTCTTTCTGTCTTGCTGCCGATCTCGTTCTCTTGCTGAAGTGGTTAGAAGCTGCCTGCAAAAATTGATTTCAATTTCGAACGCAAGCCGGTGGAACTTTCTGCCGCTCGGCTGACTATGCTGCGATGCGTGTACAGTGCCATGCCGATGGCTGCGGCAAAACGCGGCGATGCCAAATCCCTGGGCATGCGTGAAAGCTGCGCCGGCCAGCCGATACGCGCCGGCACCCGCAACATGCTTTCTGCCACGTCTGTAATACCGGGCAGCATGGAGCCGCCGCCGGTGATGACGCAACCCGCGCCCAGCGCTTCCAACACGCCGTGATGGCGAAGATTTTCGCGGAGCATCTCAAACAACTCCCGCGCGCGCGGCTCAAGAATTTCTGCAATGTGGCGCTGGCGAATGCGGCGCGCCGGTTGGCCGCTGCCGAGCGCCAGGTTGCCGCCGGTTTCAATCTCGCTTTGCTGCGGCACTGCGGTAACGACGGCGTGGCCGAAATTACATTTGACGTCTTCGGCTTCTTCCAGCGGCAGACGCAGACCAACAGCCAAATCATTGGTGAAGTAGTCGCCGCCGATGGGCAGCACGCCGGTGTGTTGCACGGCGCCCTCAAAATACACGGTGAGTTCCGTGGTGCCCGCGCCGATATCGAGAATGCAGACGCCGAGTTCGCGTTCATCGGCCGAGAGGACGGCCTCTGCTGCAGCGATGCCTTCGTAGACCGTGTCCTCCACTTCCAGCCCGGCCTTGTTGGCGCAGGTGATGATGCTCTGCATGGCCGCGCCGGAGCAGGTGTTGAGGTGCAGGCGAACTTCAAGCTCGCTGCCCACCATGCCCAGCGGATCGTAAATGCCGGACTGGCCGTCGAGAATAAATTCCTGCGTCAGTTGATGCAGCACTTCGCGGTCCTGCGGAATCTGTATGGTGCGGGCGGAGTCTGTGGCGGAGCGAAGTTCCTCGCGCGTAATCTCCCGCATGCGGCTGCCCAGGCGAATGCCGCCGTGGCAGTTGATGCCGCGCACGTGCATGCCGCCGACGCCGATGACGCAGCTTTCAATGTCGGCGTGCGCGATGCGTTCGGCTGCGAGTGCAGCGAAGTTGATGGCGTCGGTCGCGGCCTTCAAATCGGTGATGGTGCCGCGGCGAGTACCCGCTGCCGCCTGCACTCCGTGGCCGCGATAGCGCAGCAGGCCGTCGGCCATTTCTGCCACCAGCACGCAGATTTTCTGGCTGCCCGCGTCGAGTACGGTAATCAGACCGGCGTGGTCACGTGCGGAGTTGCGGCTCATTCCGCACCTCCTGAGAAACCGCTGGTGACCGGAGCGGGAACAAATTTGTGCGGCTTATTGCCGGAGGTAATGGACGGCAGCACCATGGGCGCATCGTCATTGTGTTTTGTTTTCGCAGGCGCGTGCGATTGCGGTTTTGATGGCGCGTGTGCGGTCTTCGCCGCGGGTGTATGTTTGGCTGCGGGTTTTGGCGCAGGCTTCTTCGCGGCCGTTTTGCTGGCGACTGTTCTGGCTGCCGGTGTTCTTGCGGAATTCGGCTTGGGCGCAGAAGTTTTTGCTGCACTGTTTGCAGCGGCGTTTCTCTGGTTCGTCGATGCAGCGGCTGTTCCCCTTGTCGGCGGATTCGTTCTCGCAATGGCCGGTGGGTTTGCTTTTGCAGGCGCAGGCCTGGCTGCCACAGGCGGAGGCGCTAGCGGTGCGGGCTTTGCATTCGCAGCCAACGGAATTGCTGCTGAGTGCTTGCCGGGTTTATTCTGCGCAACCGTCTGTACCGGAGCCGTTGGTGCCGGAGACACCTGTGCGGGAGCCGGCGGATTCTTTACCGGCGGTGCCTGTGTTTTGGCGACGGGCGTTTGCGCTACTGGTTTCTGTGCAGCAACATTCTGCGGCGCGGGCTTCTGCGCTTCCGCTTTTTGCGGTGCAACTGCAGGTGCTGGCGTCGGCGGTACAGACTGCGGTACAGCCGGCGGCGTAATTGCCGCGGCTTCCGGCGATGCACCGGTTTGCATGTCGAGCACAACCTGATGGTCATAGCGCATGTCTGCCGATGCGAGGTGCGGATACATTTCGCGCCACTCAGGCAGGTGCTGCTCAAAACTTTGGAAACGGGCGAGGTAGCTTGCATTGCCGAAGTGCACCAGCACATCCATACCGTCTTCGGGGATGAGCGCCTTCACATCTTCAGGGTCGGTCAGGTCCACTTCGCTCAACTTGCGTGAGAGTGGCGGGCCGGCAGAATCAATCTCCGCAACAAAGCGGTTGTAGATGGCCATGCGCGCGGCACGGGTGGAAAGCGGCAGATCGGGCGTCATGCCGATGACCACCGGCAACGACATGGCTGCGGGTTCGGCATCCTGCGGCATCGGCATCAACACACCGTTTGCATCCACCAGACCAATGCTGCTGCCGTCGCGCGTGAAGGCGACTGGCTTACGTTCGGCAATGGTGACGCGCAGACGATTGGGCAGCAGACGCATCACCGTGGCGTGTTCCACCCAGGGGATGGACTCGAGCGCGGCGCGGCGATCGCTGAGCGGAATGGTAAAGACGTTGTGACCGACATCGTGCGAGAAAATTTCCATCAACTGCGTGTGCGAGACGTGCTGCTCTCCTGCAAGATGAATGGCCTCAGGCGTGGCGAGACGGAAGTGGTCGTCATGCAGCAGGTAGTGGCCAATGCCGACGGCCAGCGCAGCGATGGCAGAGAGAGCAACCAGCGAGCCGAAAGCGATGGCGATTTTTCCGCCGATGGTTTGCGGCAGGCGACCGCGGCGCACGGCCACGGGACGCGAGGTGCGCAGGAACTGGCTCTCTTCGGAATCGTCCTGCGTGGGGATGCGAGCGGCAGAGTCAAAATCATCGCGCATGCGACGCGGACGTTCCGGCGCGGCCACGCGATCTGGATTGGAAGAGGGGAGATGTTGCGGGCGATAGTATTCCGGCGACGCAGAAGTGGATCCTTCTGCATCGGGGTAACTGCCCTCGAACCCATCCTCGGCGTTGAAATCTTCGCCGTAGTCAGGACCGGGGAGCAGCTCCAGACGGGCCGCAGCCCTCTGGGAATAGCGGTCGCTTTTTCGCACGCCTGAGCAAGGCCGCGAGAATCGCCACCTTCAATATACCGCGCAAGCGAATGAAAATACACGCAAAGTTACTGTGGGAAAAGGGACAGACGTACCTGAGTCGACACTGACGAGTTGCGATGTTTACGATGCCAGCGCGTCGAGCAGAAGCTGGCCGGCCTGCGAAACATTGCCGGCACCGAGCGTGAGAATCACATCACCATCTTTTGCAATGGCTGCGATTTTTTCTACCGCTGCCGGAATGCTCTCCGCGTACCAGGCATCGGTCCGCCCGCCGGTTTGTGTGTTGTTGACGCGCATGGCGGCGACCAGCGAAGGCGAATCAATGCCGGGGATGGGCGTTTCGCTGGCGGCGTAAATATCCACGACGGCAACCGAGTCGGCATCCTCAAAAGCTGTAGCAAAATCGGCGAGCAGGTCGCGCGTGCGGGTGTAGCGGTGCGGCTGGAAGAGAACATGCACGCGGCCGTATCCGCATTCGCGGGCGGCGCGCAGGGTCGCGCGAATCTCTGTGGGGTGATGGACGTCATCGTCGACAACGGCAACTCCGCGTACATTGCCTTTGTGTTGGAAGCGGCGATCGACTCCGCGAAAACCGGCGAGCGCTTCTGCAATGATGTGCGGCTTCACTTCCAACTGCATACCGATGGCCACTGCAGCGGTTGCGTTGAGGATGTTGTGGCGGCCCGGCACATGCAGCGTAAATTTCCCCAGCGATGCGCCGCGATAATGCACGGCGAATTGCGAGAGACTCCCCGGCGCCGCATCCATCCACTCCACACGGAACTCGGCATCTTCACTCGCTCCGTAGGTGTGAATGCGGCGATGCACCCGAGGCAGAATGCCGCGCAGCAGCAGGTTGTCCACGCAGGCTGTTGTGGCTCCGTAGAACGGCACGCGATCCATGAAGCCGACAAAGGCATCTTCCACATCGGCCATGTCGCGGTAGCAGTCCATGTGTTCGCGGTCCAGATTGGTAACTACGGCAAGAATCGGCGAGAGTTTGAGAAAGGTGCGATCACTTTCATCGGCCTCGGCCACAAGATATTGCGAGTTGCCGTGACGTGCATTGGAACCGAGCGCGTTGACGCGGCCGCCGACAACAACGGTCGGGTCGAGCCCGCCAGCGGCCAGCACGGCGGCAATCATTGAGGTGGTGGTGGTTTTGCCGTGCATGCCGGCGACAGCGATGCCGTAACGCAGACGCATCAGCTCAGCCAGCATCTCCGCGCGTTGAATAACCGGCGTCTTCTGCTGGTGCGCGAATTGAACTTCAGGATTTTCCAGCGAGATGGCAGAGCTGGTGACGACGACTCCGGCACCGATGACGTTTTCCGCCTGATGTCCTTCATGCACCACCGCGCCCAACGATACCAGGCGATCGGTGATGGCAGAGCGTTTCTGGTCCGAGCCGGATACAGCATAGCCCATGCCCAGCAGGATCTCCGCAATCCCGCTCATGCCGATGCCGCCGATACCGATGAAGTGAATCCGTTGTGGCGATGCGAACATAACGTTCCCTCTATCTTATTCGCCAGCCCTGTGAAGAACTGCAGATGCTACGGCAACAAAATATATACCTGACCCGTTACAAACAGATAATTGCCGGCAAGCAGTGAATAATTTTGGCGCAAGCTTCATCAAAATCGGTTTCCGCGCAGGAAATTCAGGTGATATGGTTGTTTGGCTGCTATGAGTTGGGAACGGAAACATCTGCAGTTGAAGATAAACCAGGAATTTTGCAACAGCGGAGCAACTATTTCCCCAAAACCATGCTCTATCAGAGAGTAGCTGTATTTATCTGAAACAACGAAGTAGTTTTTATCTGAAATGAGGACCGACCCAATGAAGCAATTCTCAGGATCGAAAATTTTCCGCGCCGGCATGATGGTGCTGGTGGCTGCCATGATGCTGGCTGTACCGATGCAGTCGCATGCAGGCGTGTTTATCTCCGTGGGCATCGCACCGCCGATTATGCCGGTGTATGTGCAGCCCATCTGCCCGGGGCCGGACTATATCTGGACGCCCGGCTACTGGGCCTACGGCCCGGACGGCTACTACTGGGTGCCGGGAACCTGGGTGATGGCACCGGAGCCCGGCTTCCTATGGACGCCCGGCTACTGGGGCTGGGGTGATGGCGTGCATCTGTGGCATGCAGGTTACTGGGGCCGGCACATCGGCTTCTATGGCGGCGTGAACTACGGCTTCGGCTACTTCGGCACTGGCTTCTACGGCGGCCGTTGGGAAGGCGGACACTTCATGTACAACACCGCCTACAGCCATGTGAATGTGAACATCATCCACAACACGTACATCAACCGCACGACGGTGGTGAACAACTCACACGTTGCCTTCAACGGCGGACAAGGCGGCACTCAGGCGCGTGCTTCGCAGCAGGAGATGGCAGCCGAGCATGAGAACCACATCGCTACAACTTCGGCACAGTCGGCTCACATGAATGCAGCTGCTCAGGACCGCGCCAACTTTGCCAGTGTGAACCACGGCGTTCCGGCACACGCGGCAACATCACGTCCTGCCAGCTCGCCGAATGACTTCAGCCGTTCTTCGGTTCCGGCCCGTTCGAACGCCACTCCCAACAACAACTCGCAGCAGAACCGCGGCGGCAACTACGGCACGGGCACAACACGGCCGAACAACACACCTAGCAACACGACGACAAACAACACTCGCCCGGCAAACACGAACAATGGCGGCAATCCGCATCCGCAGAGCAATACGTATCAACCACAGAACAACGGCGGCAATCCGCATCCGCAGAGCAATACGTATCAACAGCAGAACAACGGCGGCAACCAGCATCCCAACAACAACGGCGGTGGCCAGCCACATAACAATCCCGCGCCGGCTTCACATGCTGCCCCAGCTGCTCGCCCCGCCGGCGGCCATGGCGAAGAACACAGATAGACCGATCTACCAACAGAAATACACCGCGGTCCGAAGGCATATTGCCCCGGCCGCGGTTTCTTTTTGTCTTGAATTATCAGGCGACATACACTATCAAAAGATAGTGTGCTGCAGGCGCATCAGCTCTTGAGATTGAGCAACTTTTGCCATAAAAACGAGTCTAAACAAATGAAAGCCGTACTTGGGCAGCAATACCCGGGACGGCAGTTCAGGAAGCAAGCAAGGCCCGGAAAACAGATTTAAAAAATATTCCGGGAATCAGGCTTCCGCCCGTTTCTCCTCGCAACCCGCAGCAGCAAGGCACGAGCGGACAAGCGAAGGAAAGCCGGCACGGTGAGAGTATGACAAGCACAATGAAAACCTTCTCCGCAAAAATGGCACGCTGGAGCCTGTTCGGCACATTTGCCATCCTCGCGATATTTGCATTTGCACTGGCCGCACCACCGGCCGCGCACGCCGGCGTTTTTGTTCGCGTCGGAATCGCGCCGCCGTTGCTGCCGGTATACGCACAGCCCATCTGCCCCGGCGACGGTTACATCTGGCAGCCCGGCTACTGGGCCTACGGCCCCGACGGCTATTACTGGGTTGACGGACAGTGGGTCATGGCACCCTACGTCGGCGCTCTGTGGACCCCTGGCTACTGGGCCTGGGACACAGGCTTCTACTTCTGGCACGGCGGATACTGGGGCCCGCGCGTTGGCTACTACGGCGGCATCAACTACGGCTTTGGCTACTTTGGCGTAGGCTACCGCGGCGGCTACTGGAATGGCGGACATTTCTTCTATGACCGTGGCTTCAACAACATCGGCGTCGGCGTCCACAATGCGTACGGCAGCGTGGGCGTACATCCTGGATTCAACGCCCGTGGCGGTGCAAATGGATTTGCCCGTGGGGGTGCAAATGGATTTGCCCGTAGCGGTGAAAA
>Ga0164296_1004605_pt1 | contig 12443 bp, 13 predicted proteins | sample GEODES057metaG_FD_113533 | JGI IMG/M metagenome (GOLD analysis project Ga0164296, IMG submission 113533) | Dystrophic lake water microbial communities from Trout Bog Lake, Wisconsin, USA - GEODES057 metaG | ecosystem: Environmental > Aquatic > Freshwater > Lake | place: USA: Trout Bog Lake...
ATAAATAGTACCATCAGAACCAATTGCAGGGGATGAATATATCTCACCTGTAGTAGCATATGACCATTTTAGAGTACCATCCGAGTTTATAGCATATAACTTATAGTCAAGTGATCCAACATAAACAGTACCATCTGTTCCAATTGAAGGAGATGTTATCCAATATCCAGTAGTATATAAGCACTTTAAGGTTGGATTAGAACTAACACCAATATAGGGACTTCTTCCAGTATGTTTAGCGTCGTGTTTAAAACATGGCCATGGAGAAGTTGCTAGTCCTGGCATTTTATTTAATAAAGCAAAAAAACTAATCATCTGTATACGCTAAAATACTCAAAGCTACTAAGCTCATACCTATACCAACCCATCGCAGACCCTTAATAGTTTCTCCAAATACAAATACACCCTGCAATGTGACAATAACATCGCTCAACATATTCCATACTAAGTTTGTAACAACCATACCTTCGTAGTTCATGGCCTTTAGGAACACCATAGGTTCAAGTGAGTACAGTGCCATAGATACAGGAAGTCCAAACGCAGTGCTTAGATTGCCCGCGCTTGTCATCTTGACTGTGCTCATCATGACAATGTCAATAAGAGCCATGACTGTCCCAAATACGATTGGAAGCATGTTAAAGTTTCCGACCTTCCAGTTTATGGACTGAATCCATTTATCTATAAAATCCTTGGACTTCTTCATTATTTATGTATACATAGATTTCCAAGATTCATCTTCTTTCTTAGAATAGTTTGTCAATAATGTTTCTGCGATTTTTCGTGTAATTACGAGAGGAAACTTGACTTCTAAATAGAATTCATACTCCTTCATAATGTCATCTCCAGTTACTCGTAGCATATTTAGACGTGTCATCATGGTTTCAACGGAACGAATAAGAGAACGAACGCCCTTTTCATGCCCTGAAAATTGAGAAATAAGATATGTAATCGCCTCGTCGGATAATTTTACATCTTCTGTAGAAAAGCGAAGTCTTTCTTGAATGTGTGGCCAGATGTGCTGTTTCATAATGATAGTCTTATCCTTTTCGTTGTAGCCATCACAGTGAATAATCGTCATACGATCTCTTAGAATCGGATGAACTTTATCAATGTCGTTGAAAGAGAATACGAACAGACACTGAGACATATCAAAATCAACTCCAGAAAAGTATCTGTCATGAAACTGTGAGTTCTGTGACCTATCTGTTAAGTGAATCATCATACTGATAATTTCCTCACCTTGAGCAGTTGTAGACACCTTATCTAACTCATCAAAGTACATGACAGGATTCATTGTTCCCGCATGCATAAGAGAGTCTGCTACACGACCCCACATAGAGCCTTCATACGTATACGAGTGTCCAATAAAGTTTGCAATATCCGATGACCCGCCTAGCGAGAAAAACTCAAATGGCCGCCTAAGAACCTTAGCGATTGCATTGCGTGCAAACGATGTCTTACCGACACCCATGGATCCCTGTAATGCAATCACATTTCCAACAGAATCTGGATTCACAATCCATTGAGCAATAATTTGAAGAATCTGTGTCTTCGCAGGAACCATTCCATAGATTTCATTATCCATCAGCTTACGAGCGTTAACCATAAACTCGGTACACTTCTGCTGTCCATCCTCAATTTGTACAGGAAGGGGTACCGTCTTTCCAAATGGAATCCGTAGGAATGCATCTACCCAGTTTCGTAGTTTATACGATTCTCCAATATCACTACTCATTTCAGAAAGAATGTTCAACTTCTTGATAACATTTGATTTCATGTAATCTGAAATAGGCAGTTGTAATACTTTAAATTTATTTGGAATTTCTCCGTTATCAATTGTTAGTTTAGATACGCGGGTCATTAGACTCATAAGTTCATCACGCTTCTTCTGTGGCTGCTTTTCAAAAAACAGTTGTTCTTCTTTTGATAACTTTATAGGAAACTTACCCTTAGCCTTTGAATCTTTAGAAGCCTTTCCGAACAAAGCAGAGAATATATCTTCATTTTCCGATGACTCATCGTCTGTCTCTTCCTCATCCTCACCACTACCCTCTCCGTTCTTTCCAAAATCAATGCGAATAGAAAACTTCGGCTTGTTCTCTGCGTCGTCCACACTACTTTCAGTATCTGTATCCAACAATGTATCATCGTCCACCCACTCGGTATCATCTGTTCGTTTCTTCTTGCGTTCCCTCAGATTGTACCGAGACTTCTTTTTAGCCGGCTTTTTTCCATCATCAGACATGTCTTCAGAAGCCTTTCGTTCTCTGGCATTCTCTCCAGAGGCTCGTTTAACCATCCTTGCTTGAACCTAGAAAGAAAAATAGGAGAAGATTTACAATGGCGAGTATAACGGCTCGTAAACCATATCCTGATGGATATCCAGTAGATGCTCTTCTAGTTTTATCCAAGATGTCATTCAGTGATGGTAAAAATGTGAGCGTAGTTGGTAGTATGGCACTTCGTTCTCAAGTGTATGCAGGGGATTACGATGCTTCTGAGATTGTTCAAGTACGTTCCGTTCACGAAACAGCATTACAATTTAAGAATATCATTCGCGACCTACAAGAGTTACCCTTGACCTATATTGGCGATATTAAAAGTGGTTCTATTGAAGAGTGGAAAGTGATCGGAGACAAATACAACTACGAAGAATCCAAGCAAAAGTTAGATGAGCTTTTATTCCACGGTGTGATTACGAAACATGAGCATTTGGAGAGCGTAAAATTACTGAAACCAAGACTAACAAAGCTTGAGTTGTTGAACATACGTCATGTAATACGGTTCCATATCATTCGTTGGAAGCCAGAAGAAATCATAAAGGGGTACAAAAAACTCGTAGACGGTCGGAAGTTTACGTTAGAGGAAGCGTTTCAGACTCCTACAATTACAAAGTTAGACGTTGTCTCTTGGGTTCAGAATAACCGATTCACAGATTTCTCAATGATATATGTGTTCAAGAAAAATGGTAAGGTTTTGAATCCCGGAATGGGAGATATTGAAACATCTATTCGTGAAAATATCTATGTCCTGCGACATGAAGGTAACTATTTCAAGATGGCAAAACGTATGTTTGCATTGGCGCGACTTAAGGGGTACAAACGAATGTTAGTTGTTCTGAGTGCGATGTTTAATGGAGACTTAGGGCGATTGTATATTGTCTATGGAGATTTGGGGACACTAGAAAACATGTTTGAAACATCCATTCGGATTCCAAAGGAAAAGATTGAATTTGAGCTGGACCAGTTCCGATCTCGTCTTTCAAATATCGGATTGCCGAAGTATTTGGAAGCAGAGAATTCTATTCTTGAATCTCTTGATAAGCTTATGGAGCTAAAAGACAAGGAAACAGTTCTTTCACAAATTAAACATCTAAAGGAACGATTGTATAAATTACTAACACATTACGCAGAACAGTATCTGAAAGAACATCATATTATGTAACTGATGACTAAGACGTCGCAGGGGAAGCAGTTGGCCCACTAAAACCAGTTGATCCGCTTGATCCGCTTGATCCGCTTGATCCAGTTGATCCAGTTGATCCAGTTGATCCGCTTGATCCACTTGATCCGCTTGATCCGCTTGATCCGCTTAATCCGCTTGATCCACTTAATCCATTTACTCCAATCTTAGAGCACTTGAAACAATTTGTTAATTTCGGCCCTGTATTTGCATACACAGTACAGTCGCACTGGCGAGTCGCAGTAAGGATGTTAACAATAGAACCATATTGGCTAGATGGACTTGAAACCATACTAACAATATCTACCGTATTCGCAGCTCTGTAGTCTATATATTGTGATGCAGTACATCGTATCTTTGACCCACCTACCGATTTATACACTCCCAATGCAGGAGAATACCGAATCTGGGGATTTGGTGTTGGGTTTACTATTTTTGATATGTCAGTTGTATAGTTCACAGCGCCGCGAAGACGTTTTAAACGAGTATAATCTCCTGCACTTAACCCGCGTGTCTGTTGACTTCCATTGCTCATAGGAGTCTGAATATAACTGGGTGTTGTATTCACGGTAGCCATTTATGAAACTACAGAGGTAAAAAACCGTATTTCACCAGCCTTTACTAATGTTCCTAATTTTATAAGTCTCTGTGTGTCCTGAAATGCAGACGCATCAAATATTTCATTGGTATCAGGATCTAATACAAGTATGTTTCCTTTCACACGCACCAACTGCAACTTTCGCGCTCTACGAATGATATTGCGACTATACAGAGTATCTGTCTCCTCCGTCTTGTAATTTGGTTTGAATGCCAAATCTTCAGGGCCCGATGTGGTATCAAAACGCATACATTGCACAACCGGTTGTTCCCGTGTGTGTAGTTTACGGTGAAGTTCACAGTCCACTGCTGATTGTTTCAGTAAATGGGTCACATTCTTGATAATACGACCCTTTTCATACGAAACCTCATATAAGAACTCATCTGATGACATGAACGCAGGATACGGTTCGGTTCCTTCGTATCGTTTTAATACCATGTCATTGCGACGAATACTTACAATATTTGGTCCCTCGCTTGTTGTAGATTGTTGTTGAGAGAACACAGTTAAATACATGCGAACGCGTACATTACGCTCTTCGGGTGGTAATGTAGAATGTGAGCCGATACGAATCGCACGTCCAATCACTTGGTCAATACGAGATGGATTCCAATGTGGTTCCATAATGTAGACATCGCGAACATTTGCAGTTGTAATACCTTCTGCTCCAGCTGCCGAAATCATAAAAATACAGAGACGATGTTCTGTAATAGAATCTTTTAACGATTGAGGAAAACTGTCTTGATATTTTTCATTAAAAATTTGAAGATATAAAGATCGCTCTTCGGCATTCTCATCACCTGTATATAATCCGTACGAAGGAACTCCTTTCTTCATAGATGGATCTTCTTCCCAAATTCCTTGCTTCTTGATGAGTTTGTATTGTTGAAATCCGTTTGCTTCCAGAATCGCACGGAATACTCCAAGACCTTCTAACGTCTTATGCTGTGAATAGACTAATTGATTTCTGAATGCCCCGGGCTCTCCAACACTTTCTTTGATATCTTTCAGCATCTGAAGCATTTTAGGAGAATAGACTTTCAGTCCTTCTTCGGATAAATACTTCTCTGGATTCTGTTTGAGTTTATTGAGAATCTCGGGCTTCTCTACGACGGTTTCCTCTGTTTCTCCGTCTGGAATAGCTGTCTTGAGTTCGGATGGAACAGCATAGTCACAAATTAAACGTGTTGCAATTCGGAACGAACCCAAATTTTCATTTAAATCCGCTTTCATACGAGACTTACGAGACTCCTTACGAATTTCCTCATGACGCTCTTCCAGATACCGCAAAAACTGAGCATCCGACATCGTAATCTTCTGCAATGTCTTATCTTCGTCTAAGCGTTTGGGAAGCAGAGACTCATCTGCTCCTTTGAAGAACGAAACCAATCCTTGAATACGGCGCTGGAATAACATGGAATTCTTAATGGAAAGACCATCTACGAATGTATTCATAAACTGTTCGTAATCGGTAGGTAAGCACTCCAATTCTTCTACAAGCATATGTTCGGGTTCTACCAATTCAATTCCACCAAATTGCGTTTCAAACTTTGATTTCCATGTTTCCGTCCATTTCTTAATATCCTTTTCCTGCTCAAATTCCTTGTTATATTTTACTGCGATGCGTTCTCCTTTTTCGTTATATACGCTCTCAAAATATGGCGGATTACGAGTCAGCATAATGGTTCGTTTCACAGAATTGTATTCTATGGTATCTATATCATTGATAGATCTGAAAAAGGTTGTCATAAGCCCTTCATCCCAAGAAACTGCAGATTTAGTAGGAATACTAATTCGTTCAATCGGTCCACGCAGAAGATTCATTAAAAAAGCGATTTCCTGAGGTTTGTTGATGATTGGAGTTCCGGATAAGCATACAATTTTTGTATTCTTCGCATGATACAGCATATCGTATAATTTCTGCTTAATTCCGCGTTCATTGACTACACTTCCAATCAAGTTGTGCGCCTCTTCAATAATCACAACGGAGTTATGAAACAAGTCTGGTTGATCGGGTGGTAAGATTTTATCCACATTTGTTGAAAAGATACCGTTATAGTTAATGAAATTGAATCGCTGATGAATCACATCGTCAATCTGTTCGTCTATTCCTTGCTGTTGTTCGCGCGGAAGTGACTTGAAGTTTGCCTCTAGCCCCGGAACGGTTACAAAGTAGCGTAAATGTTTATCTAAATATGATTCTGATATTCCCATACCAAGAGCTTGTTTCTTGTCGTCATCCGTTCGCACAATTCGCATTTCCCAATACTGATCAATCGCATAAACTGGATCTCCACACCGACGAATTTCTTGAAGATAGTTTTCACGAAGAGATGCTGGAGTTAGAACGTATACTTTATTAGTAGACATCAACGACTCAGCGACTGCAATAGAAGAGCATGTTTTACCCGATCCGAGGCCATGATAAAAAAGCAATCCACGATAGGGAGTTTCAATTAAAAGATAATCACGAACGAGCTTTTGATATGTGAAAAGTTCAAACCCTTTACGAGACAGGTCGGCAGTTTTGTCGCGGTATTTCAAAAACGTACGAGTAACGGCATCCGAGAACGCCTTACGATTCGGTAGGACATACATTGTATTCCTTCGTTAAAAAACTATTGTATTCACTAACTACCAAGAATATTCTTGTAGAACGTATTTTGGTTGATTTGAATTTGTTTCTTTTCTTTTAGAAGTTTCATAAAATCGGCGACCTTAGTATCGAAGTCAATCGCACTTGAAAGACATCCGTGTCCGTCACACAATTCGTCACATCTGTGAGCGTCTCGTGTTTCTTGTAACAGAGTCAATACCTCTGCGATCGTAATAGTTGTACTACCCGCCATTTTTAGTGCTTTAGGTCAAGTGATGAGTTTATAAAATCCGTTTTCATTTATAATGGAAGCAATGTTTCGTAAAAATCCGAAGCTATGGATGATTGCTATCTACCTGTTCCTGGTTGCGGGATTCTTATATTTACGCCCGGCGGTGGCATTTGGCCAGGACGGAAGGATCCGACCCTTTGGAACTGCGAGAAAGGATGCAACGGTATTCCCTGTGTGGCTATGGGTATTTGCGATGGCGGTAGTATCGTACTTAGCGGTTGTTTACACTCTGGATTATTCGCTGTAGCGAGATGTTGTGGACACATTTCCACAAACATAAAGGCTGGGTCTGGTTTATAAATGGTTTCAATACACCCACATGGATGACGTAGTTGTTGGGGCATTTACTCTATTAGATAATTCACTATGAAAGTAATAATGAAGCGTGGTGGAGCTATTATAGGGGAAGGAGCTTCTTCCTTTATAATATATCCAGCTCCGAAATGCAAGGAGCGAAGAAGTACTTTAAAACATGTGGCGAGAGTATCAAAAACAAAAAATATAAATAACTTAATCACAAAATCGTATCCAGAATTAATTCATCTATTGCAAAAAATAGATCCCAAACAAAAATATTTTTATTATCCTGAACCGTGTACAGTCACAGCTCTTACAGATGAGAATATGCAAGATGGTATTACAAAGTTTGTAGAGATTGTCAAAAAGGGAAATGAAAAGTGGTTTGATTGGAGAAATCCGAATCAATGGGTAGAACCTACGAAAAAGGAATTAAAACACCTGAGAAAAGCGATTGATCTATTACATAAAAATAAAATTGTCCACGGGGATTTGCATGGAGACAATATTATTCGTGGAGCAGATGGTCTTCCGAGAATTATAGATTTCACAGAATCCGTTGCAAATGCTCCAAATGAGTATATTCAACAAGAAGATGAGCTTGTTCAACGTGGGTGGCCTACATTGGAGTACTATAAAGTATACCAGTCTAATACTCCAGAAGGAAAGGAATTGAATGATTTACGAAAAAGGATTCGGTCTAGTTTATTGAAAACTCGCAAACGAAGACATTAAGTACTCTTTTCTTCTTCTTTTTGTTGAAGTTTCGCAAGTAAATCCTTCTTAAACTTTGACATTTCGTCTGCGGAAGATACGCATACACGCTTTTCGGTATAGTGAATGTTCCATACAGTTGTAATCCACAATGCTAGCATGACTAAGTATCCAACTCCCACAATATCGGATGTAGATTCTGGTATTCCAAATGAGGTGAGTGTGTGGCCAAACGGATTTCGTATGAAGTCAAAGTACACAGAGAGTCCATATAATCCTGTAGGAAGAAGGGCAGCGTACGATCCCTGCTTAAATGATTCAAAAATACTGAGTTTAGAACACTGTAGCTGACTTGAAAGCAGAGATATGATTGTTCCAGAAACAAGTAGAACACCATACACTGCTCCAATGGATACTATTAGATTCATCCTTATTTGGTTGAAATGTATTTTTCCAGAGTTTCTATCATTTTACGACGTTCCGTATAATGTGGTCGCGTAATTGCCTTTGATTCGGTGAGTGTCTTCCAATCTACCGAAGAAACTTCTCTGCGTTGTGCAGTGGTGAGTTTCTGTTTTAAGTTAATAATCTTAGAGTTCTCAAGAAGGGCTACATAGTATACGTGTTTGTACATGACATCATTTGTACCTTTGAATACTTCTGTGAACACAGCTTCAGGAATTAGCTTATACGATTCCTTCGGAATATTTGTTTCTTCGTAAAACTCTCGGACTGCACAATCTAGGTCTGTTTCTCCTCGCATTCGGCGTCCTTTCGGAAATCCCCATTCTGGATCGCGATATGGGGATGGATACTTTGCAACAAGTTCTTTTTTATCCAAACTACTGAATCGTTCGTGTGCGAGTTCAAATTCTAGTCCATGCGAATCACGACTATTCCCCCATAGCTTATTCCAGAGGCTTTCAAACGTTTCCTCTGTAATCCACTTCTGTTCAAGCTGTGTCATATTGGATACCAGTTTTTCCACAAATGGCATGTTAGACACTTCATATTTTCCACGTATGAATTCTACGTAGGACATACTATCCTTTCGCTTGACCATTAGAACACTGACAGTTCGTGGATCACACGGAAGTTTCATAGGCTCGTACATTCCGCGCAGTAACAGAATGCCGGTTGAAATAATCGGGTCTTTACATGTTCGGAATACATGTCCTTGCTGCCCGCAGTTATTACAGTACATTGGTCGTTCTACCATTCTCTGTCTCGTTGTCCGTTTTTTACTTCGCTCGTTTTTACAAATGGGAGCGAAGACTTCAAAGGGGATAGATATTCCTAAACTACCATCTGCCCCAAAATTAGATCCTAGCGCAGCAAAGTATGATGCATCGTATGTTCAGGCTTTACAGCGTGAATCGGAAGCAGCAATTAAGCAAGCGACTGCCATAGTTCAGGAACAAGCAAAACAAGCTAGTTCTTGGAAGAGAACGTTTGGATTATTTGGAGGGTTTATTGGAATAGGAGCACTTGTTATCGGTGCTATTTTAATCTGGGACCTGATTGCCAGACAATTTGGGTTACGCACACTCATTTTACCAGCTCTGCCGACCCCTGCTCCGAGTGCAAATGCTATTCTATATATAGATAGTGCACAATACGGCACATTCAAACCAGATGGAAGTCCCGATACGGTAGAGGATGTAACGACGTACCTGCGTGGGCAAATTCAGGGAAATACTACACTTCCTTCGTTCATCGTAAGCTATGCGAATCTTGGCCTAACACGACCTCCGGTTCCAAATGTACTGAACTATCTGAAGGTGAATTGGTACACTGGGTATAGTGCGATTCAAACAACAACGGGGCAGCAGGGTGGAATGTTCCCTGCACTGCCAACTGCGTCATCCTCTCCTCCGCCGCAAGCTCCGATGCAGCAGCCTGCTCCCTCTATGTTCTCTGCCCTCTGGAGCTATATGACTGGAGGATCCGGTAGTGGAAATCTAATTTCTGGAGTCCATGATGCCTCCGGGTCTACTACAATTCACGGAAACAATGCTCCGTTATCTGGTGAAAGCGATGGAGCCTACGGAATTCAGTGGTGGATGTACATTCAGGACTGGAACTATGGGTATGGTAAAAAGAAGGGAGTTGTGAAACGCGCGGATCCTACAAACGCAGGAGTTCACAACCCGAACATCTCTCTACACCCCACCGATAATTCTTTACAAATCACAGTGTCTCTATTCCCAAACAAAGAAGGGTCTGCTGGAAAGTCTACTCCTGCTCCGGCCGGACACTCAGACGCTACAGACGATGTATTTACCTGCGAAGTCCCGAACATTCCCTTGCAGACGTGGTTCTCAGTCAGCGCTACCGTATTTGGGCGTAACTTGGATGTATACATTGATGGAAAGTTAGTGAAGTCCTGCTTTCTACCTGGAGTTCCGAAACCCGCAGCCGGAGACATTCAGCTGACACCGGATGGTGGATTCTCTGGAAAGGTTTGTGATTTCTACCATTATCCTCGCATGCTGACTCCAGGAGATGCCATGAACTTTTGGTCCGCCGGAACATCCTGCAAGAGCACAACCGGACCTACAGCGGCATCTTCAACCACAGGATATTCCGTAAAGTTCGGAGTCTATGATGCAACCGGAAAGCAGGTACAGCAATATACGTTCTAACAGTATTCAGATACATCAAAATAGAATTTAGAATTGTCCAAATTGCAGTAGACCTTTTTGCTTTTTCTGTGAAAGATGAGTTTGGTTTGTAAGGTATTATCGTACAAAAAGACTTCATCGGGAATATCTGACTTCATAATTTTTTCAATTGAACTGGTAACGTGGTAATAAATTTGTTTTCCAATATCAAGTTTTAATGGTTGATATGTTCTCTTCTCAAGTCTATCTAGAACTTTATCAAGTGATGCGTATACAATCCCAAGTGTGATTTCATATCCCTGCGTTTTCAAATAAGACATTCGGTTCAGTATCGTATGTGTTCTACGACATGTTCCGTCGTAGACAAATGAATACCCTTCTGATATAACTCTCTTTACGATTCGTTCATATATTTCAGATGTATTTGAGTGATTTCTAAGTTGTATCCATATTTCATCAAAATTCAACATAACATATGTTGTTTTTAAATTGGCATCATGTATAAATTTGTTTCGTGTTGTGGTCTTACCAGTCCCTGCTGCACCGCATAAAAAAAGAGCGCGCTTATGTTTTGGTTTACGAACTCCTTTAATCAGAGACGCATAAATCTGGTCTTCCATTATCAAACGTTCTGAATAAATTCCGGTCTTTCACGTTTTGTGTAATTTACGATACCTCTCTGCTTTAATTTGGATTCAATGTAGTATGTTTGATAGGCTTTTGTAACATCTTCGTGTTTATATTCATTTGGCATTGCCTGTGCGAATTGCGTAAGTCCAAGATTTGGAATTGACGCAGGTGGGTTATTCAAAAGCCACACAATATGGGATTCCGTCTTGTGTACCTTTTGTTCTCCATACCGATACTGATACTCTTTACACAACCACCAACCAAGTGATGCAAGCCATAGATAATTTGAAAGACTTTCGCGTGCCCAAATTGCACACGGATGGTTCTTATGTGATAACTTATATGCATTGTCTGGAAGATTTGCAGTCTGTAAGATCCAATGAACCGAATACAATAATTGAGCAGTCTCTAGAATCATCTTGACGACATGTTTATCACAATGATATTGTGCAGCTAATTTTGGAAATCTATGCAGAACAAAGATATTCATTTTGCGTCTAGTCTACTCAACGAAGTAGAATCCATTTTTGAAAACGGATTGTATATTTACACATTGGTCATGTACTAACAATACCAAAATGACTTCTAATATCGGAGCAAAGGGTTCTGACATTTACACTCACGATGAGGTCGGCGACTCTCGTGTGGTGCTGGCTTCACTTCTTGTGCGTGGTGCTAGCGAAGACATGATTCGCGAGAAGCTCACAGAGGTGCTGGACGCGGGACATCTGGAGGATGCATTCGTTCTTGCCTTCATGAACCGTAACATTCGTGGCGGTAAGGGTGAGCGCGACCTCTTCTACACGATGTTCATTCATCTCTACAGGGACGACAATGAGCTTGGAGAGGAGTTGCTGGATCTTGTGCCTCACTTTGGCTACTGGGGTGATATCTTCACCCTAGTGGAGAAGGAGGAGACCCTGAAGAACCGTGCGCTAAGTCTCACGAAGCAGAAGCTGGCAGAGGATGAGGCGGCAATGGCAGCCAACAAGCCGGCTTCTTTGCTGGCAAAGTGGATTCCTCGTGAAGGGAAGCCTCTAGCAAAGGAGCTGGCAAACATGCTCAGTCAGAAGCCCCAGATTCAGGCGCGGCTGGCTGACTACCGCAAGCGTGTCTCCGCACTGAACAAGTATCTCAAGACGACGGAGATTGCGATGTGCGGAAATCTATGGGAAACCATCAAGCCAGAGAATGTGCCAGCGCGCTGCTTGAAACTCCACACCAAGGCAT
>Ga0164296_1004606_pt1 | contig 12442 bp, 13 predicted proteins | sample GEODES057metaG_FD_113533 | JGI IMG/M metagenome (GOLD analysis project Ga0164296, IMG submission 113533) | Dystrophic lake water microbial communities from Trout Bog Lake, Wisconsin, USA - GEODES057 metaG | ecosystem: Environmental > Aquatic > Freshwater > Lake | place: USA: Trout Bog Lake...
AGCAATAATAAATTTAGCAGACGAATTAAAAAACGGAAAACACCATAAAGAACTTGTTAATTATTTTCCTCTAAGTTTAATAGATGTCTTAACAGAAAAATATGCAAGTAGCGGAATTGATGCCACTATTGATACCTACAAAAAGTTGAGAAAAAATTCCGGCGATAAATATAATTTTAAAAATAATGATGCAGTAAACATAGCAATTCAATATATCGTATCAGGCAAGTCAAAAGATGCAATAAAATTTTTAGAGTGTTTAAAAGAATTTGACCCAAACAAAACAGATATTTATACTTGGTTAGGAGTTGCTTACAGACGAGAAAATAAGACGGACGAAAGTGCCACTAATTTCAACAAGGCTCTGATGTTAAATCCCAACGACTACGTCGCAACGCTATTTGGCAGACAAGATAATCAAAAAGTCATTTTTAAAATGAACGATTTTGAAGGTGCAGAACAAGTTTCGCTTGTTGCGGACTTTACAGACTGGAAGAAAAATCCAATTAAAATGAAAAAGGAAAATAATGTTTGGTTTTGTGAAGTGTCAATACCAAAAGGAGAATACAATTATAAATTTCTTGTAAATAAAGAGTACTTAGCAGACCAGATAAATCTTATGTTTACAGGGACAGGGCCAAAAATTTATTCAAAACTCTATGTATGGTGACGCAGAACAACAAACCGCTAACATGGGGTTTTACGCAAGTCGGGCTTGACATTGTAACATCAACAAATTGCATATCCAGGCTGTGGTTCGGGCTGGACAAACAACATTGAGCTTTAGTTCTTAAATTCAACTTTATATTTTTCAATCAGCAGCGGTTATCGGCGGACGGAATTTTAATTCCCAACCTGCATAAAGCCCTGCTCGTTGCACAAAAAATATTTCTCCAAAGATGATTACTCATCTGCTTAAGTTGGCTTACCCTCTAACAGTATAAAATTAGTTCTTCTAACACTCAGGCAGACTAATCGGGATATTAATGGCTAATCCGCCATCGGCAGTTTCTTTGTATTTGCTGCTCATGTCTAAAGCAGTATCCCACATGGTTTTAATTACTTTATCCAAACTTACTTTGGCATAATCGGGAGAACTTTGCAATGCCAGTTGAGAGGCAGTAATGGCTTTAATGGCACCCATGGTATTTCTTTCAATGCAGGGCACTTGCACCAATCCGCCAATAGGATCGCAGGTTAAACCGAGATGATGTTCCATTGCTATCTCTGCTGCCATCAATGCTTGCCTTTGTGTACCGCCCATGCATTCGGTTAATGCTGCAGCCGCCATTGCAGAAGATACACCGATCTCTGCCTGACAACCACCCATGGCTGCAGAAATTGTAGACCCTTTTTTAAAAATGCTGCCCACTTCGGAAGCAGTACATAAAAATTTAATGATCTTATCTTCATCATTGCCATCACAAAATGCAATGAAGTATAATAATACAGCTGGTATCACTCCTGCTGCACCATTGGTAGGCGCTGTAACCACTCTGCCAAAACTTGCATTCTCTTCATTCACTGCCAATGCAAAACAACTTACCCAATCTAAAATATAATTGAAAGAATGTTCGTGTTGTTTAATAATATTTAACCAGGTTTCAAAATCATTATACTGAAAACCTTTCGTTAATCTGCTATTTAATGCAAATGCTCTTCTGCGCACATGTAATCCGCCCGGTAATTCACCCTGTGCATGACAACCTCTGAAAATACAATCACGCATGGTTTGCCAAATGGTTAGAATGCCTTTTTTTGTTTCAGCTTCTGTTCTCCATGCATTTTCATTTTCCATTACCACATCAGAAATATTCATTCCTGTTTTCATGCACCAATGCAATAATTCATCTGCTGTATTAATCGGAAAAGGAAGATCAACGGATTGTTTATTCTGTTGACTTTCATTTTCTTTCACCACAAATCCGCCACCCACAGAAAAATAAGTTTCACAAAAATGTTCACCGTTATTCAGTTCAATTAAAAAAGATAATCCGTTGGGATGAAAAGGCAATGTTTCATTATGCAAGAACTGCACATTAATGGAAGGATCAAAATCAATCATGCATTCATGATTCAAATGCAATTTCTTTTCAGCCTGAATGGCATTGATTTTGGGTGTGATGGAATTTACATCAATGGTAACAGGATCTTCTCCGCATAAACCCAATATCACAGCAATATCTGTTCCATGCCCTTTTCCTGTTTTAGCCAATGAGCCATACAATAACACATTAACTGAAACTACATGCTTTATATCCGTTTTATTTTTAATGGTCTCCATGCATCGCAATGCTGCACGCCAGGGACCAAGTGTATGCGAACTTGACGGGCCTACCCCAATTTTAAACATATCGAAAACAGAAATGGCTTCATGTGGCATACTGCGAAAGTAATAAACCTTTAATGAGTTTTATTGATTTTAAGCCTATTTGATTTTATCTTAAGTTTGATGCATGAGAATAGTGTTGTTCACTTTATTTTATTTTATTGCTGTTGTTGCTGTTGCACAATCAAAAAAGAAAGCCATGCAGAAAGATATTTTTCTGGAGCAATTGATGCAATCAAAACCGGATGAGTTTGCTTCTATCCTTTCCAACAAAGATTCGCTGAATGTGCAAATTATTTATACACAGATCAATCGGGATAAAAAAAACAATCCAACTTTTACCAATTATACTTTCAATCTCAATCATCAAAATTATTTTTATCCGGCATCTACCGTTAAAATGCCTATTGCTTTTTTAGCATTGGAGAAATTAAACGATTTACATATTCCGGGTGTAAACAAATACACCGCCATGATTACGGATAGCAGTTCTGCTGCACAGCAAATTATCTTCACACAACCCAATGCTTACAACGCTGCTCCAACGATTGCCAATTATATCAAACAGATTTTTCTGGTGAGTGATAATGATGCATTCAATCGTTTGTACGAATTTTTAGGGCAGGAATATATCCTCCGCAAATTAACAGAGAAAGGTTATGGCGATGCGGTAATACGCCATCGTTTAAACATCAGCCTAACCAATGAACAGAATAAAACTACCAATCCGGTTATCTTTTATGATACAACAGGCAAAGTTTTATATCATCAGGATGCGCAATACAATAAAAATGATTTTGCTTCTTTAAATGTAAAACTCGGCAAAGGTTATTACAAAGGCAATGAACTTATTCATGAGCCCTTTGATTTTTCGAATAAAAACAGATTGTATTTACAAGACCTGCATGATATTTTACAAAGTGTTTTATTTCCCTGCAATACAGATGCGAAAAAGAAATTTAATTTATCGCAGGATGATTATGATTTTGTGCTGAAATGGATGAGCAGTTATCCACGCGAAAGTAAATTCCCTTATTATGATAGTGCACATTATTGGGATGCCTACTGCAAATTTCTATTGTACGGATCCGGAAAAGGCAGCTTATTGCCCGATGTCCGCATTTTTAACAAAGTAGGCGATGCCTATGGTTTTTTAACTGATGTGGCTTATATCATCGATAAAAAAAACAATGTTGAGTTTATGCTTTGTGCAACCATTTCATGCAACAGCGATGGCATTTATAATGATGACAAATATGATTATGAAACCATTGGTTATCCATTTATGAAGCATTTAGGCAGGTTAATCTATGATTTTGAATTAAAAAGAGATAAAAAACACAAAGCTTCTCTCGCCAAATTTGATATAGACTATGAGGATAAGTAATTTCATGCATTGATAATTTCGTTCCCTGTGCAAGCGTTTAGTAAGCAGGTTTTGAAAATTGTGTTATTTAATCAGATTAAATTATTGGTGAAAAGAAGTATTGCTTACATATCATTCATGTTAATTGTTACAGCGTGTAATAAAGACGTAGTTACATCCGGCAGTTCCGCTACTACAGGGAGCAATGCTTATTTAAGTTTAACGGTGGCCGATAGCATTCCTCCGTATAAAAATTTTGTAGTGGTATTAAGCAATGGAAATTTGATTACTTCATTAGGGTTTTTAAACACCACCGGTTATTACAATATTGTTTCGGGTATAACCGATATTAAATTACAATCACAAACAACCGGTGCTTTACTTTTTGATACTACGGTAACATTGGCATCGGGCAGTATCAATACTGCATTTGCATTTACTTATGGCAATACAGCAAGAACAACTGTGGTACAGGAAAATTATAATACCCCGACATCGGGTTATGCAAAAGTGCGTTTACTGGATCTTTGGAATGGAATTGGCACCAATATTGCCAACTTTACCATTTCGGATGGTGCTAACACTTTTGTTTTTTCGAAAAGATATTTTTTGGATCATGAAAAAGATCACACTTTAGAAAACTTCATTGCTGTTCCTGCAAGTAATTATACTTTGTATGTAACCTTTGGCACAACTTTAATCATCAATCCTTTTGGCTTTAATTTATTGGACGGGAAAATTTATACCATTGCAATTACGGATGTAAGAAACGGACAATTAATCAGCCCTGTTATTCCGCATAACTAATCATACAAAATATTAAAACAAAAGCAACCATATTAACCAATCAAAACAAAAGCCCCTTGCCTGGCTTTATGATATTGATGGTATTGTTCATTTCATCCTGTACCAAAGTGGTGAATAATGGAAATGTAAGTCCTTCTAGCAAAGCTTATGTATTGTATTATGATATGAGTTCGGGTTTGCCCAACTCGGTTGTTACCATTGCAAGTGATAATTCCAATTATTTATCCAATCCGCCAGATACCGTATATCACGCCATCACAAGCGGCACAGCAAATTTATATATTGAATCATTCAATACCGGAACAATCATTAACAGCAATACCATTAATTTAACAGGCAGCTCTTATTATACTGCATTAATTTATCATCAGGCAACAGGTATTCCGGGCATCAGTGCGATAACAGATGACCTCAGTTCTCCTGCAGCAGGATATTGTAAAATGAGAATTTTATATACACTGGGTTCAAATACTTTGATTAATAGTCCGACAAAAATTTCCATCGTAAATGAGCAAACACAGGATTCTATTGTAAACTATAACAGAACTGATCTCGACTTTTTCAGAATACAACCTTTAATCAATTTTACCTCTATTAAAGCGGGAACATTTTCATTGTATGTAAATAATTCAATTATTACATCAGGATTGCCTTTCAACAGTTATGGAAAAATATTTACGGTTATTGTTACGCAAGTGCCTAATTTAAATGGCATTCCGGGATTTGTTGTCAACTATTTTGCCAACAAATAAACACGAAATAAAAAAGCTTTTTTTTCGTTATTTTAAGATTATCAATGACAGAAGCAAAAAAACATAATCGCTTATCCGCCCTAAGCAAAGTTTTATTGAATACAATTTCAATAAGCGTTATCGGGATTTGCTTTGTTTTTAGCGGATGCACCAAATACATTGATACAAGTTCTGCATCATCATCCGGTTCATCATCCGGCAGTACAACACCTGTTACAGTTCCGGTTACCGGCGGAGGAACAGGAAGTACCGGAAGCAGCGGATCAACAGCTTCCGGCAATGTGTATATTAAATTCTATGGCACTTTATCTGATTATAATTCCATTTCAGTTTCTTTAAATAATTCCAGAGTGGGTACTGTTTCAGTTTACTATCCGTCCGGCTATGTGACGGGCGTTGATGGAATTAATAATATCCAATTATTTTATGGCAGTTCAACAGCTGCTGTTTTAAATATCAATACACCATTGGTAGCGGGGAATTATTATTCCTGTTTTATTTATAAAGTAGGATATGATTTTAAAGTGTCCATTATCGTTGATAATCTTACCGGATTAGTGAATGGATTTAGCGGCATCCGAATTTTAGATTTCAGAACACAGGCTTACTATCCTCCTTTATTTTTAAATACAAGAGTCTATTATCCGGGCAATGCTTATGAATTAAATCAAACAGGAAGACATTTTTTAGATCAAACATCTTACAGTTCTTATACCAACTTTACCCAAGTAACAGCAGGCAATTACAATATTGTATTGTATAACGACAGTACGAATTTTACAATTCAAAAGCCTGCCACATTTGTAGCTGCAAAATTTTACAGCATCATTTTATGTACTTCCACACAAGATTCTGTGAATGCCTCTTTGTATGACATTAAGATAGATATTGAACAGCACAATTAATTTTATTTCCACATTTTTTACTGTATTACTTTCAAATCATGATGCTTTATTGTATTTGCTTACATTTGCGCACAAATAATTAAGCAACCGAATATGAGCCAACATTTATCTTCTTTATTAGAAAGATTCAGCGAACCCGAAACATTAAAAATGGCCAAGTTAGGAAGAGAACTTCGTGCCAAAGGCGTTGATGTGATTGATTTAAGTTTAGGTGAACCGGATTTTGATACCCCGCAACATATTAAAGATGCAGCCATTAAAGCTATTAATGATAACTGGAGTCATTATACACCTGTTCCGGGATATTTAGATTTGCGTGAAGCCGTTTGTTATAAATTTAAAAGAGATAACAATTTAGATTATAAACCGGAGAACATTGTTACCTCAACCGGTGCTAAACAAAGTTTAGCCAATGCCATATTGGCTTTGGTGGATGAAGATGAGGAAGTGATTATTCCAACACCTTATTGGGTAACCTATTCTGAGTTGGTAAAAATTGCACGTGGTAAAGTTGTTGAAATAAGAAGTACAGTTGAAAATAAATTTAAAATTACGCCGCAACAATTAGAAGCCGCCATTACCCCAAAGACAAAAGTATTTTTATTTTCTTCTCCCTGCAATCCAAGTGGTGCCGTGTACAGCAAAGAAGAATTAAAAGGATTGGCTGATGTATTTAGAAAATATCCAAACATTTATATTTTGAGTGATGAGATCTATGAATACATCAATTTCGTTGGCAAACATGAAAGCATTGCACAGTTTGATGATTTAAAAGATCGCATTATCATTATCAATGGATTGAGTAAAGGCTTTGCCATGACAGGTTGGAGATTAGGTTATATTGCTGCGAATGTTGAAGTAGCAAAAGCTTGCGAAAAATTACAGGGACAATTTACCAGCGGCACTAATTCAATCACACAGAAAGCAGCAGTAACGGCATTGACAGGCGATTTAAGACCATCACAAGAAATGACGGAGGAGTTTACAAGAAGAAGAGAAAAAACTTTGGCATTAGTAAAAGATATTCCCGGACTAAAATGTTTTGAGCCCGAAGGCGCATTCTATATTTTTCCGGATGTAAGTTATTATTTCGGAAAATCAAATGGCACTGAGACTATAAAGAACTCAGCAGATTTCTCAATGTATTTATTAAATACTGCGCATGTGTCTTCGGTAATGGGCGATGCATTTGGAGAACCTGATTGTGTTCGTTTTTCTTTTGCCAACAGTATGAATAATATAGAAAGAGCATGGGCAAGAATTAAGGAAGCATTGAGTCAATTGAAATAGCATATTCACACGATAGAATAATTAAATCAGGTAATTATTCGAACTTAAAATTGTATTTTCAAAAGTGTAAAGTTAATTTTCTTTGCACTTTTATTGTATATAAATGTCCGACACAACAATTATTACCAAGCAAAACAATTTCCCTTTGGGAGATAAGGGCATGATGTTCGAAAATCGTTTGCTGAAAGTATATAAGCACAAAAGCAAACAGGCAAAGCGTTTAAATATTTCTTGCTGGCGTGTATACGATCATGACCTTCCTGAATTTCCTTTTTGCATTGAATTGTATGATGATAAAGTTTATCTCGCAGAATATCTACGCAGACATGGCATGACAGATGAAGAACATGATGCCTGGTTAGAAGCCTGCATTGTGGTTGTTTGTAAAATATTAGGCACAAAGAATGAGAATGTATTTATCAAGCAAAGAAGAAGAATGCATCATCGCAGCCAGCAATATGAAAAATTGGATGAAGCCAAGGAATATTTTACTGTAGAAGAAAATGGATTGAAATTTTTAGTGAACCTGACGGATTATTTAGATACCGGATTATTTTTAGATCATCGCATAACGCGGCAATTGTTTAAAGAACATAGCTCCAATAAAAGAGTTTTGAATTTGTTTTGTTACACCGGTTCATTTTCGGTGTACGCTGCTGAGGGCAATGCAGTATCGGTTACTTCAGTAGATCTTTCCAAAACCTATTTAACCTGGGCAGAAGATAATTTTATCATCAATCATTTTAAAGACAAAACCAAATACCATTTTATTCATGATGATGTAAAACAATATTTAAAAACACTACAGCCTGATAGTTTTGATTTGACTATTATTGATCCGCCTACATTCAGTAACAGTAAACGAATGAAAGATTTTTTAGACATTCAAAGAGACCATGTTGAATTATTAAATGATGTATTGCATGCAACCTCATCAAAAGGCATCGTTTATTTCAGCACCAACTTTTCCAAGTTTATTTTAGAGAAAGAAAAAATAATGGCTTCGGAAATCAAAGACATCACCAAAGCCACTACCCCATTTGATTTTGAAGGTAAATTAAAAAGATGGTGTTATAAGATCACTAAATAATTTAAGGCATAATCTCTCTCACTAATTTTTGAGCAGAATTCTTTACAAACTTCTCTACTTCTGTCTGCGGAATTAAATTCCACTTCGTAACCACTACATTACCTTGATTCAAATAAGGCTCGTAACAGAAATTTGCCGCATTCACATTGATGTTATAATTACAAACATTGTTTTCACCCGGAACATAATTGTAAGTGAATGATCCGATGAAATCATTTTCTTTTACTTTGATTAATCTAAATTCCAATTTCAATCCGTATAAATTAAAATAATTAGAACAAGTATGTGTGTTTTGAAGCTCTATCCCTTTTTTCCCTGTTGAGTAATAAGTAAAATTATTTAATGGATATTTTACATATTGAATACTACTGAGCTCTAATATTAAATCTGTTTCCGTTAACTCTTTTATTTTAGAATAATCATTTACACTTTTATCATTCAATACTTTTGCAAACAAAGCTCTGTCTCTTACCGTAAATCCACCTTTCAACATTTCCTTTTCAATTACATTGTACACATTGATATCGTTCAGGTTATTGGTGCCGTCATAATTTTTATCTGTCTTCACATTTTTATCTTCATCCAATACTTCTCTGCTGGCTTGCGGAACACGCAATACAATGGTAGGATTGGAAGCAGATTTTAGAAACGCAAGCTTACCTGCATTCTTCACTACTTCGTCTTTTTCGGGATAATATTTAAAATAGCCATTGTATTTTGTATCAGCAACAACTTGCGCTGGGGGTGTGCTGGCAATAGCCATCAACAAGAAAATAACAGCAACTAAAATTGCAGGGAATAATGATTTAATCTTTTTCATATAGCTTTTGTTTCAGGGTTGAGGAAAACAACACAAACAAAAAAACTATTGCCAAATATGTTAGAACATCATACCAATCGAATGTGCCGAGAATAAAGCCAAAATATTGTGCCGCTTCCGATAAAAATGGTACAGTTAAGATAAGCATTATTCCACCTCTTTTCAAATAATTTAAATCAGCTAAAACAATTGTCACCAAGCACAATGAGATACACCAGGTTATATCAGAGAAATAGCCGGTTAAAAAATGTTGAATAAAAATATTTTCAATGCTGAAAAGATGAATAGCAGGAAGATGAATGACATGAAACAGAATAATATCAGGATGAAAAAACAAATAGTTGAGAGAGCCTGCTGCCAGATTAATGAAAGCTGCCAAAAGTAAAAAAATATGTTGCCGCGATAATTTCATTAGCGTTTATATGAATTATTTATTTAAAAATTCATACTCTCTTTCCACCAAACAAATTCTTACTTTATAATGCACATACCATTTCTCTCTGCCGTATTGTTGCGCCAACAGATGTTCTGTATTTTGTTTCCAATGTTTGATCGCTTCCAAACTATTCCAATAACTAATGGTAATACCTATTTCATTTCTGGCAGACTCATGTCCTAAATAACCTTCCTGCTGTTTTGCCAATCCTTCCATTCGATGAGCCATGATTTCATAAGCTGCATCTTTATTAGATTTAATTGAAGTAAAAATAACCGCATAATAAGGTGGCTTAGGTGTTTGTGATATCATGATCTGCTTTTTGCTTCATGTATAAATTGTTCATGTAATGACAATACCTGAGGAATAACCAATTGCTGTTCATCATTTACAATAATAAAATCGCATAAACGCATTTTAATATTTTCATCGATCTGTTTATCCATTCTTGCCAATACTTCTTCTCTTGAAATATCATCTCTTTGCATTGCACGCTGAATGCGTAAATGTTGCGGTGCTGCAATACCAATTACATAATCCAGATTTAAAGCAGAACCTGCTTCAAATAATAAAGCCGCTTCTTTAATAATGTAGGGTGACGTTTGCTTGGCAGCCCATTGCAATCCCATTTCAATCGCAGCAGGATGTACTATTGCATTTAATTTTTCTAATTGACCTTTATTATTAAAAACAATATTGGCTAAGTATTTTCTGTTCAATATTCCGTTTGTATAAATATCCGGCCCGAATTGTTCCTGTAATGATTTCTTTACTGCTTCATTTTCATTCATGGCTTTTTTGGCAGCACTATCCGCATCAAAAACAGGGATGCACAGCGTTTCAAAAATTTTTGAAACAACAGATTTGCCACTTCCTATTCCACCGGTAATGCCAATCTTTAACATGAACAAGTTTTCATAAAAATAAAAAATCCGAAACTCAAATTCGAATTTCGGATTTAGTTTTAAGAATTGAATGATTTATTTAGTAACGGTTACAGATTGTGCTTTATTAATGTTAGCTGTCCATTCCATACTGATGGCGCTCTTTTCAATTTTCAAATAGCTACCAGGGTTCACTTCAATTTGCAAAGTACCATCTTCATTTACTTTGTTTACGTTGGCATGAATACCAGCAATGGTAACAATCTTATCCCCTTTCTGTAAATTATCAATAAACTTTTTTTGCTCTTTTGCTTTTTTTGCCTGCGGGCGAATCATGAATAACCAGAACACTAAAATAATTCCGCCCATTAAAAATAATTGTACTGAACCACCGCCTTGTTGCGGATTACCCATAATAAATAAAATTGAATTCAACATTGCTTTTGTTTTTATGATTAATGAATTATTGCGTTTTTACTTTGATCGGATTAGGTTGTGCAATCTTATCATTAGATTCAACACCTGAAATATCCCCTTCGAAGTACAAAAAATGTTCGGTACCGTTTAATGTATTGGTATTTACAATAATCGTTTTACGAACATGAGATTGATTAACGTGTTCGCTATTGAATGAACCAATTACGAAACCTTCTCCGCCAGGGGGTATTGCTTCTTTTGAATAATCCGCAACAGTACAACTGCAGCCCGGCTTAGCATTGGTAATGATTAAAGGTTTGGTTCCGGTATTCTTACAATGAAATGTAATTCTGATGGTGTCACCTTTTTTAATAGTGCCAAAATTAACAATTGAATCCTGCCACTTAATAGTAGTATAGTTAGCACTATCGGCTGCTGCTTTTTGTGCAAGAGGATTAACATCGTTTTCATTTTGACAGGAAGCGATAATAATAATGGCTAAAAATGCCAGCACAAACTGTTTCATGTTTTTAAATTGATGGTGCAAATCTACTAAGCCTTTTGTTTATAAACTATTTTTTGAATTTTCCCTGCTGCCGATAATTCTTTATGAATACTGTCTAATATTCCATTCACAAATTGCCCGCTTTGCGGTGTGCTGTAATCTTTGGCAATGTCAATATATTCGTTAATGGTAACTTTTGGCGGGATGGTTTCGAAATACAACAATTCACAAACACCCATTTGCATGATGATCATATCTATCACTGCAATACGTTCAGAATCCCAATTCTTTAGTTTGGGTTTAATTAATTCCAATGCATATTCTTTTTTTTCCTGCATCGTAACCAACAAATTCTTAGCAAATTCCCACTTTTCTTTGGTTACCATTTCATCAATGTTATAGGCCGAAGGTTTTTGCAAATAACTATATACTAATTGCTCCATCATTTCTGCATCATCATCCCAATTATTAAATAATTCAGTTACATGCGATTCAAAATTTTCATTGGGTAATAAGAGATTCGTAAAGATGAACTGAAGAATTTCTTTTTCTTTCTTTTTATCCCTTGATTGTTCTGTAACATATGATTGATATAACTCTGATTCAACCAATTGCAGATAAATTTTTCTGATTAATTCCTTATCAGTTTTCAAATCAGGCTTATAAATTTCCGATGCTTTTTTAAAAGAGTCTGATGCTAATATTTGCCATAAAATTTCATTACCGGCTATTTTAATATTCACATTTAAATCAGCAGTGGTAATTAAATTTTTGGCAGCCCTGTTTTTGGCATCAGTTTCAGCAAAGCGGGCAACTTCTGTAATAAAATAAATAAGATAAA
>Ga0164296_1004608_pt1 | contig 12439 bp, 14 predicted proteins | sample GEODES057metaG_FD_113533 | JGI IMG/M metagenome (GOLD analysis project Ga0164296, IMG submission 113533) | Dystrophic lake water microbial communities from Trout Bog Lake, Wisconsin, USA - GEODES057 metaG | ecosystem: Environmental > Aquatic > Freshwater > Lake | place: USA: Trout Bog Lake...
CAACCGTATTTGACGAAAAATTCATTATATCGCCATTTGGATCACTAAAATTGTAACCTAGAGTACCGTATACGCCGGTTGCGTTATTTACAGATGCCATAATTATACCATTGGTAAGAGTGAGGGTGTTGTAAGGCCACCTTGAGAGTCAATATGAAAGTGTGCATCATAAATGCCATCATTTATTATATCAAATGCAAGAACCGAGCTGGAAATTCCAAGTATCGCAAGAGGGGAATTAATAGATGTTACACAAGTAAGTACACCAGTAGGTATATAAGGTCCAGGAGTAGCAAAACCCACATTGATTCCACCTAAAGTTTCTATTCCGCCTGTCGCAAATACTTTTTCTACTGCTGTTATATTTGTTTTTGCTGATAAAGCCATACAAGAAATTGCACCATTAACACGCAAATCTCCACTTACAATTACATCAGCAGGTGCGTTTAAGTATATATCGCCTGTAACTCCGCCCGCAGAAATATTAACATCTCCGTCAGCGGTTACATCTAAATCACCATCAGTATGAATATGAGTATCTCCTTGTACTCTTGTTTGCATATCACCTTCCACATGAGCATAAGCAGAACCATATACATGAAGTTTTGAATCACCATGGACTTCTATGTTACAAGAGCCTTGAACAACTATACTATTATCACCAACAGTAACAGTAAAATTATTTCCTGTTACAACAACTTCTCTGTCACCGTTAGCAGACCATTGTTCTCTTGTTCTTGATTTTCCGTGTTCCCAACGCCTGAATTCATTACCTGGCGTATCATCTGTTATATCAAGATGGCCTGATTCAGATTGTCTAACATTGATATAAGGATAGACACCGACTTGTGTATTTGCGGATGAGGTATAAAAACCTCCGTATATATGGTCTGGCATTATGGACTCGATTTACTCACTTGAACAAAAGGTGTTCCTGAACCTGAAGCAATATTTGCTTGAATTGTGGTTAAACTAGAACCAAAATTTTGTACAGAATTTGTTACAGAAGATGCTGCTGATGTGATACCAGTAGATAAAGCATTAGGAACAGATTGAATATTAGCAACAGTTGCGTTTAAATCTGAGCCTAAAGCTTTTACTCCAGTAATTGCTTGATTTGTTTGGTTAATTGCATTTTGCGTTTGTTGTATTAACACACCAACATCACCAAGACCTACTGTTAAAGCACCAGCTAATGCGTTTTGTAATAAAGCAAGACATTGTTGTAGTGTTTGTGCAATTCTTTGTGGCAAAGTTTTAACAAGATTAATAAGAGCATTCACGTCAGCAACAAACGCTCTTGCTTCCTGTATTGCTTTATTAATTAATTTTAAAATTTTATTAACACGTTTTAATAAAGCAATAGCATCTTTTAAGAGATTTTTAATTTGTGTAAAAACAGGACTTGCAGAATCTCCAAACAAAGCAGAAATGATAGCATCTCTCGCTTGAGCTATTGCTTGTGCTATGTCTGAACTTTTTAAAGCCAAATATAATGCTAATTCAGATTTAGGATCACAGATATGAAAAATTTCTGCATTTGAAATTGCAATTGTTGTATTTGCAATTGAACCTCTAGCAATCTGACTGATTGTTGATGTGCCTTTTTGTATTGAGTTACCAATATACTGTGTTGTTGGTCCATCAGATTCAGTAATAGATGTATAGTCGCCAGACGTTTGTTGTATGCCACCTAATTTTACTGTAAATGCCATTTTTGTCCTTACTGTTTAATGCCAGGCACAATGCCTATGATAATTGGAAATTGACCTGCTTCTCCATCCATGAAGAAACCAACAACCCATTCACCTAATGGCGCTGCTTCAAAATATTTTGAATTATTGACTGGTAAAAGAGGCATTGCCCATGGTAAATCTTCAACAGGTATATCATCACCATACCAACCAAAAATACGGACTTGATAACGACTCATACCAATATCATCCATACGATTGACTATTTGGCCCATCCACCAAACAAAGCCATTTAATCCTGCAAAGTTAAAATTATTTGCACCTTTACTCATTATATAATTCCTTTCACCGCATTATTCCACAAAGCCGTTCCATTATTATTTGAAGGATATGGTTGCGGTACACTTTCTTTCGTTATCTCTAAAATTGTTTTATACTCTGTCAAATCAATGATATGTCTTACAGCAGTTATCAAATAATTACCTGAGTAATATTTATCTAGTTCGGAACTATTTGGCTGCCTTGATAATAGATTAAATGTGATAACTCTACCAATTGTTAAATTAGGATCACCTGGCATTGACAATCTAACTCTTGTATAATTTGCCAATCCTAATTGTGCTGTTCTGTAAGGAATATATGTTTCAGCGTAAATATCATTACCTGCAGCGCCTGGTACTCCTGCTATATATGAAGAACTTTTACTATCATAATTTGAGAATATTAATTTCAACATTGCTTGCGGTGTTTGATTTAATCTGTCACCATTGCGATTTGTTGAATTATCAAAAATTGGATTTGGATTTAAATTTTTAGAATTTTGTTGATATACACCATAATCAAAATTTGTAACTTTTCTTTGTCTAGTCATTGGATTAACCGAAATCAATTGATTAGCGAAAGTTCCCTGTGTGATACCATTAAGAGTATCAAACGAATCTAAGATTTCGTATGTTGTTACGTTATACACATCCGTATTTAAATCTGTTGAATTTAAGTTTTTTGGCTTATATGTGTATGTGTAATACGAAGGTTCTTTCATCATTGTTTGTAATGAGCGAAAGTTAAACCCGTATTTGTTTTCATAAAAAATCATATCAGCACCAGGATTTGATGGGTTTGGTCTGGCATAATTAGTCATAAAATTAATTGCATCATACGGCTTTAAAAATGGTATCATAAAGTCATACTGACCATATGTTGTCTCAATCACTCCATTAGACATTTTGTTTGATGGTGCTTGCAGGTAATTTGTTAATATATCTTTAACATTATCAGATATTAAAGAACTTTTATATTTTTTGTTTATCTTATATTGCTCAGATAACAACAATTCATCAGAACAAAAATAAAGAAGATATGATTCTTTATACATTGTACCTTCAAGTTTTCTATTAGCCACTTTGAATATACGATATATGCCGTCAACTTGATTTGATTTATCACCAGATTTACTAAAAGTTAATCTTAAATATTCTGTACCGTTTAAAGCCAATGTCTCAATGTAACCCATCGATTCAACAATTTTAACATAACCAGATACATAGTTGCTAAAGATATCTTCAGCTAGAGATATTTCTGTCATAATATTTTTTAAATCAAAAGTAGCTACCGAACTTAACAATGTTAAGTTTATTATAGCATAGTCTCTAGGATTTCTTATACCAGTTGTCATTTAATCTTCATCAGAGTTTGAAATTCTTTTTCAATTTGATTTGCATAAGAAGCATTCAGTATATTTAAACTTCTTTTTGCTTCATTTTGTTCCAATTCATATTGATATATGCTAACAGCTTCTGTTGTGATTGTTTGAGAAACATAAGTACCGTTAGAAAATGTACTTGTCGTTGTTGCACCACTTGTTATAGAATTGTAAGTATTTAAGTCAATTACAATTGTTTTATTTGTAGTTGTTCCTGAAGTGCTATCATATGTTGTAATTGTTTTTCTGTATTCATATATTGTATTAGTTGTATACGTTTCAACAGGAACATTAGCGGTATTTGCGGCTGTAGCGTATTTGTCATTCACATATACGTTAAATTGATTTGCAGGTAAAGCTAAATCCCATTGAGGATTCATTACTTGATTAGCATAAAGAATTAACCAAAATCTATTCACATCATTATAATATTTGTTGGCAATAATATCTGGCCTATCACTATCTCTATAATTATAACTATAATATAACAAAGGATTTTGAAGCAAAGATGGAATAATCTCAACTCTTGTCATTAAATTTGTCATGACAATTGAATTATTTTTGTAATCTGTTGTGATTACTTTAGGGAAATTATTAAAATATAGCATAGTTATCTTCTTGGATTAGATAGGTCAGCAAAATTATCTCTTGTAAGAATATTGAGTTCTTTGAATGATAAATTTAATTGTGTTTGAACCATTGAACCGTCCGTAAATGCTGAAAAACCATTTGGCGCATGATTAACTTCAACATTAGTTAATACACAATCTCCGTATTTTGGTAAAACTGTGCTTTCTTGCCCATTTACAAAAAATTGTAAATTGAAAATCGATGGAGGTATTAAAAACATGGCATCAGTTGTTGACTGAGTTACATTTCCGTTGGTTTGGCCTAAAGATGGTGCTGAATAGAATCTAAATTGTTGAACAATATTATTTACAACTAAAGCTTCTTCTTGTGATTTTGGTGTCATAGTAAAACTTAATGAGAAAGTTCTTAATCCTGTTCCACGGTAAACCATTTGTAATTGAGGATTAAGTGCATATCCTTGTCCTTGTTGTAAAACAGTAGTTAAGTTTGATAAATCAACACCGTGCAAATCAAGTCCCATAGCTGCAGCAGTTCCTGTTAACGCTTGTGATACATTTGGATTTGTACTTATATCATTACCGCCAGAAGAACCTCCAAAAGAACTTTTAATTGAACCTAAAATAGATTCTCCACTTGAACCAATTGCTCTAAGTGTTGTAATCAAAGGACCCAAATCACTCGTTAAACTCATTTCTTCGTAGTTTGCATCATAACTAGCCGTAAGAGTATCTGGCATATATAATGAAATTATACTGACTGTGCTACTTATTGGTGGTGAAACTTTTAATCCTGTCCCACTTGTAATAAAAGCAGTTAATGCTGCAGCTGCTCCGAGTGCTGCTGTTTGACCGACTGCAGCTCCTGTACCAGAACCACCATTAACGACATTATTAATAGCAGCAACTCCTATATTAATTGCTCCAGCAACAGTAGTTAATGCTACAGCAGCACCAGCTGATGTTGTAATGGCAGTTTGTGTTGGAGTTGTACCAATTGCAGCAGGCTCAACATCTCTAATTGTGAATGTAACCCAATGATTTTTATTATTTTTACCTGATGTACTAAGTTGCGCCAAATCTTGCGGATATCTTGTTGTTAATCCAGCAGGAGAATCTTCTAATCCACTTAGAGGTCCTCTAGTTTGAGGAAGATTTGTTGCTGATGTGACTAAAGTTAATTGAGCCATTTGTTTTTTTTCTAAAAAAATGATTATACATACTATTTAGTTTGGTATTCACAACGCCATTTTTTGTGATGTTTTCTTTTGCCTCGAGCTACACCACTCATACTTCCTTGGTCTAAACCGTTTTGTTTACAAAATTTATATAAATTTAATATTATTTTTTCATTTCCATTTGGATCAATTACTTTCCATTTTTTTATTGGTCCAATCAATTTTCTTTTTTGTTCATCGGTAAATTTATAACCATAAGAGCCTTCTCCTCCGTCAGTTTTATTATATAATATGCCTGTGCCCAAATCTTTTCTTCCGTACCATCTTATAAATTTTCTCTCTAAAGCAAAAGCGCCAAATTCAGAAAGGTTTTCAACTAGTATAACAATTCTGGATTTATCTTTTGGAATTTTAAAATGATGTTTAGACCAAGCTCTGTCGCCGGTTCCTTTTCCTATGTAGTATGGCGTTTTATCTTTTCTCAAATAGGCATAAACATAAAAATTTAGATTATATATAATCATGCTGGTAAGGTCTTTTCTTATTAGAGTATGTGCGGACCCCCATCCGGCGACATACACCTATTTATTAAAATATGGCATATTCTGGACTATTTAAACCTCGTAACCCACAAAAATATATTGGAGACCCCAATAATATAGTATATCGCTCGTCATGGGAAGTCAAAGTCATGTCTTGGCTTGACTTAAATGATGATATATTGTCGTGGGCATCTGAAGAAGTTATTGTTCCCTACAAATCTCCTGTAGATGGCAAATGGCATCGTTACTTTCCAGATTTTATTGTGAAAATGAGAACAAAAGATGGGAAACTTAAAACAATGATGCTTGAAGTCAAACCAAAGAAAGAAACTGCACCACCGCCACCACAAAAACGAATTACAGAAAATTATATCAGAGCAGTCAAAACATGGGGTGTCAATGAAGCAAAATGGAAAGCTGCTGTTGAATTTTGTAAAGACCGTGCATGGGAGTTTCGTGTGATTACCGAAGACCATCTTGGAATCAACTAAATAACCGATGGCAACTTCAATACTTACTAAATTTGGACAAGAACGGTCAGCAACCGATTATGCTGTTATGTCTCGGGAGTCCATGAAATGGCTTAAAACAAAAATTGATGATATAAGAAATGTATCATCAATACCAAGAGCAGTTTCAAAAGAAGCTATGCGGTATGATAAACGATTCATGCTTGGCAAAATGTATTGCTTCTTTTACGATCCTAAAGGAAAAGATGATTTGCCGTATTATGATAAATTTCCAATGATTATTGCCTTGGAAAAATATAATGATGGTTTTTTAGGATTAAACATACATTACTTGCCATATAAGTACCGAGTTGCGTTTCTTACCAAATTGATGGATTATGCGTCCCTTGACGGCAATAATGACGTTAAAAGACTTAGAGTGTCGTATGACATATTAAACGCCTCCAAGCGTTTCCGTGAGTTTAAGCCTTGTCTAAAAAGATATTTGACCAGTCATATTCGTTCTAAAATACTTGCCATTGAACCACATGAGTTTGAAGTGGCAAGTTTTCTGCCTATACATCAATTTAAAGGTGCCAAACCTAATGAAGTGTGGCAAGAATCAGTAGACCAAATTAAAGGAAACTAAATGCCAACCGTTGCAAATTTTATCAGTCAATTTAGTAGTGATGTAGCACGACCAAGCAGGTTTAACGTGCAAATTACACCACCTTCAACTTTAAATACTCAAGGTGTTAAAGTGTCTGATTTAACATTTTCTTGTGAAAGTACCGAATTACCAAGCATAACTTTTGCCACTACTGAACAAAAGTTTGGATCGAACCCAATTGAAAAATACCCGTATCAAGTTCAATTCAATGATATCACATTAACTTTTATTGTTAAAGATACAATGAATGAAAAAATATTTTTTGATTCTTGGATGGACAAAATAGTGCCTTCCAGCAGTTACAATGTTAATTATAAAGCAGATTATGCCGGCACACTTACTGTCAATCAATTTAGTTTAGAAGATAAATTGACATATTCTGTTGTATTACATGAGGCGTATCCAATTTCAGTTAATCAATTAGATTTAGATTGGTCGTCAGATGGGTTTCATAAGTTGGCTGTAGTTTTTGCATATACATATTGGGAAAATAATTTAATCTAGGAGTGAATAAAAAATGGCTTTACCTAAAATTGATACACCTGTCTATGAAATAGACTTACCATTATCTAAAACAAGAATTCGTTTTAGACCTTTTCTTGTCAAAGAACAACGTAATTTAATGATGGCAATGGAAGCTGATGAGAAAGAAACCATCGAAAGAAACATTCGTCAGGTGTTGCATAATTGTACATTGACCGAAAATATTGACATTGATAAATTACCTATCATTGATGTTGAATATTACTTTCTACAATTAAGAGCTCGTTCTGTTGGCGAAGTAGTTGAAAACAAATACCGTTGTGAGAATGTTGTTGAGAATGACAAGTGTGGTAATCTAATGGATGTTAATTTAAATCTATTAGAAATCCAGATTGAAACAGACCCATCGCTTGATGATGTCATTCAAATTAACGGCCAAATAAGTGTTAAGTTGAAGTATCCAGAATTTTCTGTTATTCAACGAGCATCTAAGTTTGAAAATGCCACAGATATGGCATTTGATATGATTGTAGAAAGTATTGAATGGATATTTGATGGTGAACAATACTATTACGCAAAAGAATCAGACCCATCAGAATTGATAGAGTTTGTAGAATCGTTAAACCAAACACAATTTGAAAAGATTGAAGAATTTTTTAATAAGTTACCAAAGCTAAACAAGAAAATTGAAGTTGATTGCAAAAAGTGTGGATTTCACCACACAATTAACGTAGAAGGCTTAGACGCTTTTTTCGTTTAACATTTCGTCATGACAATCTGAGAAATTATTACAAAACAAACTTTGCATTGATACAGCACCACAAGTATAGTTTGTTTGAGCTTGAAAATATGCTGCCTTGGGAACGTGATATTTACGTTACTATGCTTACACAATACATTGAAGAAGAAAACGAAAAAATTAAGCAAAGACAAGCAGCTAGAAGATGAACACCAAAAAACTAAAAGGCGTAGTATACGCTTGGAACCAAAATGCTTTTAATGGTAAAGGCTATTGGTTTGTTTTAGGAAAAAATGGTGCTTTTGGTCGTGCGGCTTCAAAGAGAGAGGCTGGTTATCTAAATCAACCTAAAAAATCTGAGCCTAACATTGAAGAAACTCCACAAAAACAAATATCAGATAAGACAGAAAAATCTTTAGGTAAACTAAAAGATAAATTTAGTTCAAAAAATTTAAAGAATATAATCAAATCTCCAACGGAGAATTTAGAAGAAAAAATAAGTGGAGAAAAAGACCAAACTGAAATGCTTGGCAAATCAAAGAAGTCACCTGTTATTACTCCAGAAAAAATAGGTAGTATTGATACTGCATTTTATGCTAGTGTAGCGCCAACTAAAATTGTACCAATCAAAAGAGGCGAAAGAGTTGCTGACGTTGCCACAAAATTGTTAGGTCTATTCAATAAAACTTTTGCAGAAAAAAAACTACAAAGAGAATTAAACAAAAACTTTGAATTAGAAAGACATGAAGAAGATAAAAGACGCCATGATAATTTGATTAAAGAAATTTATAAATCAAAAGGCATGAGGGCGCCAAAGAAGAAAACAAATAAGACTGCTGAAAAACTTAAAGGCTGGGACGACTTAAAAAATATTGTAGTTAAGCCAGGTAAAGGTGGTGGTGCTGAAGGTGGCGGAGGTCCCAGCGCTTTAGCTATAGGTGGTGGCGCTCTTGCTCTTGGTGCTGCAGGCACGGCCGCATTTGTTGCTAGTCAAGAAGGCGGTCCTGCTTTAAAAGCAATGAACGATGAAGGACATACTGCAATTGGTTATGGACACGATATTACAGAACAAGAAAAGAAACAAGGATTTATTTCTTTAGGTGGTGAAGAAAAGATTATGCTTTCTGGTGAAGGCGGCAAAGACACTACTATCACAAAAGAGCAAGCGCAAAAATTATTAGAAGTTGATATACCAAAATATCAAGTTACAGCTGCAAGAGCAATTGGTGAAGATAATTGGAGTAAATTAAATTCAAATCAAAAGGCAGCCTTAACATCATACACATACAACACCGGCGCCGGAGGTATATTAAAACTAGCTAATGATGGTTTAAAAGATGCAATAGCTAAAGGTGATATGCAAGGTGCTGCTAATATCATTAAAGAAAAAGGTATTAAGACTGGTCAGAAAAGTGGATTTTTATCTGCTTTAGCGAGAAGGCGTAATGATGAGTCTGCTTTGTTTTTGAAAGCACCTTCTGGTGAATCTGAAAATGCGGCCGCAAGTACACAAATATCAAGTCATTTTTACAGAAATAGTGGTGCATTTCATGGTGCTTTAGATATACCTGGTCAACAAGGGCAACCAATTTTTGCAACAGGAGACGGTACTGTAATTTATGGCAATTCAGACCCAAATGGTTACGGTAATCATTGGATTAAAATAGACCACGGAAATGGTTTGATGACAACATATGGTCATATGAGTGATAGAGTAGTTGAGAATGGTGCCAAAGTTAAAGCAGGCCAACAAATAGGTAAAATGGGTAATGAAGGTGCGTCAACAGGAACACACTTGCATTATCAAATAGAACAAAACGGAAAGAAAATTGATCCTGAATCATTTTCTTCACCTATGTTAGCGTCTTGGTCCACATCAGTTAAAGGTATTGCAGGTGCAACAATGTTGGCTTCAGATAAAACCTCTGGTGATAAAATAGCTTCAACATCATCAGAAAACAAAGATTTGAAACAGACAACTAAACCTGTTGTATCAATTAACAATGCACAAAAAACTACACAAGTGGGTTCTAAACCAGACCCAAGAATATTAATAGCACAAAGTAAACAAGATTATCCTGTATTCATGGAAATATACTAATGGAACATTCAAAAGCTATAACTAAAAAATTAAAAGATGAGATATTCATTTGGGATCCTACTGCGTATAGCAATAAAGGATATTGGTATGTTTTAGGTACGACCGGTGCTTTTGGTCGACCTGCAAGTAAAGCTGAAGTTAAGAAACTAGGAAAACCACCAGCATCAGAAACAGAACCGGTTTCACCTCAAGTATTTGAAGAAGAAGTTGAAACAAAAGAACCTAAAAAATTAACAAAATCGGATGAATATCGTAAAGCCAAGAGAGATACAAGAACACCTTTTGGTGAAATGATATTCAAAAAAACATTTGAAGAAGGTGAAAGTTTAGGTTCTGCAATTAAGAGTAGTATATCAGATAAACTTACATCGAAAACAACAAGTCTAAAAGAAAAATTTGATCCGCTAAATCTATCGAGAGCATTATTTGGTGATAAGATAACGGCCGTTCTTGGTCGTAAATTTGGTAGAGACGATGAAGATATTGAATATTTTACTGGTTATAAAAACAAGACAGCTTCAGAAGAAGATTCTACTTCAACAAAAATTGGTAAATTAGAAACTGAAAGTATTGATGATGCTTTACATACAAAAGTCGGTTCAGGCAACCAAACAAAAAGCCGTGCTAAAGATAGTGTATCTACTGTCTTAGCCAAATTATATAATCTCATTAAAAATAATCACGATGAAGAAATTAAACTACATGAGATTGAAAGAAATCAAAAGAAAGAACAGGACAAATTAAAAGATGTTTGGAATAAAGAACTAATACAAGCACTAACAGCACAAAAAGATACTGGCGAAAATTTAAAAGTAACATCATTTAATAAGTTTGAAAAAGACTTAGTTAAAAAACTTAAAAAGATGGCAGAAGCAATTGCTGGCGGAGTCGGTGGTAATGATTTATTCGAAAAATTAAAAGATAAATTAACTCTTAAATCTGAAAAAAAAGCAGCAAAAGCTGCTCTGAAGGCAGGTGCAACAATTGGTGAAAAAGAACTTGTTAAAACTGCTGAGAAGGTTGGTGAAAAAGAAATTACAAAATCAGCAGAAAAAGTTTTAGGTAAGTCTGTATTAAAATCAGTATTGAAAAAACTTCCTTTTGGTCTTGGTGTATTAGGTGCATTACCTTTTGCCGTTGGTAAGTTTATGGATGGCGATAAAAAAGGTGCAGCTGCCGAAGTTGCATCTGGTGCTGCTGGCGCTATACCTGTTGCTGGCACAGCAGTAAGTATTGCAGCTGATATGGCTATTGCAGCAAGAGATGTTTATAAAGATGCTTTTGGTGTTCAATTTGAAGATGATGATCCTAAAATCCGTAAGCAAAGAATGGACATGGTAACAAAAGTTATCAAAAGTCAGTTAAGTAAAGAAGTAAAACCTGATGAGAAAAAAGAAGGCGAAACTCCTACTGCAACGCCAGTAGAAGAACCTAAAAAAGAAGTTAAATCTACTGCAACACCAGCTGAAGCACCTAAAGAAAAAGATAAAAGTAAGCCTAAAGATTTTGTAACAAAAGACGATAAAGACAATAAAAAAGAAACTGCTCAACCTGTAACAAGTGCTGCACCTTCAAAAGAATCTAAAAAAGAAACTGATGCACCAGAAGTTAAAGCACCTCCAGGTCCTACTGCTACAACTGCTACGCCAGCTGAAACTACACCAAAAACAAGTATGGCACCACAAGCAATTTCAGAGAATAATGATTTGATGATGGAGAATGGAACAGGAAGTGGTACTACGGTACTTGCAGATAATTCTAGCAAAGTAAATATTGTAAACAATAACTCAGATGGTTTATTGGTAGAACAAATTACTGGTGTTCGTCATGAGGACACTACACTCAAAAAGATAAACAAACTCAATTTGAGATTGGTATAAAAAACCCCGCACTAGGCGGGGTCAATACTCAAATAAAACTATTAATCTTCTTCTGCTAACTTAGCAAAATAACTTAAATCATCATCTTCAGCAACTGGATCTGGTTCAAAAGGAAGATCCTCTTTATCAAACTTAGGTGCTTTCTTTACTTGCTCTTTGATTGTTTCAACAGTAGTCTTAGGTGCAATTGTCTCACCATTTAGACCCAATACTTTATTCAATCTACCCTGCAACTCATCATAAGATTTAAACTTAGAATCAGCAATCTGCTCTTTGAGAGAGAACTCTTTCTTCCAAATTGCTTCTAACTCATCATCATCATCTAATAAAGCACCTGCTTTTTCAAACACAGAAGATTCATAGTTTTGATAACCATCAACTTTACGAATCTTTAGTTTGAAGTTAGCACCTTTC